>Ga0209347_1002888_pt1 | contig 21370 bp, 19 predicted proteins | sample AutmiccommuBRH23_FD_187382 | JGI IMG/M metagenome (GOLD analysis project Ga0209347, IMG submission 187382) | Deep subsurface microbial communities from Mt. Terri, Switzerland - Autotrophic microbial communities BRH/23 (SPAdes) (version 2) | ecosystem: Environmental > Aquatic > Deep subsurface >...
GATCTCGCGCAGGTCGCGGCGGGGGGAGAATTGCAGGAACGGCACGATCAGCGAGCGGTTCAGGGTCAGCACATGGCCGGGCTGGCCGCGTTCCTCGGCGGCGGCCCTGGCGCTGGCGATCACGAAGCCGGGCAGCCCCTCCAGATCGGCCTCGGCCAGCGGCATCGACCAGCCGCGCTCATCGGCCAGCACGTTCTGGCTGAAGCGGGTGGAGAGGACCGCGAGGCGCTGTTTCACCGCCGCCATGCGGGTCGCCGCGTCGCCCTGAAGCTGGGCCCCGGCGCGGATGAACATCCTCCGGTAAAGGTCCAGAACCCTTGACTCTTCGGCGTTCAGGCCAAGGCTGTCGCGCCGCTGCCACAGATCCTCGATCCGGGCGAAGAGCGGGCGGTTCATCGTGACCTCGGAGGAGAAGGCCGACATCTTCGGGGCGAGGTCGCGCTGCAAAGCCTCGCGCGCATCGGTGCTGTCGGCGCCGGCGAGGTTGTAGAAGACGCCCGCCACCCGGTCGAGCGTGGTTTCCGCCAGTTCCAGCGCCGCGATGGTGTTGGTGAAGGTGGGGGCTTCCGGATCGGCCGCGATTTCGGCGATGCGGGCGCGGGCTTCGGCAAGGCCGGTCTCGAAGGCGGGGGCGAAATCGTCATCGGTGATCGTGGCGAGGGGCGGCAGGTCGAACGCGCCGGTCCAGGGGGCGAGCAGCGGGTTTTGGGCATCAGTCATGGGGAACTCCTTGTTGACTGGCACGCTAGGCCCGGCCCGGGGCAAGGTCCAGACTCAACCCCGCCGATCACCCCCTCTTGCGCAGCCGCGCCTCCAGCCTTCGGAGCAGCAAGGACAGGGTCAGCGTCATCGTGAGGTAAACCAGCGCCACCATGTTGTAGGTCTCGAAATAGCGAAAGTTGCCCGCGGCGGCGAGTTTGCCAAGCTGGGTGACGTCCGCGACGCCAAGCACCGAGACCAGCGAGGAATCCTTGACCATCGCCACCAGATCATTGCCAAGCGGCGGCAGGATCACCCGGAAGGCCTGCGGGAACACCACCATGCGAAAGCGCATCCAGCGGCTAAGGCCAAGGCTCTCGGCAGCCTCGATCTGGCCGGGGTTCACCGATTGCAGGCCGGCGCGGAAGATCTCGGCCAGGAAGGCGGAATAGGCCACCGTCAGCGCCAGCACCGCGCGCCACAGCAGCGGCACGTCGCGGGTCAGCAGCGGCGGCAGGCCGAGATGGGCGGCGAGTCCGTTCCAGCCCGCCACCGCCGCCGGGACCACGACGAAAGCCATGTAGAGCAGCAGCACCAGGATCGGGATGCCGCGCACCACCTCGATATAGAGCCGCGCCGCCTGCCGCAGGATGCGGGTCCGCGACAGCACCGCAAGGGCCAGCAGCAAGCCAAGGGCGCAGGCAGACAGGTAAGCCACCGCCGTCACCAGCAGCGTGACGCCGATCCCGCGCCAGAGCAGTTGCAGCACCTGCCGCTGCACCGGGTCGACAAAGGCCTGCCAGAACAGCCAGACCCCGGCGGCGAGCACGATTGCCAGCCACCAGGGAAACTCCTTGGCGGGATCGCGGGGGGTCAGCATCGGCGGCGGTGGCCCAGGGTCACTCGCCCATCTTGAAGTCGAGGAACCAGCGGGTGTTCAGCGCGCTCAGCGTGCCATCGGCGGCCATCTCGGCGATCGCGGCATTGACCGGGGCGACGAGGTCCGAGCCCTTGGGGAAGATGAAGCCGAAATCCTCGGTGCCAAGCGGGGTGCCGACCAGCTTCAGCGCGCCCTCGGAGGCCGCGACATAGCCGTTGCCCGAGGTGCCATCGGTCAGCACCAGATCGACATCGCCTGCGCGAAGGGCGGCGACGCCTGCCCCGAACGTCTCGAACAGCTTGATGCGCGGGTTCGCCTCATCCCCGTCCAGCACCTCATAGACGCCGACATAGAAGGGCGTGGTGCCGGGCTGCGCGGCCATCAGCAGGGCCGGGTCGGCGGCAAAACCGGCGGCATCGCTGAAGCGGGCCTCGTCCCCGCGCACCATCATCACCATTTCGGATCGCATGTAGGGGTCGGAGAAATCCACCATCTGCTTGCGGTCGTCTCGGATGGTGATGCCGGTCATGCCGATGTCATACTGCGCCTCGGAGATGGCGGGGATCATCGCGTCCCAGCTGGAGTTCTCGTAGCTTATGGTCATGTTGAGGCGCCGGGCGATCTCGTCCATCGCGTCATATTCCCAGCCGACAGGTTTACCTGCGCTGTCGAGGAATTGCAGCGGCGGGTAGGCGTTTTCGGTGACGACGACGACTTCGCGGCCGGCAAGGTCAGGCAGGTCGGCGAGGGCGGGGGTGGCGAGCATGAGGGCAGCGAGGGCGGCAAGGCGGCGCATCGGGATCTCCTGTCGGGGACGGGGTTTGCGGGAAGGGTAGGCGCGACGGGGGCGGGCTGTCCAGCGGGGGAGTTGTCGCTGGTAAAAGGCCAGTTGCCGCCGCTGGCGCCCTTCCCTCCGACTGTTCGGGCGGGAACAGGCGAGGCACTGCCTCGTCCCGCCCGTGCGGGCCCGTTCATCCAGAGCCGCCAGCCACACGAGACCGAATGAGGCCAGCGCCCGACCTGGCGGGCGAGAAGCGCCCGCCGAGGGCGGGGCGGGCGCTGGCCGGGCCCTTTGGGGGCCCGTCCGAGTGGGTTGAGAGGGCGGCGAGTCGCGAAGGCGATGGCCTTCGCCAATGAAACTGCTCAGCTGGCGAGCAGCAACCTCGCTAGAGATCTGGGCACCCGCAACTCCCCCTCACCCCGCCGGATGCACGCCCCGGCACACCGCACATCCCGCCCGGCGTTTCAGCCCCATCGTCCGGTTCTCCCCCCAGAGCGCGTCGTAGATCAGCAGCCGCCCGCGCAGGGACTGCCCGGCGCCGGTGATCTCCTTGATCGCCTCTGCCGCCATCATCGCGCCCACGACCCCCGGCAAGGCGCCCATCACCCCGGCCTCGGCGCAGGCGGGGGCGAGGCCCTCGGCGGGTGCTTCGGGGAAGATGCAGGCGTAGCAAGGCGCGCCGCTGGCGGGGTCGAACAGGCCAAGCTGCCCCTCCCATTGCGCAATGGCGCCCGAGATCAGCGGCTTGCCCGTCGCCACTGCCGCCGCGTTGACCAGCAGGCGGGTAGGGAAATTGTCGGACCCGTCGAGGATCAGGTCATACTCGGCGAACAGCGCCGGCGCTTCCTCGGCCGTCAGCCGCCGGTTGTAGGGGCGCACCGTCACGAAGGGGTTCAGCGCCGCCATCGCCGCTTCCGCGGAAAACACCTTCGGCATCCCGATCCGCGGATCGGTATGGATCACCTGCCGCTGCAGGTTGGAGTTCGACACGGTATCGTCGTCGATCACCCCGATGGTGCCCACCCCCGCCGCCGCCAAATACAGCAGCGCCGGCGAGCCGAGCCCCCCTGCCCCCACCACCAGCACCCGCGCGCCCTTCAGCCGCCGCTGGCCCGCCCCGCCGACCTCGCGCAGCACGATATGGCGGGCGTAACGGTCAAGCTCGGTGTCCGAGAACGGCCCGCTCGCGGGCTGCGCCGGGGCTGCCATTGCCGCAAGCGCCCCCTTTCGCAGGCGGGAAACCCCCGCGCGGTATCCCAGCACCAGCACCGTCCCCACGCCAAGCGCCAGCCAGCCGCGCAGGGTGCCGCCGACTGCGGCACTCGCACCCTCGGACAGCACCAGATGCGCCAGCACCACCGCCAGCCACAGCAGCACCAGCATCAGCCCGATCAGCCGCCGCGGTAGCCCTGCCACATAGCCCACAGCCATCAGCGCCAGCGCGGCCAGCAGCACCGTCATCGCTTGCCTGTGGAGCCGAAGCCGCCTGCGCCGCGGGCGGTGTCGCCAAGCGCGTCCACCACGGCGAACCCCGCCTGCAGCACCGGCGCGACCACCAGCTGCGCGATGCGGTCGCCATGCTGGATGGTGTAGGGCTCGGTGCCAAGGTTGATCAGCAGCACCCCCAAGGGCCCGCGATAGTCGCTGTCGATGGTGCCCGGCGTGTTCGGCAGGCTGATCCCGTGCTTGAAGGCCAGCCCGGACCGTGGGCGAATCTGGATTTCATACCCCTGCGGGATTTCGACCCGGATTCCGGTCGGCAGCACCGCCCGGCGCATCGGGTCGAGGATGAACCCGGTCGCCCTGTCTTCGGGCCGCAGGTTGGCGCGGATGTCCGCCCCGGCAGACCCTGCGGTTTCATAGCTGGGCAGCGGCACCTCGCGGTCGGCCCAGTCCTCCCACAGCACGGCGATCCGCGGGGTCATGCCAGTGCCTCGGCGATCCGCGCCGCCAGCTTGCGCGCTACCGCGTCCTTGGCCATCCGCGGCCAGGTCTCGGCCCCTGCCTCCGTCAGCACAGTCACCGCATTCTCGCTGCCGCCCATGATGCCGGTGGCGGGCGAGACATCGTTGGCGACGATCCAGTCGCAGCCCTTGCGCGCGCGCTTGGCGGTGGCATGGGCGATCACGTCATCGGTCTCGGCGGCGAAACCGACCACCAGCCGCGGCCGCCCCGTGGCCAGTTGCGAGATGGTGGCGAGGATGTCGGGATTCTCGGCAAAGGCCAGCGCGGGCGGGGTGCCGCTGCCGTCCTTCTTCATCTTGCGCTCCGCCGCATTGGCGACGCGCCAGTCGGCAACGGCGGCGGCGAAGACCGCGGCCTCGGCTGGCAACGCGGCTTCCACCGCCGCCAGCATCTGTGCCGCCGTTTCCACGCGGGCCACCGTCACGCCCTGCGGCGGCGGCACCGTGGCGGGGCCGGTCACAAACGTCACCCGCGCCCCCAGATCGCGCAGTGCGGCGGCGAGCGCGGTGCCCTGCGCGCCGGAAGAGCGGTTGGCGATGTAGCGCACCGGGTCGATGGGCTCATGCGTGGGGCCGGAGGTGACAAGCACATGCCGCCCCGCCAGCGGGCCGGTGGCGCGGTTCAGGATGCCTTCGATGGCCGCGACGATCTCCAGCGGTTCGGCCATCCGGCCGGGGCCATATTCGCCGCAGGCCATGTCGCCATCGTTCGGGCCAACGGACAGGACGCCATCTCCCGCCAGCACCGCGCGGTTCCGCGCCGTCGCCGCGTGCTGCCACATCCGGACATTCATCGCCGGGGCGATCAGCACCTGCGTGTCGGTCGCCAGCAGCAGGGTCGAGGCCAGATCATTCGCCAGCCCGCCCGCCATCTTGGCCATCAGGTCGGCAGTCGCCGGGGCCACCACCACCAGATCGGCAGAGCGCGAGAGCTGGATATGGCCCATTTCCGCCTCGGCGGTCAGGTCGAAGAGGTCGCGGTGGACGTTTGCGCCGGCCAGCGCGGCGATAGAGAGCGGCGTGACGAACTCCTCGGCCGCGCGCGTCAGCACCGGGCTCACCGAGGCCCCGCGCTCGCGCAGGCGGCGGATCAGGTCCAGCGCCTTGTAGGCAGCGATGCCGCCGCCGATGATCAGAAGGATGCGCTTGCCCGCCAGCATATCGGCCTCCACCCCCCGGCTCCACCCCGAGGCTCCGCCAAGGATTAGGGGCGCGGGGCGCGGATGACAACGCCCGGCAGGCGATTCAGTTGAACGCGGCGCAGGGGTCCTCGCGCGGGGTGGGTTCGGTCACGAGCCAGACGTCGAAAGGCTGGTCCGGCTCCGCCGCGCCCTCCGCCTCGATCTGGCCGACCGAGAGTACCGACAGCTCCGGCGCCGCCACGGCCAGTGCCGCCGGAATGCCCCAGTCGCGGCGGGCGTGGCCCGATCCGGCGATTACCGCCACCGGGCCGCCGGTGTCTTCCATTGCCTGCAGGGTGGCGCGGGCCAGTGCCGCATCGCGCAGCCGCTGCGCCTCGACCATGCCTGCCATCATCCCGGCCGGCATGGCGTTGCAATGGGCGGCCGTCTGGTCAGCCTCGCGCTCGGCCTGCTCGGCGGCCGGGAGCGGAATGGTCAGGCCGAAGCGTTCGGCATCCGCCCCAAAGCTCGCCGCAGCGCCCTCGCCGACCGCACGGCGCACGTCCTCGCGCTGCAGCGCGCCGCCGTAGACCTTGGCCTGCGGGGCGGCGGTGAAGATCGGGTGATACATGGTGAAATCGGGCCAACCCGAGGCCTCCCAGTCCAGCGCTGCGCCCAAGGCGGCAGCATCGTTGCGGTTGGCGTCGGTCACCAGTGCCGCCTGTTCCGGCGTCAGCATCTCGAACACCAGCGCGGTGGGGGCCAGCGCCGCGACCGCCTGCGCCTGATGGGCGTGGTGGACGGGGTTGTCATGCACCTCGCCCAGGATCACCACATCGGCACGCAACGCCGCCAAGGCATCCGGTTCAATCTGCTCGGCAAGGGCCGGCACGGCGCAGGCGCAAAGGGTCAGGGCATGTCTCATGCCAGGAAGTGATGCACTTCCTGGCTTTGGGCTTCAAGGCTCTTGCGCATCTTGGCGAAGGCCTGCGCCTCCAGCTGGCGGATGCGCTCTTTCGACAGGCCAAGTTCTTCCCCCAGCGATTCCAGCGTCCGCGGTTCGGCCCGCAGCTTGCGCTCGCCCACGATGTAGCGCTCCCGCGGGGTCAGTGCGCCCATGGCCTTGCCCAGCCAGATGCGCAGATGGCCCGCGTCATGCGCCTCGGCCACCGTCTCGGCGGCCTGCGGGCCGTCATCCTCCAGCGCCTCGATCCACTCGCGGCCCTCGTCATCCGAGGATTGCGTGGCGTTCAGCGAGAAGTCGGAGCCGGCCAGCCGCCCCTCCATCATCTCGACATCGTGCAGTGGCACGCCGACCTCGCGCGCGATGCGGGCGCGCAACTGGTGCCCGTCCAGCCGTTCGCCCTGCGCCTCGGCCTCGCGCTCCAGCCGCGCCTGCACCCGGCGCATGTTGAAGAACAGCGCCTTCTGGCTGCTGGTGGACCCGGTGCGCACCATCGACCAGTTGCGCATCACATAGTCCTGGATGCTGGCCTTGATCCACCACACGGCATAGGTCGAAAACCGCACGCCCCGATCCGGGTCGAACTTGTCGGCGGCCTTCATCAGGCCCAAGCCCGCCTCTTGGATCAGGTCATTCATCGGCGCGCCATAGCGGCGGAACTTCGACGCCATCGAAATCGCCAGCCGCATATAGGCCGTCACCAGCCGGTGCAGCGCCGCCTCGTCACGCCGGTCGCGCCAGGCGACGGCCAGTCGATGTTCGGTTTCGGCATCCAGCAGCTCCGCCTTCATCGCCCGGCGGGGCAGGATGCCATCAGAATATCCGTCCAGTGCCATGCGAGCTTCCCCTTCGTGTTTCTCACGGGCGGTCGGGTCAGGCGGTCAATGCAGGAATCGGTCTCTTCTTTCCTGACTATGCGGGATACGTTTCCCGGGCAGAACCGGATCACGCAAAAGTTCATGCTCACGGGCGGTTCGGCCATCACCGCGCGTGATGGAATGCCGCACGAACAGGCATTTCCCAACCGCCACGACGCCCGATAGGTTCCAGCCAGCAAGAGAAGGGGACCGCGCCATGACCTATCACCTCGCCATCGGCGATCGCACCTATTCCAGCTGGTCGCTGCGCGGCTGGCTGCTGTTCGAGAAATTCGGGATCCCGGTGCGCGTGGAAACCGCGGTTCTGTATACGGATGAGCTGCCGCGGCTGCTGGCCCGCTACGCCCCGGCGCGGCTGGTGCCGGCGATGCGGATGCCGGACGGCGTGGTGGTCGGCGAGACGCTGGCGATTGCCGAAACACTGGCCGAGCGGCATCCGGAGGCGGGGATCTGGCCGGCGGACCCGGCGGCGCGGGCGCTGGCACGGTGGCTCTGTGCCGAGATGCATGCGGGCTTTGCCGCGCTGCGCGGCGATTGCGCGATGAACCTGGCGAAGAGCTATGCCGATAGCGCCCCGCGCGCCGAGGTCTTGGCCGATCTGGCGCGGATCGAGGAAATCTGGGCGCTGGCGCGGGACCGCTTCGGCGCGGGCGGCCAGTGGCTGTTTGGCACTTACACCGCGGCGGATGCCTTCTTCGCCCCGGTTGCGGCGCGGATCGCCGGCTACAACCTGCCCGTGGGCGCTGATGCCGCGGCCTATGTCGCCGCGCATCTGGCCGACCCGGCCTTCCGGCGCTGGCGGGCGATGGGGTGGGCCCAGCATCTGGAGCAGGCGGCCTATCGCAAGCCCTATGCCGAGCGCCCGTGGCCCGGCCCGGTGCCGCTGGCGGCCACGGTAGCGGAGGGGCCTTCAGTGAACAGCGCCTGCCCCTATTCCGGCAAGCCGGTCACCGACGTCCTGCAGCTGGACGGCAAGGTCTGGGGCTTCTGCAACGCCTTCTGCCGCGACAAGACGCTGGCAGACCCCGAGGTCTGGCCGAAGTTCATGGCGATGGTGCAAGCGGAGGGGTGAGGCAAAGCGCCAGCCTGCCGCCGGTTAGGCGTTAACCATTCTTAAACCGATCCTTCCCTAAGGGTTAACGGCGGGGGCCGTTGAGGGTGAAGGCAAATGGTGGCACGGGCCTACACGGTGGCCTTCGAGGGGGTCGAGGCGCGCATCGTCGAGGTGCAATGCGCGCTGACCCCGGGCCTGCCGGGCTTCACCGTCGTCGGGCTCGCCGACAAGGCGGTGTCCGAAGCGCGCGAACGGGTGCGGGCGGCGCTGTCGGCCCTGTCGATCGCGCTGCCGTCGAAGAAGATCACCGTGAACCTCTCGCCCGCCGACCTGCCCAAGGAAGGATCGCATTTCGACCTGCCGATCGCGCTGGCGCTGCTGGCCGCCATCGAGATCCTGCCGCGCGAGGAGGTGGAGAATACCGTGGCCCTGGGGGAGCTGTCGCTGGACGGCCGCCTCGTCCCGGTGATCGGCGCCCTCCCCGCCGCGATGGCCGCCGCTGCCGAGGGCCGGATGCTGATGTGCCCCAAGGCCTGCGGGGCCGAGGCCGCCTGGGTCGGCGCGACGCAGGTCATCGCCCCCGCCAGCCTGACCGAGGCGATCCGCCACTACACCGGCCAGTCGCCGCTGCTGCCCGCGGAACCCGGCGAGGTGGTGGCGGGCACCGGCGCCCGCGACCTGCGCGACGTGAAGGGCCAGGAACGCGCCCGCCGCGCGCTGGAGATTGCGGCGGCCGGGCGGCACCATGTGCTGATGGTCGGCTCGCCGGGCTCCGGCAAGTCGATGCTGGCGGCGCGGATGCCGGGGATCTTGCCGCCGCTGTCGGCGGCCGAGGCGCTGGAAACCTCGATGATCCACTCGCTGGCCGGACTGCTGTCTGAAGGCGGCATCTCGCGCACAAGGCCCTACCGCGACCCGCATCACACCGCCTCGATGGCCGCGATCATCGGCGGCGGCCGCGGCGCGAAGCCGGGAGAGATCAGCCTCGCGCACAATGGCGTCCTGTTCCTTGACGAGCTGCCCGAATTCCCCCGGCAGGTGCTGGAAACCCTGCGCCAGCCGCTGGAGACCGGCGAGGTGATGGTGGCCCGTGCCAATGCCCATATCCGCTACCCCTGCCGCTTCCTGCTGGTCGCAGCCGCCAACCCCTGCAAATGCGGCTATCTCGCCGATCCCGCCCGCGCCTGCGCCCGCGTGCCGAACTGCGGCGAGGATTACCTCGGCCGCATCTCGGGCCCGCTGATGGACCGGTTCGACCTGCGGGTCGAGGTGCCGCCCGTCGCCTATACCGACCTCGACCTGCCCGCGACCGGCGAGGGCTCTGCCGAGGTCGCCGCCCGCGTCGCCGCCGCGCGCCGCCTGCAGACGGCGCGCTACGCCGAGGTGCCGGGGGTGCGCGTCAACGCCGATACCGAAGGCGCGGTGCTGGAGGCGGTTGCAACCCCCGACGCCGAGGGGCGGGCGCTGCTGTCGATGGTCGCGCAGCGCTTCGGGCTTTCGGCCCGCGGCTATCACCGGGTGCTGCGGGTCGCGCGCACCATCGCCGATCTGGAAGGATCCGAGGCGGTGCGCAAACCGCATGTGGCCGAGGCGGTCAGCTTCCGGCTGACGCTGGCCGTGCCGGCTTAGGCAGCCTCAGCCCGGCGCGGATACCGGCAGCCGCAGCGCGCAGCGCCATGCGCGCCTCGGGCACCCAGCCGTCGAAGAGTTGGACGACATGGGGGGTGTTCGGCAGCACCTGCAGATCGACCGCCGCACCGAAGCCGCGCAGCCGCTCCGCCAGCCGCAGGGTATCATCGAGCAGGATCTCGGTGCTGCCGACCTGCAAAAGCACCGGCGGCGCGCCCGGGAACTCTGCGAAGAGCGGTGAAGCCCCCGGATCACCCGCCGCCTGCCCCTGCAGATACATCTGCGCCACATCGGCCAGCCGGCCCGCAGGCAGCATCGGATCGGCGGCGGCGTTGCTGCGGATCGACGCGCCCGATGCGGTCAGGTCCGCCCAGGGCGAGAACCCATAGGCAACCCCCGGCGCCGTGCCGGCCGCACAAAGCCGCGCCAGCAGTGCAAAGGCCAGGCCGCCGCCTGCGCTGTCGCCACCCAGAGCAATTTGGCCCGGCGCATAGCCCCGTGCCAGCAGCCCGGCAAACGCCGCCTCGGCATCCTCCAGAGCGGCCGGAAACGGATGCTCGGGCGCAAGGCGATAGGCAGGCGCGAACACCTCAAGCCCCGAGAGCCGCGACAGCCGCCCCAGCATCGCCTGATGCGTGCGCGGAGAGCCTGCCACATAGGCCCCGCCATGCAGGTGCAGGATGGCATGGCCCGGCTCGCCCTGCCCACCAGAAATGTGCAGGCCCGGCACCTCGCCCAGAACCGCCTCGGTCACGATCAGGCCGGGTGGCGCGCGGAACATCCACTGCGCGCCCCGCTCCATCGCCGCGCGCGCCAGCACCGGGTCACGCATCCGCGCCAAGGCCGGCTTGTTGCCAAACCGCAGCGCCGCGTTCAGCAGGGCCAGCCGCCGGCTCATCAGCCCGCGCGCTTGGCCTCGATCACCTGCCAGATCCGCTCGGCGGTATTGGTGCCGTCGAAGCGCTCCAGCTCCTGGATCCCGGTGGGCGAGGTCACGTTGATCTCGGTCAGCCAGTCGCCGATCACGTCGATGCCGACGAAGATCTGGCCCTTTTCCTTCAGCACGGGCGCCAGCCGCGCGCAGATCTCGAGGTCGCGCGCCGTCAGCCCGATCTTTTCCGGCCGCCCGCCGACATGCATGTTCGACCGGGTCTCGCCCTCGGCCGGCACCCGGTTGATCGCACCTACCGGCTCGCCATCGACCAGGATGATCCGCTTGTCGCCCTTGCTGACATCGGGCACGAATTTCTGCGCGATCAGCGGCTCGCGGCTCATCGAGGTGAACAGCTCATGCAGGCTGGCGAGGTTGCGGTCGTTGGGGTCGAGCCGGAACACCCCCGCCCCGCCATTGCCGTAAAGCGGCTTGAGGATGATATCGCCATGCGCCGCCTTGAACGACCGGATCGCGGCCAGATCGCGGGCGATCAGCGTCGGCGGCGTCAGGTCGGGGAAGTTCAGCACCAACAGCTTCTCGGGCGAGTTGCGCACCCAGAACGGATCGTTGACCACCAGCGTCGCCGGGTGGATGCGCTCCAGGATATGCGTCGTGGTGATATAGCCCATGTCGAAGGGCGGATCCTGGCGCAGCCAGACCACGTCCCACTCGGCCAGATCGATCTCGGTCTCGTCCCCCAGCGTGTAGTGGTTCCCCAACTCGCGCCGCACCGTCAGTGGCCAGCCCCGCGCCAGCACCCGGCCCTCGCGGTAGGACAGCTTGTCAGGCGTGTAGTAGAACAGCTCATGCCCCCGCGCCTGCGCTTCGAGCGCAATGCGGAAGGTGCTATCCGCCTCGATGTTGATCGGGCCGATCGGATCCATCTGGATCGCGACTTTAAGGCTCTTGGGCAAGCCTGTGGGCAAGGATGTCAGGGCCATGCGCGCCTCCTCATGTGCTGCGCCCTTGATGGATCAGCGGCGCGGCAGTTGCAAGGAAGGCGGGCGGGTTTCAGCGCCGGTCAGCCAAGCCCATCAGTATTCCCCGAAGGCGTTCTCGATGATGTCGATCCGGCCAAAGCCATCGACCAGCGCCACATCGAAGCGCATCTCGGTATTCTGGCCCAGCGGCTCGCCCGCGACAAAGGCGGCGGCAGACCGGCAGATCCGGTCCATCTGCCGGCGCGACAGCCGTTCGGCGGCGCGGGCGAAGCTGGAGGACTTCTTGACCTCGACGAAGACGAGCCGATTGCCCTCCCGGGCGATCAGGTCGATCTCCCCGCCCGGGCCGCGCCAGCGCCGTGCGGCAATCGGGCGGCCGCTGCGCTGGTAGTGCGCGGCGACCTGCGCTTCAGCGGCCAACCCGCCGTGATAGGAAACCTGCCCGCCCATTCCGTCCTCCTTGCGGCGCCAGCGCGCCCTAGTCTTCTGTTCCCAGCCGCAGCGCGGCCTGATAGACTTCACGCTTGGGCAGGCCCAAGGTTTCGGCCACCGCCGCCGCCGCATCCTTCAGCCGCATCCGCGTCAGCGCATCCTTCAGCGCCGCCTCAAGATCGGCGCTGTCCGTCTTGCGCCCGCGCGCCCGGTCGATGACCACAACGATCTCGCCTTTCACGGCACGATCCGCGAAATCGGCGGCCAGCGTGGCAAGCGGCCCGCGTGACACCTCTTCGAAGCGTTTGGTCAGTTCCCGGCACACCGCCGCTTCCCTCTCGCCTCCGAAGCTTTGCACGAGGGCCCCTAACAAATCGCTAATCCGTTTTGGCGATTCATACAGGATCACCGTCGCCGCCACCTGCGCCAGATCCTCGAGCCAGCGCAGCCGCGCACTGGCCGTCGATGGCGCGAAACCCGCGAACAGGAAGCGGTCCGAGGGCAGGCCCGAGACGGTCAGCGCCGCCAGCACCGCCGAGGGGCCGGGCGCAGCCAGCACCTTGTGGCCGGCCTCGATGGCGGCCCGGCCAAGCTGGTAGCCGGGGTCGGCCACAAGCGGCGTGCCCGCTTCCGAGGCGTAGGCAATCGCCTTGCCCTCGGCCAGCGCGCGCAGGATCCGAGGGCGCATCTGCTCGCCGTTGTGGTCGTGATAGGCAATGATCTGCCGATCCCCCAGCGGCACGCCGTGGATGTCCATCAGGTGGCGCAGGGTCCGGGTATCCTCGGCCGCGATCAGGTCGGCGCCGGCCAGAATGTCGAGCGCCCGCAAGGTGATGTCGCGCGCCGCCCCGATCGGGGTTGCCACGAAATGCAGCCCCGGTTCGATCGCCTTGGGCGCGGGGGCGTGAATCTGCCGCGGGCCGGTGCCCGGTTCCAGCACCGCCGCCGGCTCCACCCCGGCCTCGGGCGCGCCGCCGGTTTCCGCTGCGTCTTCAGGCTGGTCCATCGGCGCTGACACCGCCAGCGGCACGGGCTCTTCTTCGCCCATCATCGTCGCTCCAATCCTGGTGCAAGTTGCCTTCCGGTCCGGGAACGCATAGGTTCATCGCGCGTTGCCGCCCTGCCCTTCCATGCCCGGGACCCAAAGGATCGCTTTCATGTTCGCCCTTTTCCGCACCCCCCGCAAGCCATTGACCCGCCCCCTGACCCGCATTGCCGCGCTGGTCTCGGCCTTCTGGGTCGCCGCCTGCGACCCGATGGCCACCGGCAGCACCGGCCCCTCGATCAACACCCGCGCCCCGGTTCCGGTGGCCTTGCTGGTGCCCGGCGGGTCCGGAGATTCCGGCGACGCACTGATTTCTCGCAGCCTGCGGCAGGCCGCGGAGCTGGCAGTGTCGGACCTGCAGGGCGCGCAGATCGACCTGCGCGTCTATGACACCGGCACCTCGGCGGCCGGGGCCGGCGCTGCCGCTTCACGCGCCGTGGACGAGGGCGCCAAGATCATCCTCGGCCCGGTCTATGCCGAAGCTGCGAATGCCGCCGGTGTCGCCGTCGCAGGACGCGGCGTGAACGTCCTGTCGTTCTCGAACAACCCCGACATCGCCGGCGGCAACGTCTTCGTGCTGGGGCCGACCTTCCCGAACACCGCGCAGCGGCTGGTCTCCTATGCCGCCAGCCAGGGCCGTGGGCGGATCATGGTTGTCCATGACCGCAACCCCGGCGGCGAGGCCGGCAAGCGCGCCATCGAAACCGCCATTGCGCGCTCGGGTGGCGCCTCGCTGGCCGGCACCGGATCCTACGATTTCTCGCAAGAGGGCGTGGTTGCCGCGGTGCCGAACATCGTTGCCACCGCCCGCGGCTCGGGCGCACAGTCGATGTTCTTCACCGCCGACACCGCAGGGGCGCTGCCGCTGCTGGCGCAGCTGCTGCCCGAGGCGGGGCTGGACCGCGAGACGGTGCGCTTCATCGGCCTGACCCGCTGGGACATTCCCCAGGCGACGCTGGCGCTGCCGGGCATTCAGGGCGGCTGGTTCGCCCTGCCCGATCCCGCGCTGAACCAGCAGTTCCAGGGCCGCTACCAGGCCGCCTTCGGCGAGGCTCCGCATCCCATCGCCGGGCTTGCCTATGACGGCATCGCCGCCATTGGCGCGCTGGTGAAGGCCGGCAAGGCCGATGCCCTGACCACCGCAGCCCTGACGCAGGGGTCTGGCTTTGTCGGCGTCAGCGGCATCTTCCGCCTGCGCTCCGACGGCACCAACGAACGGGGGCTTGCCGTGGCGCAGGTCCGCAACAACCAGGTTTACGTGATTGACCCTGCCCCAAGAAGCTTCGGTGGCGCCGGGTTCTGACCTGGCTCTGCCCGCCGCTCTCCCGATACTGCCCCAGACCAGCACGGCGCCCGGCCTCGATGCCGCGGCGCTGTGTTCTGCGCTGGATGCCGTGCTTGCCGCCCCGCCCGCCGGAGTGGCACCCCGCGCCCTGGCGGTGCAGCACCTGATCGAGACCCGCCGCGAATGCTCGGCCCGGATCGAGGCGGAGTTCCGCGCCCATCCCCGCGCCGCGGGCCCCACCGTCCGCGCCTATGCCGCGTTGACCGATGTGATCGTCCGCGCCGCCTTCCACGTTGCCACCCGCCACCTGCACCCGCTGCCCAACCCGACCGAGGGCGAACGGCTGGCGGTGATCGCCGTCGGCGGCTATGGCCGGGCCGAGATGGCGCCGCATTCGGATGTGGACCTGTTGTTCCTGACGCCCTGGAAGATCACCGGCTGGGCCGAAAGCGTCATCGAATCCATGCTCTACATGCTGTGGGACATGCGGCTGAAGGTCGGCCATGCCAGCCGCACGGTGAAGGACTGCCTGCGCCTTGGCGCCGAGGATATCACCATCCGCACCGCCCTGCTGGAGCATCGCTTCCTGTCGGGCGACGTGCGGCTGGCAAATGAATTGCATCAGCGGCTGCGCGATGAGCTGTTCCGCGGCACCGGCCCGCAATTCATCGAGGCGAAGCTCGCCGAACGCGCTGAACGCCACCGCCGGCAGGGCGGCCAGCGCTATGTGCTGGAACCCAATGTCAAGGAAGGCAAGGGCGGGCTGCGCGATCTGCAGACGCTCTACTGGATCGCCAAGTACCTGCACAATGTCGAGGAAGTGTCGGAACTCGTCGGCACCGGCCTGTTCTCGGCGGAGGAGTACCTGCAATTCGAGCAGGCCGAAGATTTCCTCTGGGCCGTGCGCTGCCACCTGCATCTGCTGGGCGGGCGCGCCGTCGACCAGCTGACCTTCGACATGCAGGTCGATGTGGCGCAGCGCATGGGCTATGAGGACCGCGCTGGCCGCCGCGGGGTCGAACTGTTCATGCAGGAGTATTTCCGCGAGGCCACCAAGGTCGGTGAGCTGACACGGATCTTCCTGACCGGACTCGAGGCGCGCCACGTCAAGAAGGCACCCCGGCTGGAAGGCCTGTTCCGCCGCCGCAAGAAGGTGCGCCCCGGCTACCGGATCGACCTGAACCGCCTGAACGTCGAGGACCCAAAGGCGTTTCTGGCCGACAAGCTGAACTTGCTGCGCATCTTCGATGAAGCGCTTCGCACCGGCTACCTGATCCACCCCGATGCGATGCGGCTGGTGGCGGCCAACCTGCAACTGATCGATGACGAGATGCGCGAGGCCCCCGAGGCTGCGCGGATCTTCCTCGATCTGATGCTCAAGCACGGCAATCCGGAACGGGCCCTGCGCCGGATGAATGAGCTGAACGTGCTCGGTGCCTATATCCCCGAGTTCGAGCCGATCGTGGCGATGATGCAATACAACGTCTACCACCACTACACGGTGGACGAGCATATCATCCAGTGCATCGCCACGCTGGACCGCATCGAAAGCGGCGAGCTGGTCGAGGAATTGCCGCTGTCCTCCTCGATTCTCAAGGAAGGCGTGAACCGGCGCGTGCTCTATGTCGCGCTGTTCCTGCACGATATCGGCAAGGGCCGGCCAGAGGATCACTCGGTGGTGGGCGCGCAGATCGCCCGCCGCGTTGCGCCCCGGCTGGGCCTGACGGCCGAAGAGGTCGAGACGGTGGAATGGCTGGTGCGTTACCACCTGTTCATGTCCGACGTGGCGCAGAAGCGCGACCTGTCGGACCCGCGGACCCTGCGCGACTTCGCCAAGGCGGTGAAGACCAAGAAGCGGCTGGACCTGCTGACGGTGCTGACGGTCTGCGACATCCGCGGCGTCGGCCCGGGCACCTGGAACAACTGGAAGGCGATGCTGCTGCGCCGCCTGCACAGCCTGGCCAGCATCGCGCTGGAAGACGGGCTCGAGGCGCTGAACCGCGACCGCGGCGAGGAGGAGAGCAAGCAGCACCTGCGCGAGGCGCTGGCCTTCTGGCCGCCCGCCAAGATCGAGGCCGAGATCGGCCGCCATTACGGCCCCTACTGGCAGGCGCTGTCGACCGAAGGCCATGTGATCTTTGCCCGCCTGCTCGACGGGCTGCGCGACGATGAGATCCGCATCGACCTGATGCCCGACCCCGACCGCGACGCCACCCGCGCCTGTTTCGCGCTGACCGACCATCCGGGCATATTCTCGCGCCTGGCTGGCGCGCTGGCGCTGGTCGGCGCCAACGTCGTGGACGCGCGCACCTATACCTCGAAGGACGGCTACGCCACCGCGGTGTTCTGGGTGCAGGACATCGAGGGCCGCCCCTACGAGGCCAGCCGCCTGCCCCGCCTGCGCCAGATGATCGAGAAAACCCTGCGCGGCGAGGTGGTGGCGCGCGAGGCGCTGAAGGACCGCGACAAGGTCAAGAAACGCGAGCGCGGCTTCCGCTTCCCGACCTCCATCGCCTTCGACAACGAAGGCTCGGACATCTACACCATCATCGAGGTCGACACCCGCGATCGTCCCGGCCTGCTCTATGATCTGACGCGTACGCTGGCGGCCAGCAATATCTACATTGCCAGCGCCGTGATTGCGACCTATGGCGCGCAGGTGGTGGATACCTTCTACGTGAAGGACATGTTCGGGCTGAAGCTGCATGTGAAGTCCAAGCAAGAAGCGCTGGAGCGCAAGCTGCGGCAGGCGATCACCGAAGGCGTGGAACGGGCCCGGGCCCCAGACTGAACGGCGAGTAACGGCGGCCAACGGGCCGCGATTTGGGGGCGGCGATGAGACCCGTGCGGCTGATCCGCGGTTTTCTGACGGTGGGCGGCTGGACCATGGGCAGCCGTCTGATGGGCTTTGCCCGCGACGTGATGATCGCGGCCTATCTCGGCACCGGCCCGGTGATGCAGGCCTTCATCGTTGCCTTCACGCTTCCCAACCTGTTCCGCCGCTTCTTCGCGGAAGGCGCCTTCAACACCGCCTTCGTGCCGATGTTCGCCAAGCGGCTGGAAGCGGGCGAAGGCGCGCATCGCTTCGCCGAGGATGCCTTTGCGGGGCTCGCATTCACCGTGCTGGTGCTGACGGTTCTGGCCACGGCGGCGATGCCCTTGCTGGTGTTGCTGCAGGCCGGGGGCTTTGCCGGCGACGCGCGGTTCGACATGGCAGTGGTCTTCGGGCGGATCTGCTTTCCCTACATCCTGTTCATCTCGCTGACGGCGCTGCTGTCAGGGCTGCTGAATGCCGGCGGCCGGTTCATGGCCGCCGCCGCCGCGCCGGTGCTGATGAACGTGGTCTTCATCGCCGCCATGGCGCTCGCGGCCCGGGCGGGCTGGCCGATGGGGCTGACGCTGGCCTGGGCGACGCCGGTCGCGGGCATCGCGCAACTGGGCGTTGTCTGGGTCGCGGCGGCGCGGATGGGCTTTGCCCTGCGCCTGCGGCGCCCGCGCCTGACGCCCGAGCTGCGCCAGCTTCTGATGATCGCCGCGCCGGCGGTGTTCGCGGGCGGCGTGGTGCAGGTCAACCTGCTGGTCGGGCGGCAGGTCGCCAGCTTCTTCGACAATGCCATCAGCTGGCTCTACAATGCCGACCGGCTGTATCAGCTGCCGCTTGGCGTGGTGGGGATTGCCATCGGCGTGGTGCTGCTGCCGGAACTCGCCCGCCGCCTGAAGGCCGGGGACGAGGCTGGCGGCCAGCATTCATTCAGCCGCGCCACCGAATTCGGGCTGATCCTGACGCTGCCGGCCGCCGTGGCGCTGGTGGTGCTGGCAGAGCCTCTGGTGTCGGTCCTGTTTCAGCGCGGCGCCTTCACCGCCGCCGACACGCCGCCCACCGCGCTGGCGCTGGCGATCTATGGCGCGGGCCTGCCGGCCTTCGTGCTGCACAAGGTGCTGCAACCGCTGTTCTTCGCGCGCGAGGATACCCGGCGCCCGTTTCGCTATGCCGTCAACTCGATGGTTGTGAATGCCGCCATCGCCATCTGCCTGGCGCCGGTGATCGGCTTTTCCGCCGCCGCCTGGGGCACCACCATCGCCGGCTGGTCGATGGTGGCGCAACTGTGGTGGGGCAGCCGCGACATGGGGGCGGCGGCGCGCCCCGATGCCCGGCTGGTCGCGCGCCTGCCGCGCATCGCCCTCGCCTCGGCGCTGATGGGGGTGGCGCTGTGGGTCGCGGCGCGCTGGCTCGACCCGGCGCTGCATATGCCCACCACCCGCTATGGCGCGCTGGCGCTGCTGGTGCTGGGGGGCATGGCCACCTATGTGGCGGCGGCCTTCGTCACCGGCGCTTTCCGCCCGTCGGACCTGAAGGCCGGGCTGCGCCGTCAGCGCTGACGCAGCATCCGCACCGTCCGCTGCCAGCCGCCGGGGCTGACCACGAAGGACAGCCCGAACCCGGTGGCAAAGCCCGCGATCTCGGCCACCCAGGTCCACCCGCCCGCGCCGAACAGCAGCCCGAACACCAGTTGGAAGGCCAGAAGGAAGCCGATCAACGTGAAGGCGCGGTAGCGGTTGGCGTTCACCGCCCCCAGCCGCGCCCAGAGGATATAGGTGAACGCCCCGATCAACCCGTAGACTGCCGGATAGCCGCCGAACAGTGGCTGCACATCATAGGGCACAAGGCTGTAGGCCAGCGCCCCCATGATCGCCGCGCCAAAGAACACCGCCAGCACCGCCCAGACCCGGAACACCTCGCCCACCATCTTGCCAAGCGCCAACAGGAATACCGCCACGAACAGCGCATGGGTGAAATCGCCGTGCACGAACGGATAGGTGACGAAGCGCATCATCTGCTCGGGCGGGAATATCCGGTTCTCCAGCATCAGCTTGAAGATGGCAGGCGCGAAGCTGAACTGTTCCCGCGCCTCCAGCCGCCAGCCGGCGGCATCGGGCCCGCCGACAAAGCCGCTGCCCCCCGCGCTCAGCACCAGTTCCATCGCCACCACCGGCAGCAGCAGCAGCCAGATCACCGGCGGGATCGGGTTCAGCGGGGATTCGTCATGACCAGGGCGCATTGCCGTCTCCGTTACCGTGCCCCGCATTGACGGGCCATGCCCCCAGCGATAAGCGAGCCTTGCAGGAATATCCAGACGGAGAGGCGACATGACAGCCACCGCTTTCACCCCCCGCATCTTTTCGGGCATCCAGCCCTCGGGCGGGCTGACGCTGGGCAACTACCTTGGCGCCCTGAAACGCTTTGCCGAAAAGCAGGATGAGGGCATCGAGACGATCTATTGCCTTGTCGATCTGCACGCCATCACCGTCTGGCAGGACCCCGAACGCCTGCGCCAGCAAACGCGCGAGGCGGCGGCGGGCTTCATGGCCTCCGGCATCGACCCGGCGCGGTCGATCCTCTTCAACCAGAGCCAGGTTTCGGCCCATGCCGAGCTTGGCTGGATCCTCAACTGCGTCGCCCGACTTGGCTGGATGAACCGCATGACCCAGTTCAAGGACAAGGCCGGCAAGAATGCCGAGCAGGTCAGCCTTGGGCTCTACGCCTACCCTTCCCTGATGGCCGCCGACATCCTTGTCTATCACGCCACCCATGTGCCGGTCGGCGATGACCAGAAGCAGCATGTGGAGTTGACCCGCGACATCGCCGCGAAGTTCAACCATGACTATGGCGTCGATTTCTTCCCCATGCCCGAGCCGGTGATCGAAGGCGCGGCAACGCGGGTGATGAGCCTGCGCGACGGCACCAAGAAGATGTCGAAATCCGACCCTTCGGATGCCAGCCGCATCAACCTGACCGACGATGCCGATACCATCGCGCAGAAGATCCGCAAGGCCCGCACCGATGCCGAGCCGCTGCCCGAAACGCTTGACGGGCTGAAGGACCGGCCCGAGGCGCGCAACCTTGTGAACATCTACGCCGCGCTGTCGGGGATGACCGCCGAGGCGGTGGTGGGCGAGTTCGCGGGCCAAGGCTTCGGCGCCTTCAAGCCGGCGCTGGCCGATCTGGCAGTCGCCAAGCTCTCGCCGATCAGCACGGAAATGACGCGGCTGATGGCGGACCCAGCCGAGATCGACCGCATCCTGGGCAAGGGCGCCGACCGCGCCGAGGCCATCGCCCGCCCGATCCTCGACCGGACGCTCGACATCGTCGGCATGGTGCGGTCACGCCGCGGCTGACCGGCGCCACGCCGCCCGGCGGCGGCGACAACTCGCGCCCCGGCAACGGCGGCGCGGGACGGCGCTCTGCAAGCCCGCCGCTCTCGCGCCCCCCGGTCCCGCAAACTTCACGCCTGCACCCCGCCCTGCCCGGCCAACGCCGGCCGGGGGAGGAAGCGGCAAAGCCCGTCAAACCCGCCGCGCCAGAGCCGCCGCCAGTGACCCGCGGCGAGCGCCCCGCGTCTCCTCCGCTCCTGCTGACCAAACCGCTGCCGCCCGCAAGCCGCCCGCGGCAAGCCCCGACAGCGCCGCAGCCTGCCGCGCCGGAACCACCGCCGCTGTCGCGCGCCGACCGACCGCAGACAGCGCCGCCTGAGCCAGCGCCTTCCCTGACCCACGCGCCGTCCGCCCTTGGCATCCCTCCTGCCGCGCGGCGTCGGCCTACGTCGCCGGTGCCCCCGGGCAGCCGGCCCGCCCACGCCACGGCACCGCTGCTGCTGACCGACCCGCACCCCACCGCGGCCCAATCACCCCACAAGCGCCACCGCGGACGCGGCGGCCCCCCACCCGTCCGCCCCCTCGCGGCCCTCGGCGCCGGCTTCCGCCT
>Ga0209347_1002889_pt1 | contig 21368 bp, 18 predicted proteins | sample AutmiccommuBRH23_FD_187382 | JGI IMG/M metagenome (GOLD analysis project Ga0209347, IMG submission 187382) | Deep subsurface microbial communities from Mt. Terri, Switzerland - Autotrophic microbial communities BRH/23 (SPAdes) (version 2) | ecosystem: Environmental > Aquatic > Deep subsurface >...
TGTTTAATCAGTTCACGGAGATATGTCTGTGCAGCGACATTTGTTTTTTCATCGTTGCTCCTGTGCAGAAGCATATCGTATCTAATGCCACTGCCGATAAACGATTTTTTTACCCCGGGCAGGGCATCCACAGCGTGGTAGATATCCAGCAGATCTGAATGGTCTGTATTAAGGTTGAAGCATATTTTTGGAAAAATACAGGAAGGTTTTTTACACTTCTCGCAGATTTTAATATCTATTCCCTGCATCCTGTACATATTTGCCGAGGGGCCGCCAAGGTCGCTGATGTATCCTTTAAAACCGGGCATTTCGGTTATTTTCCTGACCTCCTCAAGGATAGATTTTTTAGACCGCGAAGCGATAAATTTCCCCTGGTGCGCAGAGATGGTGCAGAAAGCGCAACCGCCGAAACATCCGCGGTGAAGATTAACCGAAAATTTGATCATTTCATATGCGGGGATCAGCTTTGCTTTATATTTGGGGTGTGGCAGACGGGTGTAAGGGAGATCGAATGAGGCATCTATCTCCTCTTCTCTCATCGGGGGAAAGGGTGGATTCACAACAAGCATTTTATCGTCCACCATTTGTAACATACGCGCAGCAAAAAGGCGGTTGGATTGCTCTTCCACAACACGGAAATTTTTAGCCTGTTTCAGTTTGTCCTTCAGGCACTCCTCATGTGAATAGAGGTGTACCTCCTCACTAAAGGGGTTATCCGGGACTTCTTTATCTGCATTGAGAAAAGCTGTTTGCTGCATATCTTTTATCTCGCTGATCTTTTTGCCGTTGCGCAGTTCACGTACCAACCGCTTCAGGGGCAGCTCTCCCATACCGTAGATCAACAGGTCGGCACCACTATCGGCGAGGATGGTTTTGTGCAGTGCATCGTCCCAGTAGTCGTAATGGCTTACCCTCCTCAGCGATGCCTCCACGCCTCCCACTACCACCGGTACTTCGGGGTAGAGCTCCTTCAGGATACGGGAGTAGACGGTGACAGCCCTGTCGGGACGCATGTCTGAACGTCCGTCGGGTGTGTAGGCATCATTGGAACGAAGGCGTTTATTGGCTGTGTAATGGTTGATCATGGAATCCATCACACCGGCAGTGACAGCGAAGAAAAGCCTTGGGAGTCCCATTTTTTTGAAATCGCGCTGATCATCTCTCCAGTTGGGTTGTGGTACAATGGCTACACGGAGCCCCTCACTCTCAAGCAGTCGCCCAATGACCGCGGTGCCGAAGGATGGGTGGTCGATGTAGGAGTCGCCGGAAAACAACACCACATCAACATAGTCCCACCCACGCAGTTCCATCTCTTTTTTCGTAGTTGGCAGCCAGTCGGTTAGCTTAAGTGATCTGTTGTCCATTTTTCGCTTTCTGTTGATGCTCTTTCTTCACTCCTTCATCAATCTGTTTGGCTCTTTCCACGGCCTGATGGATATTAGAACAGATATTCTCTTCACCCACGATAAGGGGAATTTCGGACTTATAGAGGCTCTCACGGATCGTATCATTGACACCTGAGAGAATGATATGGATCTTTTCTTTTCTGGATTTACGGCACAACATCTCGAGGTTGTTCAAGCCGGTAGAATCAATAAAGGGCACTTTGCGCATACGGATGATACGGACATGTGGGTGGTTTCCAATCTCACGCATTTTCTCATCGAACTTATTGGCTACACCAAAAAAGAAGGGACCGTCAATCTCGTAAACCTCTACACCGTGAGGAAGGTAGAGCACTTCCTCTTTCATATCTGCCGAGTAGGACTCCATCTCTTTCGTAATTTCAATTTTCCCTGTTGTGTGTTTTACCTGAGTGCTTTCATTCATACGTTTGATAAAGGCAAACACCGCAAGCAGCAATCCCACCTCAATGGCGATAGTTAGGTCGAAAATCACCGTCAGTAAAAAAGTGGTTAGCAGGATGGCCATCGTGGATCTCGATTGTTTCATGAGTGAGATAAAGGTACGCCACTCACTCATGTTGTACGCCACCACTATAAGTACACCCGCCAGACAGGCCATGGGTATATGTTTCGTCAGATCGCCCAGAAACAGGACTATCAGTAACAGTACTACGGCATGGATAATTCCCGCCACCGGTGTTCTGCCGCCGTTATTGATATTGGTCATTGTGCGGGCGATGGCTCCCGTAGCAGGGATACCTCCGAAGAATGGCACAACCATGTTGGCAACACCCTGCGCTACAAGCTCCATATTGGAGTTGTGTTTTTTCCCGATTACACCATCGGCCACCGTCGCCGAGAGCAATGACTCAATTGCTCCCAGCATGGCGATGGTGAACGCCGCGGGGAATAGCAGGCGGATGCTCTCAAGGTTGATAGGTATTTGTGCCAACTTGGGCAATTGGTTGTTGATGACAAACCTGTCGCCGATTGTTTCGATCCCGGTGATGTTACCATAGCTTTTCATCAGGTAGGCAGCAACCGTCATCACGATGATGGCGATGAGCGAACCGGGTATTTTCTTTACTATTTTTGGTGTTAGCATTATGATGGCAACAGTTGTAATGGCTATGAGTGCTGTTGACCAGTTAACTGTATCGAAATGCTGAAAATAGACCATCCACTTCTCAAAGAATCCGGAGGGCAGTTTCGGTGTTGTCAACCCAAAAAAATCCTTTATCTGCGTAGAGAAGATAGTGAGTGCGATGCCGCTGGTGAATCCAACCACGATAGGGTATGGGATGAATTTGATGACCGTTCCCAGTTTCAGAACCCCCATCAAGACAAGCATCACGCCTGCAAGAACGGTTGCCAGTGCCAGTCCCTGCACTCCGTATTGTTCCACAATACCATAAACAATCACGATAAATGCACCTGTAGGCCCACCAATCTGTACGCTGGTTCCTCCCAGGAAAGAGATGATAAAGCCGGCAATAATAGCCGTATAAATACCTCTCTCTGGTGCCACTCCCGATGCTATACCGAAAGCGATGGCCAGTGGCAGTGCCACAACACCCACAATCAATCCTGCCATCACGTCGGCAATGAATTTCTCTCTGTTGTAGGCTTTAAAGGTTTGAAAAAGTACAGGCTGAAAATCACTTAGAAAATTTAATCGCATACATCCGATAAAAAAATTGCTGCAAAGTTAATGATTAAATCCGTGATTAGCGAACCGCAGGCTGATTCTCAGAAAAAAGGATTGAGAAATGGGTTGAATTAGTTCAGAAAAAAGCAAAGAAAGCTGTTCAGACCTCTCCCTGTTCCACAAGAACACAAATACGTTCAGTTGCGCGGTCGTCACCGTATGGATTGTATCGGACTTTCAGACTGTTTCCGAATAGCCCTGCGAAGACATTATAGGTCCATGCTTTAAAACCGCCCATAAATGCATCAATAATATGATAGGAGGAGGAGTTGGTTTCTCTGTCCACCAGCTTCATCAGTAGCTGCCCTTGCGATTTGGTAAGTTTTTTCATTTTGGGCGTATATTGGTCCATCAAATATTTTTCCATCTTATTCAGATGATTTTGTCTCGCTTTATCGTCGGGGAGAGTCTCCATATACTCGTAGGTTTCGGTAATGATGCCAGCAATCTCTTTGGCGTAAGGGAGAGTTTTTTTTACGTCGCGAATCAGTTTGGAATAGACCACCTTCTCTTTTGTATTGCGGAAGGTGACAGGTGAATATTTAATGAAATCAGTGAGCCACATACAGGCAATGGTATCACCATTCTGGACTACTGCAGGATAAACGTTTGGCATTAAGAAAATAGTTGACACCGGAACCTTCCTGTCAGGGTTCAGATGAACGGCATAATACTCCTGTGCTTTCACCGTGAACGGCAAAAGTGCGTATATGAGCGTCATAAATATGTGCAACCATCTTTTCATAACAACACAAAGATAAATGCAATGTTTTGTTCAACCATTAAAATTGTCGTTAAGTGTAGTTAATTAAACGCCGCGTTTTTAAATTGTTAAGAAAATATTTTGGAAAAATCATTCTCAAATAACAACAAATCAATAAATAGAGCGATATTTTTGTAGATAATTCGGTCAAAAAGTGTATTTTTGAAAACACTAAAAGTAATAAAAATGGCATATTATCACCTGGGAGAGCTCGTCCACAAACAAGCACTCAAACTGAAGAATAAAACCGCATTGAAGTATCAGGCTTCAGGAGGAGAATGGCTTGATCTATCGTGGAGAGTTTTTTCAGAAAAGGTTATGAAAACGGCCCGGGCAATGGCTGAAATGGGGCTTAATCCAAACGATAATGTGGGTATCTACTCTCAGAACATGGAGAAATACCTCATTACCGATTTTGCCGCCTATGCCAACAAAGCAGTGATGGTTCCCATGTATGCCACTGCCTCTCCCACGCAGGTGAGTTATATCGTGGACGATGCGCGAATAAAACTGATTTTTGTAGGTGAGCAGTTCCAGTATAACAACGCTTATAAGGTGCAGCAAGAGAGCTCTTTCCTCGAGAAACTGATTATTTTCGACAGGAATGTCGTCCTGAAGAGTGATGACAACTCATCACTCTATTTCGATGATTTTATCACCACTGGTGACAACTCTGAGTCGACGGCGCTGGTCAGTGCGCGGTTGAAACAACTGAAAGAGAATGATCTGGCTACGATCATCTACACTTCGGGTACCACCGGAGAGCCAAAAGGTGTAATGCTGACGCATGCCAATTATACAAAAGTCTTGAAGATTCATGATATGCGTCTTGTCAATATGTCGGAGAAGGATATCTCCATGTGCTTTCTTCCGTTGACACATATCTTTGAGAAAGCCTGGACCTATTACTGTCTTTATAAGGGTGTTGTTGTTGCGGTGAACAAGGAGCCAAGTGAGATCAGAAAAACGATCAAGCAGGTGCGTCCTACATTAATGAGCAACGTCCCCCGTTTCTGGGAGAAAGTGTATGATGGAGTGAAAGAGACAATAGATAATTCATCGGGCATCTTAAGATGGTTGTTCCTGGATGCGGTGAAAACGGGTCGTCGGTACAACCTGGAGTTCGTGAATGAAGAGAAAAGGGCTCCGTTGAACATCCGGGTCAAATTTTTTCTTTATCAGCATACACTGTTTTATCTTATCAAGCGTGTTGTGGGTATCGACCGCGGCAATTTCTTCCCGGTGGCAGGTGCCCCATTGTCCGACACAATCAACGAATTTATGCAATCTATCGACGTGCATATTATTTATGGTTATGGTCTCTCTGAGACTACTGCAACAGTAAGCTGTTTTCCTGCAAAAGGCTTTCGTATAGGGACAGTTGGGACAGTGATGCCTGATGTGGAGGTGAAGATCGGAGAGAATAACGAGATACTGGTGAAAGGAGAAACAGTGATGACCGGTTATTATAATAAGCCGGAAGCAACAAGGGAGGCTTTCACGGAAGATGGTTATTTCAGGACAGGAGATGCTGGCACTCTGACAGAAAACAACGAAATTATCCTTACCGAACGTATCAAAGATCTTTACAAGACATCCAACGGGAAATACATTGCTCCGCAAATGATTGAAACACGTATGGGAGAGGATAAATATATTGATCAGGTGGCTGTCATCGGTGACGACAGGAAATTTGTGAGTGCGCTCATCGTTCCCAATTACGATCAGTTAAAGAGCTATGCACAGGAACAACATATACCTTTCGGATCATTGGAGGAGCTGGCGCAAAATGAAGAGATAATAGACTTTCTCTTTGGCAGGGTCGAGTTGTTACAATCGCAATTTACTTCGTACGAGAAGATAAAAAGATTTACCCTGTTGCCCGAACCGTTCAGGATTGAGACCGGTGAATTAACCAATACACTCAAGTTACGCAGGAAGGTGATCCTGGAAAGATATGCCGCTCTGATTGAAAAGATGTACAGGAGTTAGCTCGTCCCTGTTCACATTCGGCTTACAGCCTGTTGTAGTGCTTCTCAAAACCCATTGCTTTAAAGACTGAAGTTCAGAAGTTTTTTGCTAACTTTGCACCGTTTTTTAAAAAGGAATGGAATGGATTACAATTTCGGGGAGATAGAAAAACGGTGGCAGCAATACTGGATAGACCACCAGACCTATAAAGTATCGGAGGATAGCTCAAGACCTAAGTTTTATGTACTGGATATGTTCCCTTATCCATCGGGAGCAGGGTTGCATGTGGGTCACCCGCTGGGGTATATCGCTTCGGATATAATTTCGAGATTCAAACGCCTCCAGGGCTTCAATGTGCTGCATCCCATGGGTTTTGATGCCTATGGTCTTCCCGCGGAGCAATACGCTATTCAAACCGGCCAACATCCGGCCATCACCACGCAAAACAACATCACTCGCTATCGCGAACAGCTCGATAAGATTGGATTTTCTTACGACTGGAGCCGTGAGGTGCGTACCTGTGATCCCGCATACTACAAATGGACGCAATGGGCGTTCATTAAGATGTTTCATTCCTATTACTGTAATCAGGCTGATCAGGCACGTCCCATTGCAGAACTGACTGAGCTCTTTGCGCAACAGGGTACCTCCGGTCTGGACCTTGCCTGCAGTGAACCGATGGTGTTCACGGCTGAAGAGTGGAACAGTAAAACAGAGCAAGAGCAACAGGAGATACTTATGAACTACCGCATTGCCTATCTGGGTGATACGATGGTTAACTGGTGCCCGCAACTGGGGACAGTACTTGCCAACGATGAGGTGAGTGAAGGGTTGTCCGTTCGCGGCGGTTATCCTGTGGAACAAAAAAAGATGCGTCAGTGGTGCCTGCGTGTCTCGGCATATGCGCAGCGTCTGCTCGACGGTCTTGATAAAATAGAGTGGACCGACTCACTGAAGGAGACACAGCGTAACTGGATAGGACGCAGTGAAGGAGCTGTGATGCGTTTTACCACCACACAGGGGATCTCTTTCGATATCTTTACCACCCGTGCCGACACCATCTTTGGTGTGACCTTCATGGTGCTGGCGCCAGAGAGTGAGTTAGTGAAGCAGATTGTCACCGCTGAACAGCGTCACGCTGTTCAGAAGTATATAGATAAAACAAAGAAGAAAACTGAGAGGGAGCGCATTGCAGATAAATCCGTGAGTGGTGTTTTCTCGGGATCATATGCCCATCATCCATTCACCGGAGAACCTCTCCCTATCTGGATCTCAGACTACGTGCTGGCAGGTTATGGTACCGGGGCGATCATGGCTGTTCCGGCACATGATAGCCGTGACTATTCTTTTGCCAGATTTTTCAACCTCCCCATCATCCCTCTTATTGAAGGTTGTGATGTGTCGGAAGAGAGTTTCGATGCCAAAGAGGGTGTCATGGTCAACTCCGGTTTTATGAACGGAATGACAGTGAGGCAGGCGATTCCAGCCGCCATAGATGAGGTGGAGAAACGAGGCCTCGGCTATCGCAAGATCAACTTCCGTCTGCGGGATGCGACCTTCTCACGACAACGTTACTGGGGGGAGCCATTCCCTGTCTATTACAAGGAGGGGATGCCCTATACCCTGAATGAAGAGGAGTTGCCGCTCGAGCTTCCGGAAGTGGATAAATTTCTTCCCACTGAATCGGGTGAACCACCTCTTGGTCGTGCTAAAAACTGGCGTACCAAAGAGGGTTACCCGCTGGAAATGAGCACTATGCCCGGCTTTGCCGGTTCGTCGGCCTACTATTTGCGCTATATGGATCCGCACAACAACGAGGCACTGGTATCAGAAGATGCCAACAGCTACTGGCGGGATGTGGATCTCTATATCGGAGGAACGGAACATGCTACCGGACATCTCATCTACAGTCGTTTCTGGAACAAATTTCTGTTCGATGTGGGGATCTCCTGTGAAGAGGAGCCGTTCAGGAAGCTGGTGAACCAGGGAATGATTCAGGGACGCAGTAATTTCGTCTATCGAATAAAAGGAACAAACAGGTTCGTCTCACTCAATCTCAAGGATCAATACGATGTGACCCCTATTCATGTGGATGTGAACATCGTTCATAACGATCTGCTCGATACGGATGCTTTCCGCAACTGGAACCCTGAGTACCGGACTGCCGAGTTTGTGCTGGAAGAGGGGAGATATGTGTGTGGTTGGGCCGTAGAGAAAATGTCTAAATCGATGTACAATGTGGTGAACCCTGACGATATTGTAGAGAAGTACGGTGCCGATACGCTACGCCTCTATGAAATGTTTCTTGGTCCGCTGGAACAATCCAAGCCGTGGGATACCAACGGTATTGACGGTGTCTCCCGTTTCCTGCGCAAGATCTGGAACCTGTTTTATAAAGAGGGCGTTTTCGCTGTTTCGGAAGAAGAACCAACAAAGGAGGAGCTGAAAAGCCTGCATAAACTGATCAGGAAAGTGACATACGATATTGAGAATTTCTCCTACAACACATCGGTATCTGCTTTCATGATTTGTGCCAACGAGCTGACCTCTCTTCAATGCAGAAAACGAAATATTCTTAACGAACTGATTGTATGCCTGGCACCCTTTGCCCCGCACATTGCAGAGGAGTTGTGGCATCTGTTGGGTAATGAGACGACCGTTTGTGATGCACAATGGCCCCAATGGAACGAAGTGTATCTGAAAGAGGATTCTTTCCCATATGCAATATCATTCAACGGTAAATCACGATATATCCTTGAGTTCCCTGCAGATGCCACGAATGAAGAGATTGAAAAAGCTGTGTTGGAACACCCCAGTTCACAAAAATGGATTGATGGAAAAACAGCGAAGAAAGTGATCATTGTCCCTAAAAAGATTGTCAATATCGTTCTCTGATCTTTTTTTCTTTCTTGTCCTTAAATGCCTGTAATCAATTATGAATTATGACGAAAGAGGTTCGTTATCTTAAATCGTATTACTGGAAAGATTATATAGTCATCACATTGGGGCTTGTTCTCTTCGCCATCGGCTTTACTGGCTTTATCATGCCTAATGAGATTGTAGTGGGAGGCCTTGGCGGGGTGGGGTTACTGCTCAACTATGCATTCAATTTTCCGGTTTTCATGACCTTTCTCGTTGGAAATGGTGTTATGATGGTTATAACATGGTTTATTCTGGGGAAAGCATATGTGTTCAGAGCACTTTATGGTGTGATTGGAGTAACGCTGTTAATGGCGGTAGCGGAGAACTACATTACGGAGGCACTTATTCATGCCGATCCGCTTATGTCGAGCATTATTGGAGCCATCTTCAGCGGCACCGGACTAGGGTTGATCTACTCCAGGAATGCCAGTACCGGAGGTACCGATTTCCTTGGAGCCATCATCACGAAGTACCGTTACATCAGTATGGGGCGTGGTCTGCTCTATATTGACCTGATAATTGTCGGCAGCTCCTATCTGCTTTTTCAAAGTCTGGAGAAGATTATTTACGGACTGGTTGTCGTTTCTGTAATGTATTACACTGTAGACCTGGTGATTAATGGCACGCGCCAATCCGTTCAGTTTATCATCTTCTCTTCCAGATACAATGAGATTGCTTCTCATATCAATACGGAACTAAACCGGGGGTGTACGGTCCTGGAAGGTACGGGATGGTACTCACAACAACCCCAGAAAGTGCTTATTATCCTTGCCCGAAAAGCAGAATCGAGTTCTATCTTCCGCCTTGTTAAGCGTATCGATGAGAATGCATTTATTTCTCAGAGCAACGTTGTGGGTGTCTATGGTAAAGGGTTTGATCAGATGAAGTGAGGATTCTGTTAAGATGTTGCCTTATCTACAAGATATATCACCGATTTATAAGCGATTCCACTGTTTATAGATAAACCTATCTCACATGTCCGGCTGTTGGAGTATCCTTCGATGGCATCCTTGATCCCCTGTTTCAATGGTGCAAGGGCTGAATTACTGAGCTCGGGGTAGAAGAATCCTCTATCACCCGCCCATCCGCAACATGCAACATTCTCAGGTACAACTACCTTCTCAGCGCATCGTGATGCCACAGTGAGGAGCTTTTCTTCGAGCTGCATTTTTGTAGAACTACAGGTGGTATGTATAGCTACAGATACGGGGCGCCTGGTGAATTGCAGTCGATCCAGCAGGAAATCGTGAATGAACTCCACCTGATCGTAAAGCTTTAATCGCGGATCGAGTGTCTCACGCATATGTAACAGACAGGGACTCATATCGCAAAGGATGGGTAATTCACCATCACGACTCGCTTTCAGCAAAGCTGCATTCAGTTCTGTTTCCTTTTTCTTTGCCTGCTCTCTAAACCCTTTACTGCTGAAGGCCATCCCGCAGCAGAGCCGCTCTTTTTCTTCCGGTATAATAACGGTGTAACCTGCTTTCCGTAGTACCGACAGCATTGTCGATGGCAGATCATCCGTCTCTGAGTAACCGAACGACGGACCACCCATGGAGCGGGTGATGCAGGAAGGGAAATAGACTGCCATTGGTGCATCTGTTGAATCGGCAGGGAAAATGTTTCGTTTGATTTTCCTGCTCCCCGAGGGTGTGTAGCGCGTCCACAAAGGGAATAGGCCATCACCTAATCTGTAGATCCCTTTCGTAACGTTCTCCATGGAGTCATAACCTATAATTTTGCCCAGGGAGTGAGGTACATTCAGCAATCCTCGCAGTAATGCCGTTATTTCGGCCATATTGTTCGCAATACAATGTGCGATCCTGTTTGCCCATTTACCGTTTTGTTGCCATCGCAACTCCTTCACCAGCTTTCCGGTGTCTATGCCGACAGGGCAGGCGATGCTGCACAAACCGTCTGTGGCGCAGGTCTCCTCCATGGGATAGGAGATCTCCTTCACCTGTTCCTGGATCGATCCTTTTTTGTTGCTTCCCTGGGTAGCTCTCTCTGCCAGGTGACGATAAGCCACAATGCGCTGCCGTGGTGTGAGCGTGAGATTCTTTGAGGGACAGGCTACCTCACAGAAACCGCATTCTATACATTTGTCAATAAGCGGATGGGCTTCAGGTATACGCTTCAGGTTCTGGATGAATACTTCGCTGTTGTTGTTGATCACCACCCCGGGATTCAGGATATTCTCAGGATCGAATAGTGTTTTTATGCGTTTCATCAAATCATACACATCGCTGCCCCACTCTTTTTCTACGAAGGGAGCCATGTTGCGTCCCGTGCCATGCTCTGCTTTCAGGCTGCCATCATGCTTCAGTGCGACCAGTTCACACAATTGATGCATAAAAGCGGCGTAATCCTGTACACCTTTGGGTTCGTTAATATCCGGGAAAATTGTAAAATGAACATTCCCGTCGAGAAGATGTCCCCACATCACTGCATTTTCATATCCTGTTTGCACCAGTAGACTGCGCACATCGGTTAACGCTTCACCTAAAATCTCTCCGCTAAAAGCAATATCTTCAATGATGCATGCTGTATGCGGAGGACGTGCTGCTGCAGCAGATGTAAAAAGTCCATTGCGAACGTTCCAGTAGCGGTTGTAGAGATGTTTGTCGGTGGTGAATCTGATGGGGAAGAGTGTGTGAATGTGCGCCAGTTTATCTTCTATCTCGCGCATCTGCTGAAGGAGTGTCTCCTCGTCGTCGGCAGCGGTGTCGATAAGCAGCGCTGCTGCACCCTCAGGTAGCAATTTCAGCTCGGGTGGCATGCCCTCCATCTCCTGCACGGCACGCAACGCATTCCGGTCCATCAGCTCCGCAGCGCTCACCCGGCACCCTCTGAGAGGAATAATTGTATCACATACATCACGGAGGTTGGCGAAATAGACCATGGCCGTGGCTTTGAGGGTAGCATCGTGAACAGTCTCAAAAGTGGCTTGCGACACAAATCCGAGGGTTCCTTCCGAACCTATCATCAGATGCTGAATGATGGCTATCGGGTCACTGAAGTCGATCAACGAATTCACCCCATAACCACAGGTGTTCTTCAGCTGGAACTTCCGGCCAATTTTCTCGCTGATAACATCATTTCCCCGGGCATCGAGATGTAGCTGCATTATCTCGCTAATCATTTGCGGGTGCGATGCGCTGAAGGAGCGACAGCTCTCACTGTCTGCAGTATCGAGCAGTGATCCGTCGGCGAAAATAATACGCATCGATTTCACAGTGTTGTAGCTGTTGTGTCGTATTCCGTAACTCGATCCACTCGCATTGTTGGCGATAATTCCGCCTATTTTTGCAGCGTTGATCGATGCCGGTTTAGGTCCCAGCTTTCGTCTGTATCGCAACAACAAACGGTTGGCTGCAGCACCGGTCAACCCGCACCCGAAGGTAGCAGTGCGTCCATCATCAGTGATGGCTGAGAACTCAAATCCACGGCCTGCTTCCATCAATATTGAATCAGAGATGGTTTGTCCACTCAAGCTTGTCCCTGCAGCTTTAAATGTCACCGCCACTTTTTCCCTGTGACAGAATTTTAACAGACCAATGACATCCTCCTCAGAATCCACGGTCACTACAGCCTTGGGAATGAGGCGGTAGAGACCGGCATCTGTTCCTTTTGTGAGACAGGAAAGGGCATCGGTGAACAGTTGTCCTTTCGGGAACAACTGTGAAAGGTGTGAATCTAACTGTTTGGAGTTCATCTTTCTTCTTTTCGGTAAAGATAAAAAAAAGCTATCATTGCGACAGCTTTTACAGATCTTGTTCTTTTAAACAGATGAATATGCTCGTTAGTTTAACGAAACGAAGAGCTCTTTTTCTACCTCTTCCAAAGCGATCTTCCCTTCTCGTGCCAGCCAGCCGAGGGCTGCGTAGAGATCTTTGTCGGTTAATTTTGTTGCCTTTTTTATCTCTTTCAGATTCTGACGGCCAGCTTCATCGAGTACTGTCCATACTTTTCCGGCATTCATTCCAATTTTTTCAATCATTATTTTCTGATGTTTTTTATATAACCTACATTTCTTACATGTGCAAAGATAGTGCGATAATCTAAAAATACCAATTTTTCACTGTGATATATTTCATTAATGTCCTGATAAATATTTGATTATTAAAATCTCTCGACGTGCGCAATACTTTGCAGGAAATCATCTGCCTGCCGTATCAGTGATTGCCGGTTGTCGTTAAATATCACAACGTTGGCCACTTTTATTTTCTCTTCTTCAGATATCTGGTTCTTCATCCTTGCCTCAACCTCTCTCCTGGTGGTGTGATCACGTTGCATGACTCTCTCAATACGAATATCTGCAGGAGAGGTGACGGTAATCACACGATCTACTAGCCGGTGAAAGCCGGCTTCAATCAGCAGTGCTGCATCGATGATCACCAAGGGTTGCTCCTTTCGTCGCAGGCACCACTCGGTAAAATAGTTTGCCAGTGCCGGGTGAATGATGGCGTTAGCGATGGCCAGCTTCTCTTGATCGTGAAAGATGAGTGAAGCGAACTTTTTTCTGTTTAGTTTGCTGCCACTGTAGAGCGATTCTCCGAAATGGTGGGTGATCTGTTCGCGGATAGCGGGAGAGGTGTCATTGAGATTCTTGGCCTCTTTGTCGGCATCGAAGACAGGGATGCCATGCAGACGGAAGACATCGCAGACAACCGATTTTCCACTTCCGATACCACCTGTGACACCTATTTTAATCATTCCGCTACCCTGTTTTCAAAAAGAAATTCTACAGAGGAAGGAGATAGCCTGATGTTGTTTATTGAAGGGGGTGTTTTTGTCAGTTCAAGATCGACACGTCCATCCTCGTTGGTGTGAAAGTTCCTGTAGTCAAGCTCTATTTCAAAGTCCTCCGGAGCGATCTTCTTATATTCTTCGAGTGTCACGGAGAATGAGACATTGACCCGCGAGGGGAAAAACTTCACATCGAGATCTTTTGGCAGACGCACCACTGTGACGGGAACCTCAAAGGTGCGCTCTGTAAACTCTTCTATCGGGATATATATTTCCACCTGACTGGGTACAAATTTCACACCTTCCACGGGATTGATGGTGACGGGAAGTTGTGAGGTGGCTTTCAGATTTTTAAACAGGGTGTATTCGGTGTAAGCTTTTTCCAGTTTATCGATCGACTGTCTGGAGCCATATGCCATCACTGTTTCAGGGATAAAAAAGGCGCTGTCGGCCACCAGGTTAGCCCTGTTTGTTGTGATCTCACCGTCGAAGACCACCTGCAACTCTTTATGCTGTAATTTTGAGGTTGCCAGAGAGATATTCATCGGGTAGTAACCTCTGATATTGCTTCTGGGACCTAGTTTAGAAAGAATTAGCTGCCGGTATTGGTCGCCCTGCAGCGTTTTATTGCCACCTTCGGTTAACTTTGCCACATCTATCTCCAGCGAATCTTTTTTTGCAATGTCCAGCCTGAATATCTCAGCTCCGTTGTCAGTGATGCTGATCTCTACAAACGAAGGCAATGGATTGTCAAATACCACATCTTCCGGAATATTGGTGTACGTTAATGGTATGCGGTAGGTTCCTTCCACATTCTCTTTCTGAAAAAAGAGCATTAACCAGAAAATAAAAGCCAGCAGCAAAAAAAACAAAAAGAAGAGCGCGTTTTTCCATGGGAATGTGGAGAAAAACGCTTCTGCTCCGGGTTTCCATTTTTTGATGATGGCCTTTATTTCCATTGGAAAAAAGTTTAGTTGGGCGTTACATCAGCAGAAGAGGCAAAAACCGAAGCTTTATCAAATTTCAATTTCACGCCGTCGGCAACCTCTACCAATAACCATGTGTCACCTACCTCTTTGATTCTTCCGTGTATACCGCCCGAAGTGACAACTTTGTCCCCCACTTTCATGGCTTCACGACTTTTCTGAATTTCTTTCTGTTTTTTTTGCTGTGGACGAATCATGAAGAAATAAAACACAGCGATGATGGCGACCATCATTAACAGGGTACTCCCCATGCCTGACATTCCTCCGGTAGCAGCTTGTAATAAAATATCCATACGAATTGATGTTTAGGGTGATTATAATTAATTTTTAAAGATACGATTTTCTTCTTTTATTTCGTGTACAATTGAATCTAAGATTCCGTTGATGAAGGTTCCACTTTTGGGAGTGCTGTATGATTTGGCTATCTCGATATACTCGTTTAGAGAGACGCTTGTAGGGATAGATTCGAATGTAAGTATCTCCGAGAGGGCGACCTGCATAATGATGAGATCCATAAATGCAATACGGTCGAAATCCCACTTGTCGGTATGTTTTTTTATGAGCCCTCGATAAATCTTTTCGTTCAGGATTGTTTCATGCAGCAGTTTCAGTGCGAACTCCTTGTCTTCATCATCTTTAAACATTGGCAGTAGCGGTTGAAGTGCTCCCTTATCTTCTGAAAATCTCTTGATCGTTTTCAGAACGAAAGTCTGCACAATCTCCACATCGTCGTTCCAATAGATGCATTCGTCCTCCAGGATCTCATCCAGCTCTTCGTTCAGATAGATGAACTTCTTAAATACTTTCCTCCAAAATTCACGGTCCTGCTCGTAGGTAGGTGAAACAAGATCAGTGTAATCATTGTATGGCTCGGATGCAAGTATCTTGTCCAGCAGGTTTTTAACGAAAGAGTTATCCGCATCCCATATCATCGGGCGATCGGCAAGCTGTTTTTTCAACTGCTCGTTTTCTCTCAGCTGAAGCATAAACTTGTTGTTGATCAGATGGGTGTTGGGGTTCAGATCGTCATGTGAAGGGAGGTGCTTGTTCCGTTTAGCTTCCACTCTGTTCTCATACGCTCTGGTCAGATCCACCATTAGTAGCAGGTGATAATAATAAAGATCGTAAGATTTCTGCAAGCCGAAGAGGAGCTCTTTTTCGGTTTTCCGCAAATCATTATTCGTATTCTGATACCACGAATAGACAATCTGTACTATCCTTATACGAATTAAATTTCTGTTTATCATCGTTTAAATGAGCGTTTTCTTTAAGTAATGAGCAAATGAGCAGAAGACAATTAAATTTGAAAATGTCTAACTTTAGTGCACTTTTTTTGTACTGCAAAAGTAGTTATTTTTTCGTTATAATTCATACTATTATGCGAAAAGTGGTGCGAAATGTATAAAACAGACCTATTTACGAAGAGCAATCTCAAACAATTTTCATGGTTCTGCATTGGAAGTAAAGAGATAAAAGCATAATGGAAGATGATTTGAAAAAAGAGCGTGGCCATTTTTGCACAATTAAAAGAAAATCACTATCTTTGCGCCGCTTTTTTGAGAGCTCCCGTGTGATGGGAAATAAAGAAAGCAGCTTTATTTTGAGTAACACAAACAAAGATTAAAAAATGAAAACATTTGAATTAAAAGGCGAGATCAGAGATGATTTCGGTAAAAAAGCGGCGAAGGCATACCGCAGTGAAGCCCTTATTCCCTGTGTCGCTTATGGTGGACACGATGAGGAAAATCTGAATTTTGTCGTAAAAAACAGTGATGTCCGGAATCTGGTTTACACCCCGGAGGTTTTTTTGGTTGATCTCGATCTGGGAAAAAAGAAATTCCAGGCTATCGTGAAAGATGTTCAGTTTCACCCGGTAAAAGATACAATTCTTCATATCGATTTCTTACATGTATTTGAAAAAACGCCTGTAGTGATCGAGATTCCGGTACGCCTCGAAGGTTTGGCTGAAGGTGTGAGAGCCGGTGGTAAACTATCACTCGACGCCCGTAAACTGAAGGTGAAAGCTGTGCCGGCAAAATTGCCTGAAGTGCTGGTTGTGAATGTAGAGAAGCTTGAACTGGGTAAGTCTATTCAGGTGGGAGAGTTACAATTCGACGGTCTTGAGATACTGAATGCCAAGAATGCTGTTGTCTGTCGTGTTCAATTAACACGTGCTGCAAGAGGTGCGGCGGCCAAATCTGAATAATTATTGAATTAGTAAATCAATATTTTGATCAAATGAAATATTTGATTGCGGGATTGGGGAACATCGGACCCGATTATGAGCAAACCCGCCACAATATAGGTTTTATGGTATTGGACGCTTTTGCAAAAGCGTCCAATACTGTTTTTGAGGAGAAGCGATATGGTTCTGTTGCCGAGATGCGGCTTAAAAACAGATCGCTCATACTGCTCAAGCCCTCTACGTTTATGAATCTGAGTGGTAATGCAATCCGTTACTGGTTGCAGAAGGAGAAGATTGAAACTGGTAATCTGCTTGTAGTAGTAGATGATCTGGCCTTGCCCTTTGGCACGTTGCGTTTGAAAACGAAAGGGAGTGATGCGGGACATAACGGGCTGAAGCATATACAGGATCTTATAGGACAGGATTATCCCCGCCTGAGATTTGGGATAGGGAGCAATTTCCCGAGGGGATCACAGGTGAATTATGTGTTGGATACGTTTGTCGATGAGGAGAGGCAGCAGCTGCCCGAGCGTTTTGAGACTGCTGTCGACATCATTCGCAGTTTTTGCCTCTCGGGTGTAAGCGTGACAATGAATCTGTATAATAACAAGTGAAATTGTTCCTCTGCCATGGATGAAGTACGAATAGATAAATGGTTGTGGGCTGTACGTCTTTTTAAAACACGCACCGTTGCTTCCGATGCCTGCAAGAAAGGGCGTGTGATGATTGGCAATCTCTCGGTGAAACCGTCGAGGAGTATCCGTGCAGGAGAGATTGTGCAGGTCCGTAAGCCGCCGGTAACCTATTCGTTTAAGGTCCTGGCTCTGTCGGATAAACGTATGGGAGCCAAATTAGTGCCGCAGTTCATGGAGAATGTGACACCCCCCGATCAGTATGAGCTGATGGAGTTGAATAAAATGAGCGGTTTCGTCGACAGACAACGGGGACAAGGGCGTCCCACAAAGAAAGAGCGGCGTGATATGGATCAATTAATTCATGGCTCAGTAGAGTTTGATGAGCTCGACGGGGAAGAGTGAGAGTGCTATATTGAAGCTCTTATTTTTTTATCAGCCTTGTTGAAAAGAGGGACAACCGTTACCGTGTTTTGACGGAGACAGAAAGCAGCATCATTCTCAACACCATTATTGATTAGCCGTTGATAATGGTCGCTCTTTTTAAGATATGCCAGCGGATTATTTTTCGCTTTCTGCCATAGCTCCAATGCTATCCTAATGGCATCTGAACCGGGCGTAACATCGCCTTTTTCTGATAGCTTCTCTGCAAAAGCTCCGCCGAAGAGTGTATCCTCCATGTTTATCCGGTTATTCCACCCTGCACATAAAAGCACTATCCGGCCACTATCTTTCAGGCATCTGTTGATCAGCGCGTCTATATTGGAGAAAGCGCCTATAAACAACATCCTGCTCTCCTGTCCCATCTCTATTGCCATCGTGCCGTTGGTTGTGGTAAACACAATCTCCTTCCCCTGCACCTGCTCGCGGCTGTAGTCGAAAGGTGAGTTCCCGAAATCGGCAAAATCACATTTACGTGTGTTACGCTCTGCACCCACGAGAAATCCGTCTGATTTATACTGACGGGCCTCTTCTGTCGCGGCCACGGTAATGATAGCTGCAGCACCATTATGGAGTATGGTACACATCGTCGTGGATGCACGGAAGATATCCACTACGATGACGGTGTCGTTTTCTTTTTTGTAAAAAGGATAGAGAGCGGGGGAGGGGCAGAGGTCGAGCGTCATATAATTATATTTTTGACAAATATAACTTCAACTAAATGATTTTTACGCATCGTCATTGAACAAATTTACATATTTTGTTTGTTCGACGCAATTCATGGATGCTCTGAAAAATGATCTATTAACGGCATTCATAAGGCAGCTGTTCCATTATATTCATCGTTTAGCCTGGTTAAGATGCAGCTTTTTCGTATCTTTAGGGCACATTAATTATGTATAAATGAATCAATCCTCTTTTTTATCTCATTACCGGATTATTCTTGCATCCAACTCACCGCGACGGAAAGAGTTGCTCTCGGGAATCGATCTGCAATATGAAATACGTACCCTGCCCGATATAGACGAGTCGTATCCTGAAACACTTCCCCATGAGGAGGTGGCACTGTTCCTCGCGCGCAAGAAAGCATCGGCATATCTGCCTGATATGAAGGAGAATGAGTTGCTTATTACTGCCGACACAATCGTGTTGCTTGACGGTATGATTCTCGGTAAACCTGCCGATAAAGGTGAAGCAAAAGAGATGCTTCTCACCCTCTCAGGTGAGACCCACCGTGTGATTACCGGTGTCTGTTTTACTACTGAGCATAAGCAGGTAAGCTTTTCCGATACAGCTTATGTTACTTTTGGTACTCTTTCAGAGGAAGAGATCGATTATTACATATCGGAATATTCTCCGATGGATAAGGCCGGAGCATATGGTGTGCAGGAGTGGATCGGCTACGTGGCTGTGGAGAAAATTGAGGGTTCCTACTTCAACGTGATGGGATTGCCTATTTTCAAAGTATATCAGGAGTTAAAACGGTTTAATGTGAGAAAAGAGCGTCTGAAAAGAGAAGAAAAAGAATAATCATTTATCTTTGCACTGGAATTGACGGAAACGCTAAAAACGATATTTGCCACATGCTTACAGTAGAAAAAATAGGAGGTACCTCCATGTCTCAGTTTCAGGACGTACTGCAAAACATCATCAGGGGAAACCGTAAAGGAGATGAGTTGTACAACCGCATATTCGTGGTTTCAGCTTACAATAATGTAACCAATTGGTTGCTTGAACATAAAAAAACCGGAGAGCCCGGCATCTACAATAAATTTCTGAATGGGGAAGATTACAGCAGCGCCTTGGATTCGTTTAGTCAACGTCTGCTGCTGATCAATGACGGATTTGCCGATTACGGTCTCGACCTGAAAGAGGCACGCGACTTTATCCGTTTTCGTGTGGATCAGGCCAAAACAGTGCTCTATAGTTTAGGGAAAGTGCTGGCTTCGGGCTATGTGGACCGCAACGAAATTCATCTTGCTGCTCGGGAGATACTGGCTTCTATTGGTGAGGCTCACTCCGGCTGGAACTCAGTAAATATTCTTAATAACAACGGTATCAACGCTCGCTTTATTGACCTCTGCGGGTACAACGACAATGAGCCGCTGACCATTGATGAGCGCATCCATAAGGAGTTTAAAGGGATAGATTTCAGCAAGGTGCTTTGTATGGTTACAGGATATACCAAAGGAACAGAAGGTATTATGCGGGCATTTGACCGTGGGTACAGTGAGGTGACATTCAGCAAGATAGCTGTGGAGGTGAAAGCGGATGAAGCGGTTATTCACAAGGAGTATCACCTGTCAAGTGCCGATCCGAAAATTGTAGGTGTTGAGAACAGTATTCCGGTGGGACACACCAATTACATTATCGCTGATCAGCTGGCTGATATCGGCATGGAGGCCATTCATCCCAAAGCGGCCAAACCGCTGGAGCTGGCGGGTATTGATATCCGCATTAAGAATACGTTCGAACCCGAGCATCCGGGGACGCTGATATCGCATGACTATTTTTCTCCGGAGCCCAGGGTGGAGATTGTCTCCGGCTCCCGTAAAGTGATAGCTATTGAAGTGCATGATCCGATGATGGTGGGTGAAGTGGGCTTCGACGGTCGCATCATGAACTATTTTGTGAGACATGATGTGAGTTATATCCTGAAATCTACCAACGCCAACTCCATCACGATGGTCGTCTGGGACAATGAGAAAGGTCACGAACTGATCGATATACTGAAGGAGGTATTTTACCAGGTGAATGCTTTGCCGATGGCAATTGTTTGCGTCATGGGTACCAACATTGCCCTCCCCGGATTCCTCTATAATGCTACGAAAGCGCTGTATGAGAAAGGCATCAACGTGGAAAGTTTCGCTCAGTCGCTGATGCAGGTCAATATGCAGTTCGTTATCCGGCGTGACCGGTATGAAGAGGCTGTGATTGCGCTGAATGAAGCATTGTGCAAATCCCCTATCTACTCATCCTCCTCTTCATAGTTCTGATACAGGAAATCGTTGTAGGGAAAGCGGGAGATATGTATCTCCTTCACATTGTCATAAATAAGCTGTTTCAGCTCTTCGATATTTTCTTTCTCTTTTGCCGAAATAAAGATGCATTTCTCATTGATCTTGCTCAACCACGACTGTTTCAGCTCTTCAAGCGTGTAGTTATCCCGCTTTTTAGGTGTCAGGTCATCTTCCTCCTTCACCACATGCGTGAAAGCATCAATTTTGTTGAAAACGAGTATAGCCGGTTTATCGCTATCGTCAATATCAAACAAAGTCTTCTCCACCACTTTTATCTGTTCTTCAAATGCGGGATGGGAGATATCCACCACGTGAAGGAGGATATCCGCCTCGCGTACCTCGTCGAGGGTCGACTTGAATGATTCAATAAGGTGCGTGGGCAGTTTGCGGATAAATCCTACGGTATCGGTGAGCAGGAACGGCAGGTTTTGTATCGTCATCTTACGTACCGTAGTGTCGAGCGTGGCAAACAGTTTATTCTCGGCAAACACATCACTTTTACTTAACAGGGTCATCAGGGTCGATTTGCCTACATTGGTATAACCTACCAGCGCCACACGTACCAGTTTACCGCGGTTCTTG
>Ga0209347_1002890_pt1 | contig 21367 bp, 21 predicted proteins | sample AutmiccommuBRH23_FD_187382 | JGI IMG/M metagenome (GOLD analysis project Ga0209347, IMG submission 187382) | Deep subsurface microbial communities from Mt. Terri, Switzerland - Autotrophic microbial communities BRH/23 (SPAdes) (version 2) | ecosystem: Environmental > Aquatic > Deep subsurface >...
TCTACGTGACCTCCAAGCGACATGCAGTGAGGGGGAGTGATTTGAGTCCGTGCGGAATGTACCGGAGTCTGCTACTGTCACTTAGCGACCGAGCCTACGGAATGCCGAGCCGGCTGCAGGACGCAGCGCTCTGCTGGCGCTTGAGAAAAGGGGGCCGGGGTGACAGTGAATTATTATATACTTTCCTTAGCTATAAAAAACCCAGGGGGTTGGCGAAGTATGGAACTTTCCCTGATTGGCGCTCTCATCACCTTTCAAGTAACCTTTACAGAACTGTTCATCGCCTCTACGGTGATTGCCTCGGTGGGTTATAAAAATGGCTGGCGGAGCGCAGCTCTCGGTTCCGTCATAGGTGCAGTTGCTGTGGCCATCCTTGGTTTCATCCTTGGCACTGCCGGTTCTAAAATCCCCATGCAAATTCTGGATTGGGTTTCCACAGTTTTGCTGCTAGGTTTTGGGTTATGGTTATTCTATGAATTCTGGAGTGCCCACAAGAAGGGAGAAGGAGCAGCCTCCATTGACAGGGGGCTTGAGATAAGTGGTTCAGGTGACGGAGGAAGTGCAACAGCCCTGCAGGAAAATATTGCTAAACCCGTTAACTGGGCTGGTGTTTCGGTGGCCGCCTGGGGGATGTTTGCCGAGGGTCTTGAAATTGCGGTGGTCTGGTTAGCTATTGCATTAAAGCACGGGATGGCCACCGCTACGCTAGGTGTTGTAATCGGCCTTGGTATTATAGTCATTGTGGCCTTACTGCTTGGCAAAGCCGGTATATTCGAGAAAATCCCGACGAAATATCTTGATCTTATGGCCAGTATCATGCTGGTTATTTATGGAATCTATTTCTTGTACTCAGCAATTACAGGTACCTTTACTGTAATCTAACGGAATATGAGGGGGAAGAATGATGAAAGTAATGTCCTATAATACCTTATTTGGAGGCTTTGACGGAAACCACTTTGCGTCTGGTTTAAGCGATGCTGGTACTACCCCTTTATGCTGAAATTTAGAATGGTCTTCACCCCATGAGAAAAATGTGTACCATGTCAAGATTAAGACCACTGACCATAGAATTAAAATGATGAAGTCTCTGGCTTCTCATTAAACCAGACCTATCCAGTGCCAGTATGTCTTTACAAAGAGAAGGGTGATTAACATCAGAATGATCACCAGGGGGGCACCTATACCAAGCATTTCCCTGGCTGAGAAGGTATTGGTGGAATATGCCACCATTGACATAGGGGTGTTGACCGGCAATAAGACGGAGTATTGAATGGCGAAATAAAGTATAAGTGTATAGCCCCAAACCGTAACTCCGTGGGACTGGGCAAGGCCCTGGGCAAACCCGATGGCTGCCGGGACCAGCGCGGCTACTGCCGCAGCCCTGGCCGAAAATGCCAGTGACATTAAGGAAAAGAAGGCTACAGATACTGTAACTATTGGGATCAGTCCAAATTGCTCCAGCTTCAGCAGGCTAATGGTATTTTGTGCTACCCAGGAGGCCGCCCCGCTTTTCAAAAGCCACTGCCCCAGGGAAATAGCGGCTCCAAACAGGAAAAGTGTACCCCAGTTAATTGTCTTGACCAGCCTGTCCCATGTGGTAATGTTAACAAAGGGCAGGAACAGCGCCATTACACTCAAAACTGAAACGGTGCTGCTATCTATATCATGAAACCTCTGCTCCGTGGCCCACAAGAGGGTAGTGGCAGACATAATGGCTGCCAGCTTAAGTTCGTTTACCGAAAGTGGACCCATTTCCAATAGTTTTTGCCGTATTGAAACGGCCTCAGATGGTAAATGCCGGACAGGAAACCTTAGTCGGATCAACGCATAGAGAACAATTCCGGCAGTGATGGAAAAAGGCATCGCGTATAAGGACCAGGAAAGCCAGCTAATATGATAGCCGGCCTCTGACAAATAGTTAGCGGTTTGAATGGTTGGCGCCCCCGATGTTTGTACTCCAATTCCGGCAATACCCGTTCCAAAGGCCACCATCAGCATAAGGGCCTTGGCAAAGTTATCTTTCCTATCTATATTATATATCTCCAGGATACTGAAAGAAATGGCGCACATCAGGGCCGCGTTGGCAGCCTGGGCTGGTATAAATATGCTGAATACATAAGACATAAAAAGAGTTCCCAGCAGTATTTTCCCCGGGGTTTTCGCCATCAGCAAAATATAATAGGCCGCCCGCTGTCCCAGTCCGCTGTCTTTAACCACCGAGGCCAGTATAAGTGCCGAGGTAACCATTATCCAGGCTTCCGAGCTGAAGCCGCTAAGGGACATGACCAGCGCATCCCTGGTTCCCATGGGCTGACCGCCTTTGAACGGGTCAGGACAGCCAGATAGGGAAATTGTCATTATTCCCAATAAAAAAAAGGCGCTGGGTGAATAGTCCACAGATTCAGTAATCCAAATAATCAACATTGTGACCAGTACGGTTAAAAGTTTAGCGCCCAGGGGTCCCAGACTTTCAGGAAAATCAAGGGACGACATAAAAATAAAAACCAGTGCGGCGGCACAAATTCCCATCAGTTTTTTATTCAGTAGTCCGATGAAGGACTGAGGAATTTTAATTGTTATATATAGCATCTCAATCCTCCTGCAAGAAAAACGTTACCATAACATACAAATAATGGCAACCCATAATGATTATCACTCTCTGAAGTATAATGTCAATCCCTGACAATTTATTATGGCTTGAAGGAATATTGAGTCAAAATAGCGAACTTTAATGCGGCAAAATGATGAAAACCTTATAGGGGGGAAGAATCACGAAAGTAAAAGTGCTTATAGTTGAAGACGACCCCATGGTTTCGGAAATAAACCGTGAGATAATAAAGTCTCTTCAGGGATTTGAGGTGGTTGGTGTCAGTTACAACGGGGGACAGGCCATAAAAATGGCTAAAAAGCTGTGTCCCGATCTCTTGCTGCTGGACATATACCTGCCTGATATCAGCGGTGTGGATGTATTGCTGGATATCAGAAAAGGTAATTTACCTATAGATGTAATACTGGTTACGGCTGCCCATGACGCCAATACTATTCACAACGTTTTTCGTTACGGGGCCATTGATTATATAATAAAGCCTTACAAGTATGATCGTTTGGAGACAGCATTAAATAACTACCGGTCATTGTTTTTGAAATTAAAGGGACTTATAAATCTTGATCAAAATGATGTGGATTTTTTTGCATTTAAGAATAGGGTGGTCAAGGAAAAGACAGATTTGCCAAAGGGCCTAAACGAGACAACATTTAAGCAAGTTTTGCTTTTTGTGTTAAAAGCACAAAGCCCACTTACGGCGGAAGAAGTTGCCGAGGGAATAGGTTTGGCGAGGGTTACCGCCAGGCGCTATCTGGAGTTTCTTGAAGAGACTGGAAGAGTTAAACTTATAATGAAATACGGAAATGTGGGCAGGCCGTTAAAAAAATACCAGGCAAAAAAAATCGGATCATCTTAAACAGCCTTTTTTAGTAGATTTCTACCTTTTGTTGACCATAATGACCAAAATTAAAACTAAATAAACTATAATTATGTTCAATATGTTTAAATCATTTAGAAATTGCAATCTTTCTGTTAATATAGCATCTAAGGAGAGTATTAATGAAAGAAAGGTTTTTTTTGCTGCTATTAATATTGTTAACGGTTGCCCTAAACGGGTGCAAGGATACATACGAAGACCAGGAGCAAATGCTGCTCCAGAAAAAAATTGTGATAAAGTTTTCCCATGTTGCTGAACCGGATACCCCAAAAGGAAAAGCAGCCCAGTTATTTTCAAAATTAGTTGAGGAAAGGACAGGCGGACGGGTAGAAGTGCAGGTTTTCCCTGATTCCACACTATACAAGGATGGAGAAGAAATACAGATGCTGCTGGAAAACTCCGTCCAAATGATTAATCCCTCCACGTCCAAGCTGACCAAAATAGACCCCCGCTGGCAGGTTTTTGACTTACCTTACCTTTTCCCGGACCCACAGACAGCCAGAGCTGTAATAAGCGGTGAATTTGGCAGAAGATTCATGGAAACCCTTGATGGTCACGGGCTAATAGGTTTAGGCATATGGTACGGAGGTTTTAAAAATATCACCAATGGGATAAGGCCGCTGATAAACACTGAGGATTTTACCGGCCTGAGTATAAGGGTAATGCCTGACAGCAAGGTGCTACACGATCAATTGGCCCTGGTCAATGCCAGGGCAGTACCCCTTCCCTATAACGAGGTATATAATTCGCTTTTAAATGGACAGTTAAACGGGCAGGAAAATACCCCCATCAACATCTATACCAAGAGATTCCACCAGATACAAAAATATATGACCGTTTCCAACCATGGCTTTTTATGTCACGTGGTAGTGGTTAATAAAAAATTCTGGTACGAGCTTCCGCCTGATATCAGGACAATACTTGAAGCTACCATGGTGGATGTAAACAAATTTGAATGGGATATTGCCCACCAAATTAATGAAGAGGCTTTGAAAATAATAAGGGACTCCGGAGAAATCATCATACATGACCAAACCTTACAGGAGAAGGAAGCCTGGAAAAAAGAGATGACGAGCATATACGGGAAATATTGGGGGATGATTGGTTCTGAATTAACTCAGTTCCTCAATATTCCAACGAAAGGAGGCGGAGAGTAGTAATAGTTTCCAGTGACAACTGAATATTTTTCTGGGGGGAATACTCAACGGGAATGTGAAAAAAAGAACAAATAAAAATTTCGGAGGTTACTATGCCTAGAAAATCACTTAAGTTACTGGCTATTGTTCTTTCAGTATTTATGCTGGCGGTTGTTGTTTCAGGTTGCGGCGGGAGTTCAGGAAGCGGCGGCAAAAGTTCTGTCAAGACGCTGGCCGACTATACTCCCGAGAAGCCTCTGGTTTTGAAATGGACCGATGTTGCCGCGGTGAACACTCCCAAAATGCAGGGAGCTAATAAGTTTGCTGAGCAGGTTAACAAAAACAGCGGTGGAAAGATCAAAATTGAGGTTTTTGGCAACTCCCAGCTCTACAATGAAAAAGAAGAGCAGGAAGCAATGCTGGCGGGAAATGTTCATTTCATAAATCCTTCATCTACTAAAATGGTGACCTTCAACCCGGCCTACCAGTATGTTGATATGCCGATGCTGTTTAAGGATGAAGCCCATGCAAAAAAGGTATATGAATCTAAAGTGCTGGATCCTTTGTATAAATCCCTTGAGAGCAAAAACATACAGGTGCTGGGTATGTTTATGACCGGGTTCAAGCAGTTTTCCACCAGCTCCCACCCTCTTAAAAAGCCTGAAGACTTCAAGGGCCTGAAATTCAGGGTACAGGCAGGAAAAGTTAACGATGCAGTGTTCAAAGCCCTGGGGGCAGGTTCGGCCACCATTCCCTTCGGTGAGACCTACACCGCGCTGCAGCAAGGTACAGTGGATTCCCAGGAAAATACCTTCAACAACTTTGACACCCAGAGCTACGCGGAGGTTCAAAAGCACTTGACCATCAGCAACCACGGGCGTCTGGACCATATAGTGCTTACCAAAAAAGACTGGTGGGACGGGCTCTCCCCAGATATACGGGACGTTCTGAAAAAATCCATCGATGAGGCCGTCAAGTTTGAATGGGGAGTATGCGAAAAAATGCAGGATGATAGCCGCAAGAATATTGAAAAGACAGGAAAGGTCCAGAGTTATAAACTGACCGAAGAGGAAAGACAGGTTCTGATCAAGGCCTTTGAACCCGTCTACAAGGAATTCAGCAAGGTTATAGGCGAGGATGTTATAAAGGGCATAAAAGATCTGGAGAAGTAAAGTTATTGGCGGTGATATGCGGCTGAACTGCCGCATATCACCGGTCCTCAATAGTACATAGTATTCCGAAAGATTTCGGAGGTAATGAATGGAATGAAAAAATTTTTAGATAAGTACAACTATTTTGAAGAGATGTTCAGCGGAGCCCTTTTGGCTATTGGTCTTGCCATAAGCTTTTACGGGGTAATAATGCGGTATGTAATGAACAGCCCTGAACCGTGGGTCGATGAGATATTCAAGTACTTTGTCATATGGGGCATTATGATAGGATTTGCGGTTTCACTCAGGCACCAGCATCACATTAAAATAGATGCCCTGTACGGCGTTCTTTCTCAAAAAATGAGGCGTTATATGGATGTTTTATCAAACGCTATTGGGCTGCTTTTCTGTGTGCTATTCACCATGTGGAGTGTTCAGCTTGTCATGATTAACATCAAATCAGGACAGGTTTCCATGGATGTGGGTATCCCCATGTGGGTGGTATACCTTATTGTTCCCCTGGCAGGCATCCTGTTTGGCATCAGGTTCCTTGAAAACATATATCTGGCGATTACAAACCAGAATCCGGAGTTGCAGGAAACTGAAGCGGAAAGGATAGCAAAACTATGATTATATTACTGTTGTCAGTTTTCTTTCTGCTGGCGCTGCTAAGGGTTCCCATAGGTATTAGCCTGGCCCTGTCCGCAGTGGCGGTTTTTTCCCTAAGTGACTTTAACATGTTGATGATACCCCAGCGTATTTTTGCATCAATGGATAACACTCCTCTGATGGCCATCCCCGGTTTTGTCCTGGCCGGTGCCATTTTAACCCGGGGAGGAATTTCAAAGTATCTTATTGAATGTTTAGAGAGCTACCTTGGTCATATCAGGGGCGGACTGGCTGTGGTAACAGTTCTGGCCTGCACAATTTTTGCGGCCATCTCCGGCTCCAGCCCGGCCACAGCCGCTGCCATAGGAACAATAATGATACCCGCCCTTATAAATGCAGGGTACGATAAAAACTACTCCATGGGTCTTGTGGCGGCGGGGGGCACCCTGGGTATACTTATACCTCCCAGCGTTCCTCTAATCCTGTATGGTGTCACGGCAGAGCAGTCCATCGGCAAGCTCTTTATGGCCGGTGTTTTGCCTGGACTGATGATGGGATTGATACTTATAATTTCCGCCCTGGTGGTGGCCAGGATTAGAAACTACGGAGGGATCAGGGTATATACTTGGGCGGAAAGGTGGAAGGCAACCAAAAAGGCTTTCTGGGGGGGGCTTTTACCCTTTATCATACTGGGCTCCATTTACATGGGGGTATGTACCCCAACCGAGGCCGCCGTTCTTTCAGCGGTATACGCGTTGCTGGTATCTGTTTTTGTGTACAAGGAATTAAAGTTAAAGGACATTCACCCCATTCTGCGGGATAGCATTAATATAACCTCTATGGTCTTTCTGATTATCGGCGCCGCCATGCTATTTGCCCTGTACCTGACCAATAACCAGGTGCCGCAAAAAGTGGCGGAGTGGATTGTCAATCATCAGTTCAGTCAGCTACAATTCTTTGTGGCAGTAAGTATAATGTACTTGATAATGGGTATGTTCCTGGAATCAGTTTCCATTATTCTAATAACTGTTCCCATACTTTTACCAATTATGAGCCAGTTGGGGGTCAACCCGATTCATTTTGGTATAGTGCTGACCGTGAACATGGAATTGGCCATGATCACCCCGCCGGTGGGTCTGAACCTTTTTGTGGTGACCGGTGTGGCCAAGGACAGAATGGAAAATGCTATCAGGGGGGTTATGCCCTTTATAGTCCTGCTTTTAATCGGGTTGGTATTGATAATAGCCCTTCCGAAATTATCTCTTTATCTACCCGGTTTAATGAAATAAAACAGTCGGTAACCATTAAAATTTAACTTATTGTCCTCACGACATCAAATTATGAACAAAAAGGGAGGTTGTAATTATGGATTTTCAACTGAGCAGTACACAAAAAATGTTGGTCGATGCGGCAGACAAGCTGGGCAGAAACGAGTTCGCGCCCAAGGCTGCCCGATGGGACAAAAACCATGAATACCCCTATGAAAATGTAGAGAAAATGCTTGAGGCCGGGTTCCTGGGAATGACTATACCCAAAAAGTTTGGGGGCCCGGAAAGGCCACTGATAGATGTAATATTGGTCATAGAACAGATTGCCAAATACTGCGGCGTCAGCGCCAGGATTATTGTAGAAACCAATATGGGAGCTCTGGGCAGCATCATGGCCTACGGTACCGAGGAACAGCAAAGAATGGTGGCCAGGAGGGTGTTGGAGGAAGGTGACAAGCCGGTTATCGGCATGACCGAGCCAAATGCAGGAACCGACCTCACAGCCTTAAAGACCAAGGCTGTTCAAAAGGGAAATTCATACGTGCTTAATGGGACCAAACACTGGATTACCGGTGGCGGTATTTCAGTATCCAATTTAATATTTGCCCGCATTATTGATGAAAACGGTGTAGATCATGGTATTGGCGGTGTCCTGGTGGACAAGGGCACTCCCGGTTTCACCTTTGGCAAGGTGGAAGACGCTCACGGCTTAAGGGGTATTCCCGAAACAGAGCTTATTTTCCAGGACTGCGAAGTGCCCAAGGAAAGAATAGTGGTGTGCGATCCCAAGGAAGGCTTTAAGAAGCTAATGAACGGCTATAACGCACAGCGCACCGGAGCCGGCACTGTGGCCCTGGGTCTGGCCCAGGGCGCCCACGACCTGGCCATTGAATATATGCTGCAGCGTGAAGCCTTCGGCAAGAAAATATCCGAGTTTCAGGGTTTGCAATGGATGATGGCCGACGCTGAGATTAAGATTAACGCGGCCCGCCTGCTGCTTTACAGGGCGGCTTGCAACGCCCGTCAACTGCCCAATAACGTCATGCTGCCGCAAATGAGGGAGGCCTCCATTGCAAAGGCCTATACCGCCCATATTGCCTACGAGGTTGTAAGTGAGTCCATGCAAATGTTTGGCGCCTCGGGTTATTCCCGGGACCTGCCGCTGGAGCGCATGCTGCGAGATGTCCGCATGTTCCAGCTGGGTGGAGGAACCTCCCAGGCCCAGATAAACATGATTTCCCGGAGCATTTTCAATAAAAAGTTTGATTACAGAAAATAAAGCCGGCCTTTGCCAGGCAATTTTTAAATGAGGTGTGAGACAACTTGGAACAGCCCCTTAAAAACATTAGGGTATTAGACTTGACAAGGGTTTTGGTAGGTCCCTTTGCCACGCAGATTATGGGTGATCTGGGAGCTGAAATAATAAAGGTGGAACCTCTACAGGGGGACGAGTCAAGATCCTGGCCCCCGACCCTGGATAAAGGTGAGAGCGGCTATTTCTGTTCTCTGAACCGTAATAAAAAGGCCATAACTTTAAACCTGAAGGACAGCCGGGGCCAGAAAATCATCGCTCAGTTGGCCCGTAATGCTGATGTTGTCATGGAGAATTTTACGCCCGGGGTGGTGAAAAAGTTAAACATCGACTACGAGAGCCTGAGCAAGGAAAACCCCTCAATTATATATTGTTCCATCTCGGGCTACGGGCAAACGGGGCCCTACCGGAATAAAAAGGCCTATGATCCTATTATCCAGGGGATAACCGGACTTATGTCCATAACCGGAGAAAAGGGCCGCTCCCCTGTGAAGGTGGGGATTCCCATTACAGATCTGGTGGCCGGACTTTACTCGGTTATTGCGGTGCAATCGGCACTTTTATATAGCAGAGAAACCGGCAAAGGGCAGTATATTGATGTGGCGCTGTATGATTCCATGATCTCCATGCTGACCACCATGGCGGCAGAGTATTTTGCCACCGGATCGGCACCCGGCAGGCATGGCCTTGACCACGCCCACAGGGTACCGGCCAGAGCGTTTGAGGCCGGGGACGGCAAATATGTTCAGGTGGCGGCCACCAACGACGCCATGTACTCAAAATTCTGCAGCATTTTGGAACTTCCCCAGTTGATTGACGACAGTCGCTTTAACACAAATCTAAAAAGGCTGCAAAACCGGGATGTCATAATGCCTATTTTCGAGGAAAAAATGCGCGCCCGGAACAGTGATGAGTGGCTGCGTCTTTTTGATGATGCCGGATTACCAGCCGGGTTAATACTGGATATAAAGGAAGTTTTCCAGGACCCGCACCTGTCCGCCAGGGAAATGCTGCTGGAAATCGATCATCCCATAGCCGGGGCCATAAAGCAACTTGGTTTTCCCTATAAGTTTTCATTGACCAACCCGCGCGTTAACAGCCGTCCACCTCTTTTGGGCGAACATAACGAAGAAGTGTTGTCAGGTATTCTGAACTACAGCAAAGAAGAAATAGATAATCTTAAGTCATCTAAAGTTATTTAGCTGTTAAACAGGCTAAACAATCAGACACAAAGCAGTAAGTTCTATTATAATAGGGATGTGTAATAAATTGCACATCCCTATTAAACATATATAAGCTTGATACCTCTCGATTATAGACATAATTCTTATGCAACTCTGCTGGGCGGTGTTATATGATCAGTGTAAATCCAAAATTTTATACTTTAAGGACAAAGATACTTATTCTAACCTTTGGTTCGATTTTCCTTATTATATTAATTACCGGTATAGTTGTAATCGAATACATCTCATCTGCCCTGGAAGATGAAATGGGGAGGAGGGCTCTGGCAGTGGCCCGTTCTGTTTCCAGCATTGAGGAGATTAAGGTAAATGTTGGAATTCCCGGCGGGGACATAGTAATCCAGCCTATTGTGGAGAAAGCAAGAACTGCCAGCAAGGTGGATTATATCGTGGTGGTGGATATGAACCGGAGAAGATTATCCCACCCCGTAAAGGAGTATATAGGCACCTATTTTCTTTCAGGGGATCTTGATATAGCTTTAAATAACATGGAAAACATATCCAAGGCCAAGGGAGTGATGGGCACTTCTGTGCGTGCTTTTTCACCCATAAGGGTTGAGGAAGAAACACGTCAGGTGGGTGTGGTTGTAGTGGGGATTGTTACCCAGAAACAGGCGTATATAGGACGAAGTTTATTGGTGCTTTTGTATTCCTGTTTGCTCATTGGTCTATTCATTGCGGTAAGCGGTTCTCTTTACCTTTCCAGAAATGTCAAGCGAGCTTTACTCAGCCTGGAACCCGAGGAAATTGGTCGCGTTTTCGAAGAAAGGATTGCCTTATTTCAATCAATAAAAGAAGGTATTATAGCTATTGACAATACTAAAAAGATTACCATACTAAACCATGAAGCCGCCCGGATTATCGGGGCGGACGAGAATTCAACAGGAAAAAATGTTGAGCAACTTATACCCCAGGCCAGGCTTTCCGAAACACTTCAAACGGGTACCATGGAAAAAGACCGGGAGATAGTGATCAATGGAAAGATAGTTATCATGACCCGGGTGCCAATATGGCTTAGAAACAATATAGTCGGGGCTGTGGCCACCTTCAGGGAAAAGTCGGATATAAACCGCCTTGCAGAGGAGTTGACCAGCGTAAACAGCTTTGTTGAAGCCATCAGGGTCCAATACCATGAACACATGAACAAACTGCAGGCCATTGCAGGGTTGATTCACCTTAAGAGGTACCAGCAAGTACTGGATTTTATTGTTAAGATTACTGAAGAACAGCAGGAAATCAGCAGGTTTGTGGCCCGAAATTTTTCTGACTATACTATAGCGGGATTGCTTCTTGGCAAATACTTCAAATCAAAAGAAGATAAAATTGATTTTGTAATAACTCAGGACAGCTTTCTGTCGTCATTGCCCGAACGGATTGACACCAACGCAATGATTGCCATAATAGGTAATCTGCTGGACAATGCTTTTGAAGCCGTAAAAAGGGGCTTTACCCAACACCCCCGTGTTGTATTCAGAATGGCCGATTTGGAAAACATGCTAATGATTTCAGTGCTTGACAATGGGCCTGGCATACCGAAGAAAAAGCAGCAAAAAGTTTTTGAACATGGATTTACTTCAAAGGGTACGCAGCATCATGGTATTGGTCTGTATCTGGTTAAAACCCACGTGGAAAATGCCGGAGGGGTTATAGAAATAAGAAGTCCCCAGGGGGGCGGAGCAGAGTTTATAGTAAGAATACCTAAGGGCTGATTAAATGTGGATTTACTCCTGGGGGGAAAGCCGGTATGAAAGTAATTGATTTTGATGTGGTTTGTATTGGGGGCGGTGGGGCGGCGGTTACCGCCGCCGTGGCAGCCTCCAGGCTATGCAGGGTGGCGCTGGTTTCAAAAGAGCCGGTGGGATACGGGGATACGAGAATGGCCGCGGGGTCCATGGTCCACCCCGGGCTTTCTGAAGAAGATCATGGCAAGGTATTCTTTCAGGATATGATGCTTGCGGGAGAAGGCCTGAACAATCCGGATCTGGTTTCTATCCTGTCTGAAAAAGCTGCTATGGCAACAACGGTGGTGGAGGAATTTGGAGCTATATTCCGGCGCGACGCCAAAGGTAATTTAGGCTTCGGGGCGGCAACCCGGTCGGGAGGCCATACCTTCCCCAGGTCATTGATCTGCCCTCCTACAGGTGGGGTGGTTATATGTCATGCGTTGAGGGCTGCTGTTCATCGCTCCGGGGTTACAGTGATGGAGGAAACCCAGGTTTGCCGGATAATGGTCTTTGACAACCAGGTCCGTGGGGTGCTTTGTTTTTCCCTGAAGAGCGGGGAAGTGTTTATTATAAGGGCGAAAGCCATTATATTGGCCACTGGAGGGGGTGGGTGGCTGTATTATCCATCCACCGACTGCAGCAGGGGAAGCACGGGAGATGGTTATTCCCTTGGTTATCAGGCGGGTGCCGGACTGATTGATATGGAACAGGTGCAGTTTGTTCCCTTTGGACTGACCTATCCTGCCGCATTCAAAGGTCTTTTTCTGGGGGAGCCTAACCTTGCCGGACCCGCAGGGGTTTTGAAAAACAGCCGCGGTGAAATTATCCTGGATAGCATCAGCGTAAAGACAAGGGCGGCAGTAACCAGGGCCATGGCTGAGGAAATGGAACGTGGAGGATGTACCCCGAACGGGGGCCTTTATCTGGACCTTTCGGACAATCTCAGCACCGAAAAGGGCAGGGCTGTCAGGAAGGATATGGTACAAAAGGGTCAGCTTGAGATACTGAGGAAGGCTTATGGTGAAAAGTGCTACCAATGGCAGGACCTTATAGAAGTGACACCCACCGCACACTATTTTATGGGAGGCATTAAAGTTGATGTGTCCTGCATGAGTGCAGTGGACGGGCTTTTTGCCGCCGGACAGGTACAGGGAGGGGTTCACGGCGGTAACAGGCTGGGCTCCACTTCCCTTGCCGAGCTGTTTGTTTTCGGGGACATTGCCGGTAAGAAGGCCGCTGAATATGCCAATAATACGCTCCCGGGGCAACTTCCTGAAGAAACCGAAGATGCTGTGAAAGAAATCAAAGTACTATTTGGGTCAGCAGGGGATTATCCACCCTGCAACCTCATTAGAAGGCTCCAGAATATAATGCGGAAATACCTGTGGGTGTTGAGGGACGCCCGGGGGCTGAGGGAGGCGCTTAATTTAATAGCCGACCTGGAAGATATGGCCGGCAGTTTGCGCATTTCAGGGGAACCAATCTATAATGCCGAGATTATGGAGGCCGTTGAATTGCGCCATATGCTTGTGACGGCCCGGGCGGTTGCCACCAGCGCCCTGGAAAGGGATGAGAGTTGCGGGGCCCATGTTAGAAAAGACTTTACTATGAGTGAAAAAAGATCAGAATCCTATAATGTGCTGGTTCGTAAGGATTTAAACAAAATGCTTGTGACAAGGGTGAAGGTGGGTTGAAATGGCAAAGCAATGGATTGCTGTGCAGATAAAAAGAGGGAAGCCCGGGGACAAATCTTTCATGCAGACTTTTAGTGTTCCTCTGGAGGAAAACAGCACAGTTTTGACAGCTCTTATTTGGATCCGTGAAAATCTGGACCCTACTTTGGCGTTCAGGTATAGCTGCAGGTCTAAACGCTGTGGGCTGTGCGCCGTACAAATTGATGGTAAGCCTGTACTTTCCTGTATGGCGCGGTTTAAGCCCAACAGTGTAATAGAGCCGCTGGACAATTTACCTGTGGTCCGGGATCTGGTGGTAGACAGGGAAAAAATACTTGCCCGGCTGGAGGAGTACCGGCTGTTTATCCCGGAAGGTTCCCCGGCGGGAGAAAAATTTGTTTTCATTGATTCCGATCCAAGAAAGAATTTGTTTCTTTGCTTGGAATGCCTGGGTTGCCTTACAACATGCCCGGAATACCGGTATCACGGGGAATTCGGCGGACCTTTTTTATATGTGAAGTTGGCGCAGCTGCATTATGACCCCAGAGATACGGCGGATCGCCGGGGTCAGGCCAGTATGTCCGGCATTGACAGGTGCCGGGAATGTGGCCGCTGTTATTGTATAAATGGCGTTTCAATATATAGAAATGCTATAAGACCTTTGTTAGGAATATAAGCCTTTTTAACATTTTTGCCTTTGTGATTTTTTTATCATTAAGGGTATTATGTTTTTATAATCGGCAATTATTCCGTAATGGGCACGGCGGAAAATAGGTGACTCCGGGTCACGGTTAACGGCAATGATGGTTTTGGCGGTGGAACAGCCGGCCATGTGCTGGGTTGCCCCGGATATGCCCACGGCAATATATAAATCAGGATTCACAAATTTACCCGTAAGACCTATCTGTCTTTCTGCCTCGATCCAACCCGCGTCTACGGCGGAACGGCTTGCGCCCACGGTGCCGCCTAAAGCCGCTGCCAGTTCCCGGAGCAGGGCAAAACCCTCCGTCCCACCTATCCCCCGCCCGCCGGAAACGATTACAGAGGCATCCTCCAATTTGTCTTCACCGGGGGGGGCGAACGTTCTTTTAATTACCCTGGCAAGTATTTGCGTACTGTTTAATTCAATGCTCACCGGGATAATTTCAGTGTTGTTAGCCACCGACTGATAAGTGCAGTCCCTTCCGCCTTTTCTCATGGTAAACAACTGAGGTTTGTTATTTGTAGTATATAAACCTACTACATTACCTCCATAAAAGGGGTGCACCCCGTGAAACAGGCCCGTTTTTTCATTGAAGGTCAGATCGGTGCAATCCAGGCAGGCTCCTGCTTTTAACTGAACAGCCAGGAAGGGGACGAGATCCCGGCCGGTTTGATTATGGCTGAAAAGCAACAGATCCGGGGTCGTGTGTTTTTGGAAAAGTGCTATCAAAGCCCGGGCGTAGAGCCTGGTTTCAAAACTGTCCAGCAGTGGGTGCTCCACTGTATAGATTGTTTTTGCCCCCAGTTGAATAAGTTGCTCTCCTGCCGCCAGGCAGCAAGAGCCCAACACAATGCCCTGCAGTTCTCCGTTGTAGGCCCCGGCCAGCTGACCGCCCAGGGCAAAAAGTTCTTTTGTTTCGGTGGTAACCGAGCCTTTATCCGCTTCCGCATAAACCGCTATTTTCATCCCAGACCTCCAAAACTTTTAGCCTTATATAAAGCGCTAAAGAATTCTATCCCTCTGCAACTCGGCAAACAGGTTGTTGACCTTGGCTTCCTCGCTGTCCCCGTCTATAATTTTACACTCCACCCCGGTATCCGGAATTTGGGCGCTAAGGCAGCGAAGATAAGGTTTTTCCCCTGGAGTCAGGTTTTCTGACAGCAGCTCTGGAATCTCCCATACCTGAACTTCTTTTTCCGCCGCTTCCATTATACTTGCCAGCGAGGCATAACGGAGGGTGTAGTTTTCACTGGTAACAGAAAGCACCGCCGGCAAAAAAACCTCCAGGGTCCGGGTACCTTCACCGGACTGCTGCTCGACCACAAGACTACCGTTGGTATTGGAAATACTTCTGACCACAGCAACACTGGCACAATCCAGAAAGCCGGCCAGGGCCGGCGCCACTATGCCGGCATCGGTGTCCGAGGCCTGCCGTCCGCACAGGACCAGGTCAACATGCCCAATCTTGCGTATAGCCGCGGCTAAAGTCCGGGCAGCCCCGTAACTGTCGGTACGATCATAATTCCGGTCTTCCACTAAAATGGACCGGTCGGCGCCCGTGGCCATGGCCTCAACCATCTTTTCCCCGATATCTGTAGGGTCAAGGCTTAAAAGGATAACCTCTCCTCCATATTCTTCCTTGAGCCGCAGGGCGGCTTCGATGGCGCTTTCGTCATAAGGACCAAAGAACCATGGAACATAGTCTTCAATGACCACTTTTTCGGGTTCCTCAATGGAAAAAGCGCTCACCGGGGCTTCAGGATCGGGCACCAATTTGATACAAACAACTATCCGCACAAATTCAACCACCTTTTGTCCCAGGATTCCGGGATTTACTCAAGCACCCGGGAAACTATTCTTTACCTATCCTTCAACTGCTCCATCAATAATTCGACTACATCCCGCACTACTACCTCTCCACGGCCCACAGAACTTAAGGCTGACTCCAGCATTTGCATGCAGAAGGGGCAGGATGTGGCAATTCTCTCCACATTATTTTCAAGCAGCTGTTTTACCCTTAATTCATTAATTCTGTCGCCGGATTTGTCGTCCTGCCAGATTCCGCCCCCACCGCCACCGCAGCAAAAAGCTTCTTCCCGGGATTTTGCCGCCTCGACCAAGCTGCCGTCAACAAGCGTACAAAGTTCTCTTGGGGCATCAAATATTTGGTTAATCCTGCCGTAGTAGCAAGGGTCATGGTAAGTTAGCTTTTTCCCGGAATTTTGCTTTAGCTGCAGGAGATCTCTTTTTATAAGGTCCCGGAAGAAAACAACATGGCTGACCACCTGCAACCCTTCCTGTTCCAGGCTGTACTCGTTTTTCAAGGTATGATAGCAGTGAGGACAGGCGGTAATGATGGTCTTGAAGGTATATTGTTGGAGCCTGGCTATATTTTTTTTGGCGTTCATCTGGTACAGGTACTCGTTCCCCAGTCTTCTTGCCATGTGGCAGGTGCAGCTTTCTTCCTGGCCCAGAATGGCAAAATCCACCCTGCAGTGCCGTAAGAGCTCAACAATGGTCCGGGAGACTTTGATATTTCTTTCCACCAGCGCACCGGTGCAGCCTACCCAAAAAAGAACATCAAACTCTTTCTTTTTGGCAGCCAGCGGTACATCAAGCCCCCTGGCCCAATCCAGCCGTGACAGGTTGGCCCCGCTCCAGGGGTGACCGCGTTTTTGCAAGCTTAGCATGGGAGCCTGTAAACCTGGGGGCAGGCTGCCCAGGGCCATCACCTGGTAACGTCTTAAATCAATTATTTTTTCCACCGGGTTGGCCAGCACCGGACATTTTTTCTGGCATGCCCCGCAGGTGGTACAGGCCCATAACGCTTCCTCATTGATTTGCTTTCCCACCAGGGGAGACTCAGTGTCACCGTATTGCTTCATCGCCATCATCAGTGCCCGGGGGGAAAGGGGCTTGTTACTGTTAAAGGCGGGGCAATTCATCTCACAGCGGCCGGCATTGACGCAGGCCTCTACCGAAATAAGCTGTGTTCTGGTGAAGTCTTTTAAGCCTGAAACGCCAAAATCTTTCTCCGCCAGATTGATTTCCCTCAGCCGGCCCGGCTGTTGCCAGGCCTGATAAAATAAATTCAGGGGTACAGACAGGATATGGGACAGGTTGGTCCAGCCCAGGGCGGTGATCATCGTAAAGGCTAAAACCATGTGTACCCACCAGAATAGAGTGTGTATCCAGCCCAGGGAGGCAAGGTTCGTACTGCGCATAAATTCTACCACCGGGTAGACCGGGAAGGCCCAGAACTGCCATCCAGGGTTGTCTTCCACCGCAATTGCCAACCTGCTGCCTTCCACCAAGAAACCGGTTAAAAGCACCAGGAAGGGGAGTACCAGAGTCAAGAAATTCTGGCCATCGCTCTCCCCGGGGGCCTTCATTAAAATGTAACGCCGAAAAATCAGCCCGGTTATACCCGCCAGCGCCAATAGACCGAAAATGTTAAGTATTAATTTATAGCTTACAAATATATAACCCTTCAGAAAATGTTGATCCAGATGGCTGTCAAGCATCAGTAAAACGGTCCCTATAAATAAAACCACAAAGCCGTAAAAGACTAAAAGATGTGCGATGCCCACAGCTTTCTTTTCACCTAAAAGACGCTGACCGATTAAATGGCCAAGTGTTTTACATACTTTACCCCGCCAGTCAAGGTCTGCTCCTTCGTCCTTACCGTTACGCCATTCCTTAACCTTTAGCCGCCAGAGGTGTGCTAGCACTGCCAGGGTAAGCAACGCTAACAGATAGGTTAGCCAACCGTATTGTATTCCCCAGAATAATTCACGTGAAAGCATTTCTTTGTCCTCGTACTGTTATGTAAATTTGTAAGTCTGTCCTATAAAATTTCTACAAATTCGGCCAGCCTCCTGCTATGAAGTCTTTTTTTGACTAATATTGCTATAGCAGGGGTTTACCCTGTAGATGTTCAGTCAATGAACGTTGATTTGTTGGCCTTTACTGGACATAAAGGACTTCTGGGTTCCCAGGGAACCGGAGGCCTTTACATAAGAGAGGGATTTTACCCGAGACCACTAAAGGAGGGGGGGACCGGCGGGCATTCCATTTTAGAAAGGATGCCCGACGATCTGCCGGACCGCTATGAGCCGGGTACACTCAATGCGGCCGGGTTGGCCGGGCTGGGGGAGGCGGTTAAATTCATCCTGGACGAGGGAATAGAAAGAATCAGGCGGCACGAGATGGACTTGACCGGTTATGCCATGAAAAAGTTGGAAGGAATAACTGGTATTACAATGTATGGCCCGCAGAATCAGGAACTTACTGTGGGAGTGGTTTCGTTCAACCTTATCTTTACTGGCAAAAACATTTCCTTGGCCATCGCCCTGGCTGCACAGTTTTCTCACCACTTACGGTGGTTATGCTGGCCATCAACCCGCTAATCCAGATGCCAGTAATGGCCTGGATTCTTCGCTGGTCACCGGGGGTTTTCAAGAGAGAAAAGGATCTGCGTGGAACCCGATAAAAGTATTCAGTGTATCACCGCTCAAACGGAGGTCATCCGTAAGACTTCTTCAGCGGTGGGGGAAGCGAATTACGAGTAAAACAGATTATCTGCAAAAAAATACCCCGGATCGTCGAATTGATTACACAAATAGCTATTAATGCAGTGAATCCCGGGAACCGCACATTTTCTGTGATTTCCTAAATGCCTTAATAACAAGCCGAGGCAAGTTATAAGTTGACATGCTACAGTTACAGTTATAATATTATTATATAAGCAGTTGCTTATGGGAGGTGTGACATGGAACTTTATATCAAGGTTTTTAAAGCCTTGGGAGAGCCGACTCGTCTCAAAATATTGAGGCTTTTGTCTGTAAGGCCTATGTATGTTTGTGAACTGGAGTCTGTGCTGGGTATAAGTCAGCCCAGGATATCACAGCACCTGAGGGTTTTAAAGGAGGCCACCATTCTTCGGGAGACAAAGGAAGCGCAAAAAACTTTCTATATGTTAAATTGGGACATTATGGAAGGGGTGATAAATGATTTCCTGGAGTTTCTCAGAGTGGATATAAGACAGTTGCTGGAGTTCAAAGAGGAGTGTTCAAGGATGGAAAAGCTGGATAACGACAGTAGTGTCTTAACCTGCAAGACCGGTGCAGGGTCGAAATGTTAGGCACGATAGCGAAAGGTGCCATATGAATTTCTTGAGACAGGAGAGTTTCCATGAATAACAAGACCAGAATCATACTCTTAATAGTACTGTTGATGGTGGTGGCAGTTATCGGTTCGCGCCCCTTATGGCAAGGTGAGGGTGCCTTTGCAGATAGCTCCGGCAAGCAGGGTGTTTCTCCGCAGCAATCAAACGATAAGGCTTCTCCCGTCCCAAGTCTGGTAGAAATGGTAAATGGTGCCCTTGGTAAAGACAAGCCCGCCGTACTGGTATTCACATATAATGCCGATTGTTGCGAGAGCACAAAGGAATACCTTGAAAAACACAGTGCGATTGCAAAAAGTTTGGAGCAGAAATATTCTTCAAGGATAAATTTTGTCTGGATTGATGTAGCCCTTTACAATGAGGTGGATAAAGAAGTACTTTTCAGCATTGCTAAAAAGTATGGGGTTACTGGAATTCCTGCCCTGGTGCTGATAGACTCAAAGGGTCAACCGGCCCCCCTTATTATTGGGGAGCTTAATGAAAAAGCCACTGCGGACAAACTGGAGGGGCTGGTGAAGGGACAATGATAAACCTTCCAGCTGAAGCTTTCGCCCCGCTGGCGGCAGTTTTAGTATTTACAGGTGGACTGATCAGCGGCCTCAGTCCCTGCACACTTCCCACGGTGGTTTTCGTTGTGGGATATGTTGGGGGATATTCACAAAAATCGAGAAAAAGAGGATTTGTAATATCTTTGGCCTTTGTTTTGGGTCTATCGCTGACCCTTGCTTTGATGGGTGCACTGGTGGCAGCAATGGGCGGACTTTTTCTGGAAAGCAAGGCCCTCTGGTACATTATAGCAGGTATACTCATTTTTATGGGCGCTAATTTGTTGGGGCTGTTATCATTCCCGGGGCTTACCGGAACCACCTTAAAAACACCCAAAAACAGAGGGCTTTTAGGTGCGTTCATGCTGGGCATTCCCTTCGCCTTCGCCGCGTCCCCCTGCACAACCCCGGTCACTGCAAGCGTACTGGCCTACGCAGCCGTAAAAGGTAGCGCTTTTTACGGTTTCCTGCTGCTGTTCCTGTACGCTGTCGGGCGCAGCATTCCCCTGCTGCTGGCGGGAACTTTCACCGGAGTGTTAAAAAGCCTGCAAGGCATGGGACGCTGGAACGATGTTTTACAAAAGGTTAGCGGCATGGTGCTGATTGTTCTCGGATTGTGGTTTCTCTGGTCAAATACTTGATTAATAAAATGGAGAGGTGTTAGTATTTTGGCCGGATGCTGTGACCCGAACGCGCCTAAACCTAAAATGTTTAACATTGGCGGTAATACTATAGGGGTTTTAGCACTTGACGAAGTGATACGTGAAGTAGCTTTGCTGGATCCCCTTACGGAGGAGCAGTTGTCCTCTGAGTTACTCTCAAGGTTCAGAAAACATAATTATATCCCTGATTCCGCCAGAATAAATATGTAGAGGCCCTTGTGGCAGAGTATAAAAAGTCTCTATTTTTTTTGATAAACGCATAAGCATTTGTTTATGCGTTTATCTCCTGAATCTGGAAGATCAACGAGTTTTTTGAAAAGGGCTGTAAATGAATTATTATTGTGAAGGAGTTGTTAAATTTGGAAGAGAAAGCTGCTGTAAAAATAAGGCAGTTGCAAAAAGAAAGAAACCTTGGTTTTTTTGAAAAATACCTCACCCTGTGGGTATTATTATGCATCGCCATCGGAATCGCCCTTGGAGCAGCTTTTCCCAGGATGGCGGAAACCCTGAACGCCATGCAAGTTCCGGGTACAGCTGTTAATATTCCGGTTGCTGTATTACTTTTCTTAATGATGTACCCAATCATGGTACAAATTGATTTCAGTGAAGTAACCCAGGCCATTCGCTCACCGAAGCCGGTATTAATAACATTAATAGTGAACTGGGCGATCAATCC
>Ga0209347_1002891_pt1 | contig 21363 bp, 9 predicted proteins | sample AutmiccommuBRH23_FD_187382 | JGI IMG/M metagenome (GOLD analysis project Ga0209347, IMG submission 187382) | Deep subsurface microbial communities from Mt. Terri, Switzerland - Autotrophic microbial communities BRH/23 (SPAdes) (version 2) | ecosystem: Environmental > Aquatic > Deep subsurface >...
CTCAAAGATAACGGCCAGCAACGTTATACTGCCCACCCAGGCCAGCTTGGCAAAAGGGTTCAGCCTGTGGATGACTGTGCCTTTGTCCCGGTAGCGATAGCTTATCTGCAACAGTTAAAGCTCCCCTCCCCCCAACCCCCTCCCGCCGGGAGGGGGATAAATCCAGAGTTAACTCAAATCCTGTATCCGCGCTCCGAACCTCCAATCCCCTCCCGCCAGGGGAGAGGGAGCTGTTCTGTCGAACCGCGAAAGGAATGTTCTTCCTGCAAGGGATTACCTGGACCCGCAAGGGAAACTATCCTTTTCCCCTCTCCCTTCAAGGGAGAGGGTCAGGGTGAGGGTGGAATTTTCAACAAAACCTCTCTAATCTTCTCCAGAACACCCTCCGTGTTCGTCAAAACATCATTGTTCCAAAACCTCAAAACCCGGTATCCCCTTTCTTCCAACCACGACACTCTTTCTTCGTCCCTGGACTTTATTTCTTCTTCGTTATGCTGACCACCGTCAAGCTCAATAATAAGTTTCCCTCCGAAGCTCATCAAATCAACAATGTATGGTCCTACAGGCTGTTGTCTGCGAAACTTGACTCCTTCCAGTTGCCTGTTCTTTAATCTTAACCAGAGTGCTTTTTCTGCATCTGTTTGCTCCCGCCGCAGTTTACGAGCGAAAGCTGTTTGTTTGCTTTCTTTTTTCATTGCTTCAGTTCCCCCTCCCCCCAACCCCCTCCCGCCGGGAGGGGGAATCAATTATTTCCCTGACTCCCTCCCGGCGGGAGGGGGACTAATCTAATCTTTTCCGCCATCAACTTTTTTTCGCTTCAGCCACCAGGCGCCCGCCCCGGCTGCCGCCAGCGGGATTATCCACCAGAAATCAGCGGGCCGGCTGAATGGTTGTGGCTGCCCGTCAGATGAAGGTTTTTCTTCTCCTGACACAGCTTGTGTATCACCCGATGGACCGGCTTGCGGTTCACCGGGCTGCTTGCCGTCCTGCTGCTTCTCATCTGTTGATGATGAGGCCTGTTCTTTATCTGTTATTTTTGTCTCCTCCCCGGCTTTTTCCTCCGCAGTTTTTTCACCGGCCGGCGGCGCCTGCTTTTCTGCGGCAGGGTTCTCCCGGGGAATATTTTCTTCGGTTTGCACGGCCACCGTCTTTGCCCCGTCAGGTCCTGCCGGCGCTTTAATCATCTCACCATTGCCGACGACCGCCGCAAAGGTGTAATTTAACTTCTCCGGCTGGCCGGTCAAAACACTGGCCGCCCGTTTAACACCGGTCTCATCGACGCCGGAAACAATCCATACCGTCCCCTCGCAAGCCAAACTTCCCTTTGGGTTCCAGGGGTTTTGAGTAACCTGCAAGACCCCCCAGCCGGGCCCATAAGTCGCCCCCGGCTTGCCTTTATGGTTGCGCACTATTACCTGCCCGCCTTCAAAATAAACAGGTTCCCGCTCCCGGTAATGCTTATTCAACTCATTAATCAGGCTGTCGCCGGCCGGGGCGATGATAAACAGGTTGCTTTTCTCCTTTTCTTCCGCCGTCAGGGCGCCAGCGTCTTTCACCACCACTTCCCGCACTCCCAGGGCGGCCAGCTTTTCTTTTAACCTCAGGGCATATTCCTGGAAACCTTCCGCGTAGACCACAACGGACGGGAACACCTTGCCGCCGTAACCGTGCAGACATGGTTCGGGGAACTGGCCCAGCAGCGACGTAGGGCCGTGCATGTAAAAAGTCCAGTCGTGGAAGTCCCAGTACTGCACGTCACCGGGCTGCAGCTTGTAGCCGTGGGCAAAGACATTGGCCATGACGCCGTTGATAAAGTAAAACCAGTATTCGGTTTGATCCCCCTTAATACCGGCGATGGTTTCAATAAAACTGCCCGACATGTCGATCTCTACAGACTGTTCCAAAGCCTCTCCGGCAGTGGCGCCTACCCTTACCTCTACTTCTTTGTCAAATACGACCTGCTCGCCAAAGTTCTTTGTGCCCACCACCCGCACAGTCATCCGTTCTTTAGAAGGAAGTTTTACGAAAGCATAAACCGGCGCGACCAGGGAAAGCAGGAACAGAAGGAGAACAAGGGCGGTGAAAAACGGGGTTTTTCGAACCCGCAGGCGCTCTCTGAGCCGAAAAATACTTCCCCCCGGAGCAATTGAACAGCCTGTAGCAGAAGCTGATTCTTCTTGCAAACGTGATTTTATCTTTTTGACCATGATACACCCCCACCCTAACCCTCCCCCTTAAGGGGGAGGGAATGTTAATAGGAACTGCCTCCTCCGTCAAGGAGAGGGGATATTGATTAGACCCCTACGCCGCTCTGTTTAGCGGCAGCAGCGGAAAATTAAAATTTATTTTCTGGGTAGGAACATCCTCTACCGTCAAGAGAGAGGAAATATTGATAGGAACATCCTCTACCGTCGAGGGAGAGGGAACCTGAAAACGTTTTTGTATTGTTGGCAAGCATATTCCCGACCACCACTTCCCGCCGAGGGCACCACATTCGACCTCAGATAAAACAATATAGGGGAAGCCTCAAAGCCGTCAACCAAAGCCACTCCCAAAAGACGTCTGTTCAGCGAAAGGAATTAAACACTACTCCTGCAGGTAATACCGGCTGCCGCAGCCGGGGCACTCCAAAAAATCCCCTTTCTCATCCTGCTTGAGGCAACCCTTGGCTACTTCTTCCACTTCCTTCCCCTGTTCGTTTTGAAATTTCACGTTCATCTCCGGACAATACACCCACCCGCCGCACTTTTTACAGTACAGGTTCTCCTTTAATACAATCCTCCGCTCGATTGTAAACTGTTCCATATGTTCCATATAAGGAAACGCTCCTTTCTCACTTTTTTGCTGTGACGACAGAACTTTACAGAGACTGTCGAAAAAGTTCATAGCCACCTCCCCCCATCCCCCTCCCTCAAGGGGAGGGGCTATAGAACGGCAAGCAAAATCTTATTTTCCGAGGAGGGATTTCCCCATGGGAACGTTTATTCTCTACATAAACGATGAATTAATTATTCCCCCTCCCCTGGCGGGAGGGGGTTAGGGGGAGGGCCGGGCTGGGGGCGCTTACCCCGTCCAGCGCTGGCCCACCAGCACCATGTCCAGCACATTGATCTCACCGTCTTTGTTCACATCCGCCCTGAGCCAGCCGGGACTGCCGGCTTCCCCCCAATGCTGGCCGATCAACCCCATATCCAGCACGTTAACCTGGCCGTCGCAGTTTACGTCCCAGTCGGGATAACTGCCCAAAGCGTAAAGGTACCCGGCGTCGTTGGCAAAAAAGACTTTGCCGCCGGCAATGGCCACCCCCGCCAGCACGTATTCCGGATGGTCGGGCACAAATTCCCACCGCATGTTTCCGTCTTCGTCAAAACAGTAAACAGCGCCGTTGGCGCAGTCGGTAGTGATATAAATGTAAGCTTTGCCGTTTTGGACGGAGACGGCCGGCGAGGCTTCCGAGCCGTAGCCGCTGAACTCGTGCTTCCAGAGCAGGGCGCCGTCGGCCTCCCGCAGGCAGTACAGTCCTCCCTGCTTGTGAAAAGTGCCGGAGCAGACATAGACCAAGCCGCCGTAAACCACCGGGGTGGAAGAGGTAAAGCTGCCCACAGAGGTATGCCAGCCGCCGGCGGGGTTGAATTTGCCGGTCAGCGGGTCAAAGCCGAGGGCGTAAACGTAACCGTTGTTGGAGGTCAGGTAAATCCGCCCCGTTTGATGGTGATAAGCGACGGCCGAACGGATCTTCCCGGCCGAAACGTTATAATGCGCGCCGAGGTTGATTTCATCCGCCTTTACCCCACTATCCTTATAAACGCTGACCAATACTGAATTGCTGTCTCCAAAAAGCAAATAATCGCCGATTACCGCCGGCCCCGACCACCACTCAAAAGCGCCGTTAATTACGTATTGCCAGAGGATCCTGGGACTGCCGCCCTCACCGCCGGCGTCCAGACAGTAATAAACCCCCTCCCAACTGCCCACATAAACCTTGCCCTCGTGATACAACACCTGGGCGGACAGTTCTTCTTTCTGGCCCGTCCCTTGAGTGAGCTTACCGCTCCAGATAATTTGCCCGCTGTTTTCATCCAGGGCATAAATATGGCCGGTAGAGGCGGCTACAAAGAACTTGCCCTCGCCGTAAGCAGGGGTGGACAGGTTAAATCTTAAGCCTCCGGTCAGCTTCGTACACCAGAGAGCCTTGCCCGTATTTACGTCAAAGGCCCAGGCGTACTCGTCCACATCCACCACCATCACCTTTCCGTTGGCAATGACGGGCGGGTGGTCAATACCGTGAGTGGCCGTGTAGTGGGTAAAAACCTGCCAGGCCACGCCCGGTTTTTCTATTGGCGCCGGGCCGGCAGTTTTACCGCTGTTCTGCAAATCCTTCTGGAAACGGGGCCATTCTTTTTCCTCCTCGAAACAATAGAGATAGCCGCCGCTGGTGCCCAGGAACACCGCTCCTTCGGCCGCCGCCACGCCCTGGATGATATACCCGTCGTCCGGGGGGTTGGATTTCCAGACCAGTTTACCCTCTTCGTCCAGGCAATAAAGGAAGCCGTCGTTTTTTGCCGTGGTAAAGTAGAGATAGGCTCCGTCTTCCGCAATCATAAGGGCCGGTGATGACTTGACCCCCTGTTCCACCGGGTAAGACCAGAGAATCCGGCCGTCGGCATCGTTCACGCAGACCAGGCTCCCCGGGTAACCGTGCTCCCCCTGGCCAACGTAAATTTTGCCTGCGTAAACCACCGGGGTGGAAGTACTGAAACCAATCGGGACGCTGAAACCCTGATTTAAAAACTTCCCGGTGGCCGGATCAAAACCAATTTTCCATAAGTAGCCGGCGCCGGCCCCGGCTTCGGAAGTGGTGTACAAATAGCCATCACGATAAGTGACGGAGGCGCGGACGCGCCAGGGACTTTCCCGCGCAAAGGAAATCCTGCCTGTGTCGCGCAAGTCCAGGGTATCCGCCGGCGCTCCGGTATCTTTATGAACGCTGGTCAATACCCCGTCCACGTTGCCGAAAACCAGGTAGTTCCCGGTCACCGCCGCGCCGCACCACAGGTAGCCGGCGGTTCGGGCTGAATATACCCATTTTACAACGCCTTCTTCATCCAAACAGTAGTAGCTGTTGGTTTCTCCTCCTGTGCCCCCTTCGCCAATATAGATTTTGCCGTCGTGGTAGGTAACCGGGCATTGAAACCCTCTGTCGCTGACCTTCTTGCTCCAGAGTTCGGCGCCGCTTTGCGCCTCAAAAGCCAGCAGGCAGCCGTCAAAAGTGGCGACGAAAACCTTGCCGGCGCCAACTGCCGGGGTGGGAATCTGCAGCGCGCTTTGCGCCCCCAGGTCCTTTTCCCAAAGCGTTTCCCCCGTCCTTTTGTCCGCAGCCAGCAGTTTGTTGCCGGCAAAAACGTAAACCGTCTCTCCGCTTATGACGGGGGTGTTCTGGATGCCGGTAGAACCCTGGCGGTAAACGAACTTGCTCCAGGCCGGCCGGGGGCTCAACACCGGCGTTTCCACAGCAATCTGTCCGCTTCTCTGCGTGTCTTTTTGAAACTGGGACCAGTCGGAAGCAGAAGCCCAAACAAGGCTACTGCTCAGAACCAGAGAGAAAAACAAAGCAAACAGGGATAATTTGCCCACCTTGAAGATTATTTTGAGCATACTTGCACCTCGCTTTCTAAACCGCTCCCCCTCACCCTAACCCTCTCCCCCCGGGGGAGAGGGGACTGCTTTTTATCCCCTCCTTCTTGACGGGGGAACTGCCTTCTTATCCCCTCCCCCTTAAGGGGGAGGGTTAGGGTGGGGGCGCTTAGGTACCCTATCTTTCATACAGCCTTTTCAGCATCGCCGCGCACTCGGCCCTGGTGGCCGTGTTTTGCGGCTTAAAGGTCTGGTCGGGAAAACCGCTTACCAGTTGCTGATTTGCGGCTGCCGCCACGGAGGTTCCGGCCCAGCCGGAAATCTCCCCGGCGTCCTCAAAGCGTCCCAGCAGCTCGGCAGTTTGCGCTTCGTTCAGTTCTGCGGATATTCCTTTGAAAGCCAAGGCGCGGGTGAGCATGGCGGCCGCCTGCTCCCTGGTAATCTGATCGCCGGGGCCGAACCGGCCGTCGCTGTAACCCTTCACCAGACCGTGCTGAGAAGCGGCGGCAATAACCCGATAGTGCCAGTCACCCGGCTGCACGTCGCTAAAGGCGCCTTCACCCTCCACCTCCTGCAGCCCCAGGATACGCCCCAGCAGGGCCGCAAATTCCGCCCTGGTCACCGGGTTGTCCGGCCGGCAGGTACCGTCGGGGTAGCCTTTCAGGAAATCTTTGGCCGCCATGAACTCGATCACTTCTTTGGCCCAGTGGCCGGCGGGCAGGTCTTCAAAGACCGGCCCGGCTTCTTTTATTTCAGGCAGGCGCTCCATTAAAGCAAATTTACTGAAATGAGCGGTTGAAAAACACACCTCTTTCTTCTGCAAGTCAACTCTGCTCGAGGTAAAGAAATCCCATTGTTTGCTTTGCTCATTGAAAACACAGGCTGCCAGATGTCGTTCGTTTTCCACCGCCAGACCCCGGTAGGAGATGGTCAGAAGCACTTCTTTCTGCCAGGTGACCGGTTTTTCCTGATTCCCTTCTTTTTGAACAGCTTTAATCTCATAAATCTTGCCCGCCGGCTTCCAGCCGGCCGGGGCTTTGGCAAGGAATTCGCCGGCCTGTTCTTCTTTCAGCGGGGTTATTTTTAAGGCAAGTCCGCCTTTTATTTCCGCGGCTGCCGGGGGAAGCGTCAGGCTCACGCTCCCATCTTCCAGTTTGAGCACCATTTCCATTTTTAACTCCGCGGCTTTTTGCAGGGCTTTCTCTTCAATGCTCATTTCTTCTTTAAAAGTTCCGGCTATCGTTTTTAAACCTTCCCGCCCGGCCTTTTCAATATCTTCAACAGTTAGTCCGGCAGGCGCCGGAGTGCTTCCAGGTCCACCAGGCTTTACCGGTTCTCCCATCAAGCTCCACTTCCATAAAATACTGTCCCCGTTTTTCACCTTATATAATGCCACGCCGACATCCGGCATATTTCCGTTTACCAGGTAGATCCAGCCGTCCGGCCTCGTGCCCCACGGGGAAGCCTGACCGTTGATGCTGTCCACATAGCCTCCGGTAATATACGGACATTCATAATCCACATGCACGTTCAGCCCAGGAGTTTTCAAAAGAACACCTAAAACGGAGCCTCCGGCTTCAATTTGAATATCTCCGTCGAAAAAATTTTCTCCGTTCATGCCGGTGACCTGCTGGCGGACGGTTATAGTCCCGCCGCCACCCCCGCCGGGGGGGGATCTTGTGGTAAAGGTGAAAATAACTGCTTGATTGTAAACGTTGTTATATACGCTATCCGCTACAGCGCCCTCCGGTATAGCAACTGTATACTTTATGGCATAGCTCAAGTTTTCCGATGGGTCGATGATGAGTTTTTCAGCGTCTATAGAAACAACTGCCGGGACTACATTGCCGTCGGCATCTTTCAAAGCAATACTACCAAAATTGCCGCCTTTTTGCAGTGTTTTGTTAAACTTGACGGTTATGACCTTTTCTGTCGGGATATCCGTGGCCCCGTCGGACGGGTCGGTTGACACCTTGCTTATTTTTGGCGCTTCTACTGTGGTCAGGGCGTACAGCCACCCGCCGTCATTGCCGAAATAGGCCCAACCATTCGCGATAGCCACGCTCGAAGTCGTATAACCCCCCGCGGCGCCCTTTTCCCGGCTGGTATACGACCAGAGTTTATTGCCGCTTTCGTCCAGGCAGTAAGCAGTGCCGCTTTCACAGTTAGTCAGGAAATAAATATAAGGTTTGCCGTTTTGAATGGAAATAGACGGCGAAGCTTGAACGCCCGGAACAGAGGATGCACACTCGCCCTCGTCGGTGGGGGTGAATTCCCAGATGATTTCCCCGGTGGCTTCGTTCAGGCAGTGCAGCTTCCCGGCGGCGGCATAAGTGCCCGTCCCCACATAAACCTTGCCGCCGTACACCGCCGGGGTGGAGGTGCTTACCCTGCCGATTTTTTTATGCCACTTGTAGGCTAATTTACCGGTCTGGGAATCAAAATCAAAAACCCAGCAATGGCCGCCCTCATCGCTGAAATAAACCCTTTTTGTTTCCGGGCTGTAAGCGACGGAGGAGCGAATCCACTTGGCGCCGTCAGTTATTTCTTTTAACTTTTTTTCGTCAATCCACTGCCCGGTATCTTTATCAACGCAAGTTAAAACAGCGCTTTCATCGCCAAAGATCAGGTAGTCGCCCACCGCGCAGGCGCCCGACCAGTAGTAACCGCCGCCGCTGGTGGATTTCCGCTGCCATAAAACATCACCGCTGGAAGCGTCCAGGCAGAAGTATCTTCTGTTATCTTCACTCCAGCTTCCCCAGGCGCCGACATAAACTTTACCATCAGCATATTTTACAGGTGTGTTCAACTGGTCTTTCGGGTCAGCAATTGCTTTGTCCCAGATTATCTTTCCGCTGCCGGCATCCAATGCATAAACATGCCCGTCGTTGGTGGCCACGTAAAGCCTGCCACCGGCATAAGCCGGGGTGGCCAGTTGAAACTTCATGAACGTGCAGCTTAAATCGGTTTTCCAGAGCTGTTGACCTGTCTTAACCTCAAAAGCATACATGCCGCCCAGGGCATCCAGGGCAAAAACCTTGCCTTCGGCCACCAGGGGAGTCGCGTTCACACCGGCCATGCCCGTACCGCCCGCCTGCCGGCGCCAGCCTTCGGTTATGTCGGCTGCTGGGGCCGGACTGGTCGTCCGGCCCGAATTATAAACATCTTTTTGGAACTGCTCCCAGCCAGCCGTTTCTCCGCCGGCCCAGGCGGCAAGCGGCAGCAAAAAGCTAAAAACCAGGAGCAGGCTGATTAAAAGAGGAGTTTTCTTTTTGAACATCCTTTTATACGGCATTTTACTTACCTCACTTTAAATGTGCCTCACCCTAGCCCTCTCCCCCGAGGGAGAGGGAAGTGCTTTATCCTTCCCCCCGGGGGAGAGGGTACTTACCGGGATACTCCTCGTCTTTTCCTCTCCCACTTCAATAATTTTACAGAAAGGGCATCCCTTCTGTCTAACTTTACATCGTCCAGTGCTGGCCGATTAAAATCATGTCCAGGACGTCAATCGTGCCGTCTTTATTCACATCTTCTCTGATCCAGCCCGGGCTTCCGGCCTGGCCAAATTTCTGCCCCACCAGGATCATGTCCAGCACGTCAACCTTGCCGTCCATATTTAAATCCCAGGCCGGATATCCGGGATCATATCTTCCCAGGGCATAAACCTTGCCGTCATTAATGGTATAGACCCTACCGTTGGCCACAGCGGGGGAAGAACCACCGTAAACAGAGCTCCAGACAACTTCGCCGTTATCTGCGTTCAAAGCGTAAGTCCCGGCATAGTCAAAGAACCCGCCTGGCTTGCCTACAAAAACTTTGCCGTCGGCCACAGCCACCGAGCAGGTCCAGTTGCCCAGTTCCCCTTTCTCCCAGAGCAGTTTGCCTGTATTTATATCATAGCAAGAAGTGGTTTGCTTTGCGGAGTAACCGACACACCCGCCGCTGATATAAATTTTGCCGTTGAAATAAGCCGGGGTGGCATCAGTGCGATTGGTATAGACACTCCAGCAAACGCTGCCGTCGCCGGCGTTTAAAGCAGCCATCCTCCCGTCACCGTAAAAGCTGTAAGTGGTGACAAAGACCTTTCCTTCAGCTACGGCAGGTGAGCCGCAGGTGCTTTGACTCCCGTCATCATCCAGGCCGTCCTGGCTCCATTGAAAAGCTCCTGTTTCCGCATCCAGGCAATAAACATGGCTGTTATTAGCAGCGCCATATTCCCAGCTGGTCAGGTAAACCTTCCCGTCAACATAAGCCGGAGTGCCCTGGGCATAACCAGAAATCTTATATTTCCATTTAAGTGCTCCGGTGTTTTCATCCACGCAGTAGTAATAGCCGCCGTCCCAGTCGCCGATAAAAACCTTGCCTCCGGCAACCTGGGGCGAGCCGTTGCAGGGACCTTTGGCGGTAGGAAAAGTATACTGCCAGAGAGTGATGCCGTCATCTTCTTTAAGACAATACAAATTTCTGCCGGAACCAATAAACACCTTGCCCCCATGGTAAGCCGGAGATTGCCAGGCCCCCCCCTGCTGGGCAGGCTCAAGCATTTTTTGCCACAACTTTTCCCCGCTGTCTTCTTTCAGACAGATGAGGCGGTCAGTTGCATAGACAAAGACCTTCCCGCCGGCCACAGCCGGGCTTGAACTGGGGGTGGCCTTTATATCCTCACTTTGCCAGGCCAGTTCTGCCGTGTTGATTACCTTGGAGGTGGAGTAACCGCTGTTGGCCGCGTCACCGTGAAACTGCGGCCAGCCGGCGCCGTCGGAAAGCCCTGCTCCGGCAAGACCGGGAAGCAGCACAAGGCTCATCGCAAGAAGCAAGCAAGTTAGGACCAAATAACGTCTTGTCATTTGCACTTTTTCACCCTCCTTATACAAAAGTTCCCCCTCCCCCTAACCCCCTCCCGCAAGGGGAGGGGGAACTGCCTTCTTTAATTCCCTCCCCCTAAAGGGGGAGGGTCAGGGTGGGGGCGCCTTAGGCACCCTATTTTTCGTACAGCCTTTTCAACATCGCCGCGCACTCGGCCCTGGTAGCCGTGTTTTGCGGCTTGAAGGTCTGGTCGGGGTATCCGCTGACCAGACCCTGATTTGCGGCTGCCGCCACGGACATCCCGGCCCAGATGGAAATCTCGCTGCTGTCCTTAAAGCGTCCCAGCAACTCGGCAGTTTGCGCTTCATTTAACTCTGCGGATATTCCCTTAGCGGCCAGGGCGCGGGTGATCATGGCGGCCACCTGTTCTCTGGTAACGGGATCATCGGGAGCGAACCGGCCGTCGCTGTAACCCTTGACCAGGCCGTGGCGGAAAGCGGCGGCAATGACCCGGTAGTGCCAGTTGTCAGGCTTAACGTCGGTGAAGGCAACTTCGCCTTCGGCTTCCTGAAGCCCCAGGACGCGCCCCAGGAAAGCGGCGAATTCCGCCCTGGTCACGGGGTTGTCCGGCCGGCAGGCGCCGTCGGGATAGCCTTTCAGGAAATCTTTGGCGGCCATGAATTCGATTACTTCTTTCGCCCAGTGGCCGGCGGGCAGGTCGCTGAAGACTTTAGCCTCCTGGGTCGTTTCCATAACGGTATATTTACTTAAGTGACTGACTGAACAAGTGATTTGCTTTGCCTTTTTGTCTGCCTGACCGCCTACCTTGTCCCATCTCGCAGTTTTTTCGTTGTAACAGTAAACAGCCAGGTTATCTTCGCTGGTTACTGCCGCACCGGCATAAGAGAAGGTGAGCGTGATTGCTTTGTTAAAGACAACCCCGGCCTGTCCGGCGCCTTCCCTGCTTAATACAGTGAGATCATATACGGGAGTAATGATTTTCATCCCTTCAGGCATGCCGGCCGCAACCGTAATGCCCGCTGCCTGACCCTGGGTCAACTGCTTCAGGTTGATTTCCACGACGGCGCCGCCGGCGACAGTAATTGCTCCCGGCGGGATGGTTACGGCCACTTTGCCGTCTTCTTTCTTGACCACCAGGTCCATCTTCAGCTCTGCTGCTTTGGTCAGTGCTTCAGCAGCAATTATGGCTTTCTCGAAAGTGGTATGGACAAGAGTGTTCTGTTCCTGGGCTTTGGCTTTTTCTATGTCATCCGCTTTTACCTGGGGCGCCGGGGTGGTAACAGTCGGAGCTCCAACACCTCCGCCAGCCGGTGGGGCTGCAGTTACCGTCACGCTGCCGCCGGTTACTGTTACCGCTACTGCCTGTCCGGCTTTATTGCCCACCACGACGTTGCTTAAGGTCAGGTCCCGTGTGCCCTGCGCTTTGGCCTTAAAGGTGATGGCAGCAAAGGTGCCTGTTCCCGACACTTCCGCGCCGGGGGTGGTGATGGATCCGGCTACGCCGGTTAGTTTGCCATTTGTGTTGTCAACTGTGCCGGCCTGGAAGTAGGTGCCGGCGCCGCCTTGTTTGAGCAGATTGCCTTCAGCGACACTGGTTACCTCCACTACCGCCGGGTTAAAGCTTAAGTTAAACTGGGCGCCGGCTATGGGTACGGCGGGAGTGATGACAACGTCCAGGCTGAAGGTTTCGCCGACGTTGACGGTTTTGGTGGGCGGGGAAATGGTGACGGTGGTTTTGTTCCCGGTTTCTTCTGTTTTGGAGACCGCTATTAATACGGGGATGGGCCTGATCAGGCTTCCCGCCGGCCCAGAAGTTACCTCAAATGTCCCGTCTTTCCGGGCAGTGAAGGTTGCCTTGCCCTCCGCGTCCGTGGTCTTTGCTTCACCGTCAAAGGTGACGGGCTGATTTGCCGCCGCCGAGCGGGAGGCTCCCTCCACCTTTTGCAGGGTAACGGTAAACTCTTCGCCAACTTTTACCCTGTCATTAGAAACACTCAATTGGGTTATCACGGGTTCCCATATCTCATTATCCACCAGGACGATTTCGTCGCCGCCGTGGAGCGGGGTACTGGGCAGGGCCATCCCGCCCTGGTTGTTCACCAGCCACTGCCAGCCGCTTTCCCCCGCTATGGAGCCAATCATGTCCCCGGCCATCGCCATCTCGTAAGCAACGCCATTTTGGTCCAGGGCATCCTGGATGGCCTTCAAGAGGGTGGTTTCCCCGTCGAGGATATTGACCTCCTTGCGGGGAAACAATGTGTTTTCGGCCCCTTCCACCCGCAAGGCAACAGTGGCCGCACGGGCATCCCGGATGCTGAAAGCCTCCTGCCTGTAGATGCCGTTGCTGACTACGGTAACCTTATAGTCGCCTTCGCTCATTTCGAATGCAAAAGAATAGGACCCGTTTTGGCCGGACCTGGCCTGATCCGCATATCTTATGTCGCCGTCAATGGCCCTGGTGACCCTGGTGACCAATATGGTGACGAAGGTGTCCGGCGCGGTGGCGCCCGTTACGGTTACTTCCTTACCCCCGGTATGCACGGTTGCCGTAAGATTGGACGCTTGCGCCCATGGCGCGTAGCATAAAAGCACCGCAGCAAGCAGCGCAAGGGGCAGAACCCATTTTTTCATTCGCCGCATTATCTTCCCTCCTGTTTTGAAAAAATAGCCTTTCGGAAACCCCCCTCACCCCAACCCTCTCCCCTGAGGGGAGAGGGAGCTTGGAGTATAGGAATTTATAAAAGCAGCATTTCTCTGGTCAAAATGGTTCAATAAGTGTTTATGACTACTCAACTATGGCTTCCGTTAACGGCCTTCCTTTAAGCCAGCCGTTCCAAACCATCACTTTGGTTTCATATGCCCCTTCTGCCGGAACGCTGAAGCCGCCGCTCACCACGTGGGTCTGACCGGTCGCAAAATCTTTGGCTATATAGGCCTGGTGCAGAATTTTGCGGGTATTTTTCTCGTACAGGGTGATGATGAATACGGCGGACTTTTCTGCGCCGGATATATTTTTGACGCTGACCGCCAGGTTTTTGCCGGGGCCGGAGACGATGCCGGAACTTGCAACTTTTGCAATTTCAAAGTCCCGTCCCACGACGGTCAGCCTGGCCTGGTCTCTGACGCCGGGATTTTCCTTCAGGGCGGCGATGATGTCAACGGTCCCCTCTTTCAGCGCGGTCACCCTGCCCGCAGCGTCAATGCCGGCTACGGTGGTGTCGCTGACCGACCAGTCAACCTTTGCGCCGTCCACATTAAGGCCCGCCTGGTTTTTCACCCCCAGACCGATACTTTTGCCCGGCTCAATTTCCACCCCGTCGGGAGAGATCTCCAGCGCCGTTATTTCCACGGGGCTCGCGCCGGCCGGCCGGATCTTGTACCAGATGGTGGAGCGGCCGGTCTGGAAAAACTCCTGCAGGGCGGCCAGGGCCTCCAGACCCTGGTCGGTGGCAAAGCAGGGGTCGGGCGCGCTGACGTGCTTGAACATGCCGGTGTCCGTATGGTAGCTCAACAGGGCGGTGACCGCGTTGCCGTTTTTCTTGGTGAACAGCGGCCCCTGGGGATCCACTCCCCAGGCCGTCAGACCCATAATGGCCTGGGAGCAGGACTCGGAGTTGACGGTGCCCCAGGACCCGAATTTGCCGTCGTCCAGCTGGTTTTCGCTGAGCCAGCGGATGGCCTTTTCCCCCGCCGCTTTTACCGCGGGCCTGTCCCGGTACGGGGCCAGGGCGTAAAGTCCCATCCCCGTCATGTCCACGTCCGGCGTAATGCCGCCGCCGAAGGCCCAGCCGTCCCCGCTGCGGTTCGCCAGGATATAGTCCACCAGGGATTCCCTGGTGTTTTTGGCGTCCGGGGGAATGACGGCGCTGGCCCCGTCCAGGGCGATCAAGCCCCAGATGGCGGCGTTGATTCCCTGGCCCAAATTCGGCCACTTGGCAATGGTGTCGATGAAGTTGACCCCTTCGAAACCGGTGGGGTCCCCTCCGGCCGAGACAAGGGCCAGGGTGGTGCGCTCGTAGTCAGTCATGAGGCTGCCCACGCCGGTAGTTTTGATCTTTTCCGCCAGCTTCTGCAGATAGGTCTGTCCGCCGCTGGTATAGGAGCCGACGTCCTGGCCCGCCGCGTTGAGGGCGAAGGCGGCCCAGTCGCCGGGCCTTCCCTGCCTGGCGTAGTAGCCGGCGGTCCCGGCGATGGCCCTTTGGATATCCTGGAGGGTGGCTTTTTCAATCTCTACGTTTCCAACCGCAACCGTGACTTCCGCCCGCACCTCCGGGTGGCCTTTGGCCCGGGCTTTGATTACAGCATACCCCGCCTGCCTGCCTGCCACTTTGCCGTCCGCGCTGACGGTGGCCACGGGCAGGGCGGCGCTGGTCCACTCCAGGGTCTCTCCTTTAATCAGCTTGCCGCCGGGGGCCAGGAGAGCGGCCTGCAGGGCCGTCTGCCGCCCCACCGCCACCTCCGGCGCCGCCGGGGTGATTTCCAGGCGGACGCCGCCGGTGCCGGGCAGCACCTCCACCCGGGCGACGGCGGCCAACCCGAAGTTGTCCGGGTGGAAGACGGTGATTATCGCACTGCCCTCCGCCAGGGCCGCCACCCGGCCGTTTGCGTCAACCGCCGCCGCGCCGGGATTACCGCTTGCCCACCACAGGCCCGCGGTGTCCATGGGCCGGCCGTAGCTGTCCCGCAGGCTCACCTGCGGGGCGTACTGTCCCCCCGGCAGCAGGGCGAAATCTTGATCGCTCAATTCCAGCTTGTCCGGGACCTGGGTCAGACTGTGGTCGGTGAACTTAAGCAGCCTGGGACCCCCCGCCACGCAGTAAAGCTCTCCCCGCGGTCCGGGCCGGGAAACGGTGTCGATCCTGTACTGCCCGCCGGCGCTGCTCCATTTTTTCTCGCCGCCGGGGGTGAGGGCATGGAGGTTGCTGCCCATGGGCACGTAGACGGTCCCGTCTGGGCCTACGGCCGGAGCGCTTCTGATTTCGTCGCCCCAGTACAGCTCATCCTCCGCCTTGTACGCCCATTTTTCCGCACCGGTGGCGGCGCTTAAAGCGTGCAGCCGGTTATCTGCGGTTTTGCAGTAAAGGGTATCCTGCCACACGGCCGGAGAGCCGAGATGCTGGTTTATATCCAGATGCCACCTGTCGCTGCCGTCCGCCGGGTTTAAGGCGTAAAGCCTGTTTTTGTTCAGGTCGGTCCATTTATCACCCGGAAAGTTGGTTGTGATCAGATAGAGGGCGCCGTCCGCTCCCGCGGCCATGCGCTTTTCATATCTCGTGCCGCCGTTTACGCCGTGCATGTAAACGTAACGTTTGTAACCGTCTCCCAAATTCATAAGGTTTCTTTCCCACTTGACGTCGCCGTCAGGTTTGACCGCGCTTACCCAGTTGTAGGACCCCACATAAACGGCGCCGTCCAGGGGGCTTACGACCGGGGTGTTGCAGCTCCAGAGCCCTTTCACCCGGCGCTCCCATTTTTTAGACCCGTCTTTGCTGTCCAGGGCGTAAAGGATCCCGTTATTGGTCGCCGCATACAGGGCGCCGTCCGGCGCCAGGGCCGGGGAGGTCCCCGTCGCCACCTCCCCGGCCATTTTAAAGGTCCAGAGGATATTCCCGTCCGGCCCGACGGCATAGACGTTACCGTCGCCGGAGCCGATGTAGGCGTTGCCCTGTCCGTCAAAGACCGGGCTTACCCCGCCGGTTTTTCCGGCCACGCCCCGCTGCCCCAGGTTGATCCGCCATTTCAGCGTCCGGTCGGGGCGCACGCAGTATAAATAGCCGTCCTCACAGGTTACGCAGGCATTGCCCTCCCGATCCGCCACCGGGATGTCGTCAAGCCTTAACCCTTCATACACATTCCCGCCGAAGTTCCGGACCCAGTCCAGGGTAACGCCGGACTGGCCCGCCGCCGCTCCGGGGAGCGGCAGGGCCGCGCCGAGGACCAGGCAGAAAACCAGGGCGGAGATGATCAGGGCGCTCATTTTCCTCATGCTGGCAAGCATCATTTTCCCTCCTTTACTGTTCCTATACTGTTGTTCCTAAGGCCTGACGACGGGCAGGATCACTTCGCGGAGCAGCGTCTTGTCCGGGGTTTTGTTGTCCAGCACCTGCACCCTGACCCGGCAGCTTTCCGCTGCCGGAATGGTGACGCCGCCGCTGTACGTTCCCGCCGCGCCCGCCGCCAGCGTATCGGTAAAGGAAGCATAGCTGACAAAGCTGTCCGACTGCCCGTCGCAGAGGCCGATCAGCAGCAGGATCTCCTGCTCCGCCGCCTGGTTGTTGGTCACTTTGACCGTCAGGTCCCGCAGGCTGTCCGGGCGCAGGTCCTTGCCCCCGCCGACGCTGAGCTGCAGCCCCGCCGGCATCGTTTGCGCGACGCCTTTCAGGGCCACCAGGCCGCTTGCGGCCATGGTCGCATAGACCACGCCGTCCTCATCCACGGTGATGGTGTCGGGTGATATTAAACCCCAATTCCACAGTCCGGCCTTCCACTGGAGCTCACCGCTGCGGCCGTCCACTACATTGATATGTCCGATAGCAATATACACCAATCCATCCCGGCCGATTACCGGCTTGTAAACACCTCTACTACTTTTATCAGCCAGGGTGGTCACGGTTTTTTCCGTGCCGTCGGCATTTAAGAAGTATAGATCTTCTAAATATTCTTTGGTGCAGGAAACGGCGTAAACGGCCCCGGCCCGGTCACAGCTCAAAAAGACCCTGCCCTTCAGGCGGTCGTAGGTCCAGTTGACTGTTCCCCCGGGACTGAGGGAGAGCAGGGAATACTTTCCAGCCAGCTCCCGCTGCACGATCAGGTCCCCGGCGGCGGTGACTTCTTCCAGGCGCAGCGCCGCTCCCGCGGCATCATTGTATAGAAGGTTCTTTTCTTTTCCGGCGCCGATTTCATAAACAGCGCCGGCTTCGGCAAGGTAGAGCCGGCCCGCTTCCGAAACCGCCAGGCCGCCGCTGTCTTTGCTGACATTGAGGGGCGAATCCCAGAGGGGGCGGCCGTCGCCCTTGTCCAGCCTGTAGAGATCCCCGCTCCCAGTCAGGGCGTAAAGGCAGTCCGGGGCTATTTTCAGGTGCTTGACGGGGTCGGTCCCCCGGACAAAGCTCCAGATAACACTGCCGTCCCCCGGGCTCACCGCCACCACCGCCGTGCTGTCGGTACCGTGGACGTAGATGGTCCCGCCGGCGTCAAGCTGGGGCGGGCTGATGCGGATGCCGAAATAGCCGCCGGGGTCGGCGACCCACAGGGGCGCCCCCGTGTCCTTGCGCACGGCGCGGAGTTTGTTGTCGTTGACGTAGAAGATTTCCCCGTCCGGTCCCATGACATGGTATGCCCTCTGTTGACCCCAATGGCCCTCCAGAGGCACGGACCACAGGACCTGATGCTGGGCCGGCAGCACTTCGATCTCCAGGCTGCACTGGATCTGCGGGTAGTTTACCAGGCTGGCGGTCAGGGTGGTGGTCCCCGCCTTTTTCCCCACCAGAACGGCATTGTAGCGGATATAATAGTCGCCGCCGCCCCCCTCGTAGTTAAGCATGTCCGCCAGGCCGGGGTCCGCCAGCGACCATTTGACGGGCTGTTTTCGCACAAACTTGCCGTTCTGGTCTTCTATGAAAACGGTAACCACCGGAGAAAGAGATTCCCCCACATACCCGGTAACTTTTTCACCCGCCGGCTGCCGCTGGTCAAGCTGATCGGGATACTTGCCGTCGTCCACCACAAAAACCATCCGCTGGGGAACGGGTGCTGCCAGTACCCGGATCTTGATCTCCCTGCTCAGTTCCAGTTTGTCTTTGACCTTGACGGTAACAGTCGCTTCTCCCACTTTCTTCAGGGCGGTAATCAGCCCGTCGGCGGCGCCCACCCTGGCCACGGTTAGGTCGCTGCTCTGCCACTGCAGCTCCAGCGCCGGCAGCACTAGGCCGTTCTGGTCCAACACTTCCGCTTTAACCCTGCGGGTTTCTCCCGGGTACAATATGATATCTTCTTGGGAAACTTTCAGATCGGTTATGACAGAATTTGACATATCGTATAGACTTGCCGCCTCCAACCCAACGGCCTTGCCTGTACTGATCCTCAGCCGGTAAAGGGTCCCGCCGGCATCCAGGGCCAGGCCGATGTACTGGAAGTAAGGCAGGTTGTTGCGGTAGTCGTCGTAGTAGGCGATCGGCGCCCGGCTTATGTCGTAAATGGCCTTGTCGGTATAAAGACAGCCGTCCGGGCCCAGGCGGGCATATTGAGCAGAGAAGGGGTGCTCTTCAATAATCTCCCCGCTGCCGGGGTCGAGTTTGACAAATTTGACCGGCGCCCCCGCATCTTTTACTATTTGAAAATACACGCCCCCGTCCCGGTCAATAAAAGGTGTCCTTAAACCAACATAGTTATAGTTTTTCGACCACCTGACGGCTGCCTCTCCCCCGGCTGCGGCCGGCGGCGTCAGGGCGTAAATGGTTTTGGCGATGTCCCGACTCATGGGGTAGTCGTAAATATACACCGTGCCGTCGCTGCCCACGGCGGCCTGGCAGTTTATCTTTTCATGCTTGGGGTTGGCGAACTTCCAGAGCAGGCCGCCCGTGTTCCCGTCCACGACCCACAGCGTGTTGCCGGACACCACGTAGACGTTACCGGCGCCGTCCACCGTGGGGGTGGAATCAGGCCCCTCTCCGGTTGCACCACACTTTATGATCTGGCCTTCGGCATCGAATTTCCACAGGTAGCGGCCGACCTCGCTGTTGACGGCGTAGAGCCGACCATCAATACAGCCGACAAAGATATTGCCGTTTTTACCGACCGCCGCCATGGTGCCGATTTTAGCGTCCAGCTCCACCTGCCACAGGACGGCGCCGGTCTCGGGGGTCAAGGCTAGAAAGGTATTGTCCCTCGCCGTCAGGAGGCACTCCCGACCGTTCACCCGGGCCGCTACCGGGGGCATGGTGATGACGGGGCTGATAAAGTTTTCTTTCACCGTTCCACCGGGATCCAGGGCCAGTATTTTATAATTCTTATCTGTTTTGTAATTGGGGGCCAGCATGGTATAAGTGGAACCATCCGCGCCGACGGCGGGATGTCCGGCAGATGACGGCTGGTTTCCCGATATGTTATAGGTCCATTTGGGCATCAACTGCCGGGTGAAGTTGGCCCGCACTTCGATCCGGTACCCATTGTGTTTGACATTGGGGCACTTATCGGCGGACGCGCTGATGGTGACCAGTCCCGGGCTGATCGCCCTGACCAGGCCGTTTTCATCCACCGTGGCGCTCTCCGGTTGATTGGTCTTCCAGTTGACTTTATAACCCGGTATTACCTGCCCATCGACATCCTTGACGAGGGCCGCCATCTGCAGGGTGGCGCCCACGTTAAGCCTGCTGGTATTGATTCTGTCTATGATGAGTCTGTACGGCACAGGGCCCAGAGGTCTGGTGTCGAACCTCCAAACTATATCAGTATCGAATAATGCACCACCCTCTTTTGCTTTGATCCAATTTTTAACTACCCCGACTTCATAGCAGTGGTTGTCTTCCAGCTGCATCGCCTTTCCGCCGGCATCGAAGAGCTGCACGACAACTTTGCCGGGATCCACTTCACTAAATACCAGCCTGTGCTTGGTGTTATCACCATAACCCATACAGTCGCCGTCCAACTCACCATCATAATCATCATCATAAATTAAATCAGCTTGAACTTTACCTCCACCATCGCTGAACGCAACCGGCTGGTTAAAAACAAGGCTGATTTCCGCGTCCGCAGCCACGCACCTGGCGCCGTCCGGCGGGTTTAACGCCACCAGTTTGAGCGGAGGCAACTCCCCGGCCCCGACGGTTATTTCAATCTGTGCTTTTACTTCCGGAGCTGACTGTAACGATGCCGTTATCGCCGCCGTTCCGGCCGCTACCCCCGTAACGCACCCGCCTTCATTAACTTTGGCTGTTCCGGGCGCGCTGCTTTCCCAGTTCACCCGCCCGTCCGGCATCGGGTCGCCGTTTTTGTCTTTCACCTCTGCCGTAAGCTTAATGATTTCTTTTACGACGATGGCAGTCTTATCTGCGGTAATTGTTATTTTCTCCTGCCCGGGCTCGATGCTGACGGCAGCCCACTGTTCCTGCCCTTTGTACACGGCGTAAACCACACTGGCAACCGTAGCGTCCGTATTGTTCACGGGCACCGTAAACCGGATGGTATCACCATCGCCGGACAGATTGCGCCGCGCCTGGTCCTTGTCCAGGTAGGACCACTCAATGCCGCTGGTGACTTTTGTCCCTCCCTCATACACCTCTGCCGCTACAGTGACGGTTTCCCCGCCGGTGTACGCCGGCTTAGCCGGGGTGACGGTCAGTGTCCCGGCCAGGGCCGGGTAAATGACGGCCGCTAACATGGTTAAAGCCAGCAGGATGCTGAGCACTTTTTTGTTTGGCCGCACCAGTACATTCCTCCCTTCTTTTGCCTTTGCAGGCCTGAAATTTTAAATGTGAAAATCAGGGAATGGAGATCGGATCTCCTTCCCTGATTTTCTTTTTATTTTAAGGAAAATCTTCAAAAGGGCCTGAGTTTCGGGCCGGGTCTTTAACCGGCTATTTTCCGGGTTTCAGCGAGAAGCTTACCACACTTTAAACTCCCACTTGACTGTGTCGCCCTCAACCAGTTCACTCAACTTTCGGTTTGCTTTATTTAGACAGTATATGATATAATATATATTTTTCGTAAAAACAAAGGGCAAAACACCCGTTTTCTGGTATAATGGAGATAGCCACACCACCATATACCATAGAAAGGGAAGGTGTTTTGCTTGACCTCCATTCTAAATGAAAATCTTGAAATGGTCCAGACAAATTCTCAGACGATTGCATTTGTTAAACGGTTTCATCTGTCTGATCTTTTTAAAAGCTCCTGTTTTTTCAA
>Ga0209347_1002892_pt1 | contig 21362 bp, 21 predicted proteins | sample AutmiccommuBRH23_FD_187382 | JGI IMG/M metagenome (GOLD analysis project Ga0209347, IMG submission 187382) | Deep subsurface microbial communities from Mt. Terri, Switzerland - Autotrophic microbial communities BRH/23 (SPAdes) (version 2) | ecosystem: Environmental > Aquatic > Deep subsurface >...
GGACGCGATGGCGAGCGCACGCCGATGCCGTGGGATCGCTCCACCAACGCCGGCTTCACCACCGGCGAGCCGTGGCTGCCGCTGGGCCAGGACCATCCGGCGATGAGCGTGGATGCGCAGAGGTCCGAGCCCCACTCGATGCTTTCACTGACCCGCGCGCTGTTGGCCTTGCGCCACCGCGAGCCGGCGCTGTCGTTGGGCGAATGGGCGCCGCTCGCGACGACGGGCAACGTCCTGCGCTACACCCGGACATGGGGTGACAGCCGGTACGTCATCGCGCTCAATCTCCGTTCGACGCCCAAGGTCGTCCAGTTCGACAAGACCTTTGCGGGCACGATCGCACTCTCGACCAGTGCCCAGCGTGCCGGAGAACGTGTTTCAGAGAACCTCGAGCTAGGCGGCGACGAGGCCGTCATCATCGCCGTGACGCCGGCTGGCGCGCACTGAGCAACCTCTCCGTCAGGCCGTAACACTCTCGATCACGTAGCCGCCCGACTTCTCATCAAGCGCGAGCTTGAGATAGCCGCGCGACTGCGCTTCCTCCAGCAGCTCGTTGAACGAGGCAAAGCCGTAGAAAGACTCGCTGAAGCCGGGATGGCGCCGTTTCAGAGTCTGCTTGATCATGGAGCCCCACAGCTTTGCCGTGTCGGCGCGTTCCGACGCCAGTGCCCTCGTGGTCTCAAGCACCAGATCGATCCCCTCCTGCATGCGGTCCTTGCGCGGCTTGGGCGCCTTTGCGGCTGGCGCGCGACGCGTTGCCTTCTCGCTCGCAGGGGCGACGTCGCGCACCAGATCGTCGTAGTAGATGAACTCGTCGCAGTTGCTGATCAGCAGGTCGGAGGTGGAGTTCTTGACGCCGACGCCGATGACGGTCTTGGCGTTCTCACGCAGCTTGCTGACCAAGGGCGAGAAGTCGGAGTCACCGGAGATGATGACGAACGTGTCGATGTGCTCCTTGGTGTAGCAGAGGTCGAGCGCATCGACGACCATCCGGATGTCGGCCGAGTTCTTGCCCGACTGCCGGACATGCGGAATTTCGATCAGCTCAAAAGCCGCCTCGTGCATCGCCTTCTTGTAGGACTTGTAGCGCTCCCAATCGCAGTAGGCCTTCTTGACCACGATGCTGCCCTTGACCAGCAGCTTCTGGACGACGAGCCGCATGTCGAACTCGGCATACTTGCTGTCGCGCACGCCCAACGCGATGTTCTCGAAATCGCAGAACAATGCGAGGTTGCGGTCCCCGCTTGCGACTGCCGGCTCTTGTGGTGCAGGCATAGGTCCACCCCTTTTTGTCCCGAGATCCTTCAGACTTCGACTCGCTGGCGCTTGTCGTGGCATTGAACCGCCATCGACCGCGCCGGTCCAGACCCCGAAGCCTTAGAGCGGATCGGGAAGGAGCCAATCGGGGGGCAGAGACTATGCGATGATGCGAGGGCGATACTGCACGCTGCGGGGCCGCGCGACCTGGAACCCTCTGCGCATGTGGAACTCGCAATAGGGATCACCATCGGCCCTGTGCTTGCCACAGAAGTGGAAATCCTCGTCGAGCGGATCACCGATCGGCCAGCGGCAATCGCCGGGCATGAGCGTCTCGACTGTCTTTCGTTCGTTGACCGGAATTTTCAGATCGTCGGCCTGCGGGAGTGTCGGGGGATGCTTTGTGTTACTCATGACACAACATACAACAAAACCACCCTCAAGGCCTGCGAATTGTTGAAGCGGCGACAATTGACCTTAAGCAGAAGCGAACGCGCCGGTTTCTCGTGGTGTTAAACACGTTCGCGCATGGCCTTAGAGCACTCATCGGACCGATCCCATCGGCGAACGCGCGCAGCCATCGCACGCCCATCCCTCCATCTGCTGAAAAGCATCTGTATGCCTTCTCTCAACGATGGCGTCGCCTGCTGATTCGCGCTCACACCGTTCAGTGTGCTGCCGACCAACGACCGCGCCGCAGCAGCGATCGGTCGAGCGCAATTCGCTTCAATTGCGCAGGCAAGCGTGCACGAATTTCACGCGTTAAAGGCAGAGCGATAGGTGAAGCGAACGCCTTCCCGACTGGGCCAGATCGACATCGTCCGCGCAAGAAAGTGCCAAGCCAATGTCGCATCCCGCCCGAGCAGGTCGTCGGCAGCACCATCGAGCTGAAATACGAATTGAAGGACGGCAAGTCCGTGCTGATGCGCGAGCCGAAGATCGCCTTCATCGACGACAAGGCGGGAACGCCGGTCGGCATCTCCTATCACATCGGCCGCCGGCCGATCGCCGCCTTCGGCAACTCCTACGGCGACTTGCAGATGCTGACCTACGCAGGGGGCAGGCCCGCGACTCGGAATGATCGTGCATCACACAGATGCAAAGCGAAAGTTCGCCTACGACGGCGACAGCGCCTTCGGCAAGCTCGACGCCGCGCTCGACGAAGCCAAGGCGCGTGGCTGGACCGTCATCGACATGAAACGGGATTGCAACACGATTTTCCCCGACGAGGAATCGGGTCGCTGATCCCAGGTGCATCACGATCACGCCGCGCGGGACAACCGCCGCGCGATGGGCGCCTGCTCGGATCTAGAATAGATCCAGCCAACGGTTCACGACGTTGCGTCCGAACACGCTCTGCGCATTCCCGAACCGTTCGAACTCCGCCTTCGTCTTGGCCAATCTCTCGGCGGTTTCCGCCTCGGAGGCGTCCGTCTGCTCGCGGCGGCACCAAATCTCCACAATGTCGGTCGTGGCCTCGAAATGGCATTGGAAGCCGTAGGTCTTCTGCCCGACGCGGAACGCCTGGTTCGCAATCTGGTCCCCGCGCATCAGGCGCACAGCGCTGTCCGGCAACTCCATCGTGTCGTTGTGCATCTCAAACAGGGGGATGGTGTCCGGCGCATCGTGGAGCAGCGGGTCGCTCTTTGCGGCCGGCCCTGTGTGCAGCGGCGTAAAGCCGAACTCGAAGAACCCCTGCGGCATCGCCCTGCCACCAAGCGCCAGCGCAATGCTCTGCGCACCCAGGCACGATCCGAATATCGGCTTGCCTGCCTGGTGGAAGGCACGGATCAGTCTGGTGAGGCGATCGAAGTAGTCGCAATATTGCGGCTCGTGGGCGCCGATCTCGCCACCGAACACGAAGAGACCGTCAAAGTCATCAGGCGAGTCCGGCAGCGGATCCCTATTGAGCCGGAAGGCCCAGTGAAGATCGGCGCCGCGCGCTTGAAGAACCTCGCCGATACACCCCGTCTCTTCGATGCCTTTCATGCCTCCGGGCATAACAGCCAGAATTTTCACGCCGACAGTCACTTACTAATCCTAGCGTTGGGGTGGATGGGGATAGGCTCAAGCTCTCTTCGACTTGGCCGATTTCGGCATCATATTATAGAGGCTCGCCCGCGTCGCCTCGATGTGCATTTTCATCCTCTGAGCCGCGAGCTTGCTGTTCTGGCTTTCAATCGCTTGGAAGATGCCGCGGTGGTGGTCGTTGGCTCGATCCTCGAGCTTCGTGAATACCTTTCCGACCGGCAGAAACATGGCAGCGCGCGACTGCTCGACGGCCTCCAGCAGAAAGTGATTCATCGACGCTTCGGCGATCGCCAAGTGGAACTCGGAATCGCATGCAAAGAAGCGCGCTATATTGGCCATGTTGGCTCTGCTCTCGTAGGTGGCGCAGAGCGTATCCATTTCGACGAGGGTCTTGCGCATGCGCGTCAAATGCTTCTGCTCGCGCCGCATGGCCGCCAACGACGCTGCGGCGCATTCGTTGGCGATCCGGAACTCGAAGAGGCTATCGAGAAGCGCACGCTGCGCCTCCATGTAGACCTCGATCTCCGCCTTCTTCAGGCGGTGCTGATCGAGAACCACGAGGCCGCCGGCCGCGCCGCGCCGTACGGCGATCAAGCCCTCTCCTTCGAGGACACGGATTGCCTCTCGAATGGTTGTTCGAGAGACGAGCAGCTGTTTGGCCAGGTCCCGCTCGGGCGGAAGCTTGTCGCCCGGCATGAAGCGGCCAAGGTAGATAGCCTTGCGCAGCTGCTCCACGACAAGCTCGTAGGTTGCTGTGGACCTAATGGATCCAATCGCGGCGTCGCCGTTCGGTGTCAAATGCTTCACGTTCGTTCTATCTGCATGCCGTTGATGCACATGCTCAATCATATAGCACCAATTGGGCCATTGGTCTAATAAATGATAGATTGGTCCTCTGGCCCTGTTGAAAGTATCGCGCTTCGCATTCGGCACCAGTCGCCGTCCACTGTTCTCTTGGGGCAACCTAAAGTGCTTCTGCGAGTCGACGCGCGCCATACTGTAACGCGTTATCGGCTTCGGGAAGAAGTCCCCGCAGCGAAACAAACCCATGGATCATGTCATCGTAGCATTTGTGCTCGACGCGCACGCCGTGCGAGGCGAGCTTTCGTGCGAACTCCTGCCCCTCATCACGTAGCGGATCGAAGCCGGCGGTGAGAACGTATGCGGGCGGTAGGCCGGACAGATCCTTGGCCAGAAGTGGTGACGCCAAGGGGTCGCGCGGATTGCCGTCGGGCCCCAGGTACGACGCAATATAGAACGGCATGCTGTTGAGCAGATATCCCTTCGAATAGAGGCGGTAGGACTCGCTGCCGGCCGTCAGGTCGGTGACCGGGTAGATCAGCAGCTGAAAGCCGATGGCAGGTCCGCCGCGCTCCTTTGCTTGAAGGCAGGCTGCGATGGCGACATTGCCGCCCGCACTATCGCCGCCGACCGCGATCCGGGCAGGATCGACACCGAACTGCAAGGCGTTGTCGCTAAGGCACTGGACGACATCCAGGCCGTCCTCGGCGGCGGCGGGAAAGCGGTGATCCGGGGCGAGCCGATATGCCGCTGAGACGACGAGGCAGCCTGCGGCGTTGGCGAGGACACGACAGACCGAGTCGTGGGTATCGATGTCGCCGCGAATGAAGCCGCCTCCGTGGAAGTAGATGAGGAGCGGACGCCCCTGCTCCGGCAGTCCCTCCGGCAGGTAGGCCCTTGCCGGAATGGAGCCCGCCCGCCCTGGAATCTCGAAGTCCCAAACGCGCGCCATCTCCGGACCTGGTGCGTCGACAGCGGCCATGTCCGATTTCCACTCCGCGCGGGCTTCGTCCGGATGCTGCTTCTCGACGGGGACGGAATTGGGGTTTTCGGGTTGCTGGAGAATATTGCTGAGGGTCGGGTGAAGAGTGGTCACGTGTTGGCTCCCGCCGTTTGGTGTTGATGTTATGCGGAGATTCGATGCGGCTGCGAGACGGCCTCAGACGGTCGAGAAGTAGCGCTTGAGCTCATAGGCTGTGACTTGGTCGGCTTGCCAGTCCACCCAGTGCTGCCACTCGACGTCGCGAGACGTTGCGTAGTGCTCGACGAAAGCGCTGCCGAAGTAATCCTTGGCGATTGCCGAATTGCGGAACAACGCTGTCGCTTCCGGCAAGGTGGACGGCAGCCGACTCCAGCTCGGATCCAGGGCCGCGTTGCCGGCGGCGTCGGGGGCGGGCGTGAGGCTGCCCGTCAAACCAAGATGCCCACCGGCCAGCATCGCCGCCAGAACAAGGTACATGTTCGTGTCGGCCCCGGGAACGCGATGCTCGAAGCGATAAGCGTTGGGCCCGGGTTGCCGGATGGCGCGCAGGCCTGCGCTGCGATTGTCGTAGCCCCAAGAGGCATTCTCCGGACACCACGCGCGATGATCGAGACGCCGATAGGAATTCACGTTGGGCCGGAAAAGCACAGAAAACTCGGGCATAGTCTTGATGAGGCCGGCACCGTAGTGGAGCGCGACGTCGGACATTGTCGCGCGCGAGGGATCGAAGAATGCATTGCGCCCGTCCCGCCAGATGCTCTGGTGCACGTGACCGCCGGCTCCCGACTCCCCGATCTTCCACTTCGCCATGAACGTGGGAACGAGGCCGCGTTCGCCGCAAAGCTGCCGGAAATAGGACTTGGCGCGGGTCGCATTGTCTGCCGCTGTCAGTGCGTCGGCGGGGGAGAGCGCGAACTCGACGGCCCCAAAACCGAGCTCCGTGTGGAAGGCATCGACGCTCACCCCGATGCCGCGCATGCGCTGAATGAAGGCTGCTGCCAGATCGCGTGCGTCATCGGCCCCGGTTAGGCGGTAGGCGTTGTGCATTGCCCCCAGCGGCCGCAGCTCATGATGGCGGCCTTGCGCCATCAGGCTTTCGTCCACGTACATGACGAAAGCTTCGAACTCGATGCCGAACATCGGCTGATAGCCGGTCTCGGCAAAACGGGCAGCGACGCTCTTGAGGATGGAGCGGGGCGCTAGTGGATAGGGAGAACCATCCGCGCCGAACATGTCGTAGATGACGGCCGCGGTATCGGGGCGCCAATTCCATCGCACGGCGCTTTGCGGGTCGGGAACCGCGCGCATGTCTGGAAAGCCGTTGTCGAAGGAGCTGTGTTGCGACACCCATACGTCGTCCACGGTCGTGAACTGGTACAGGATACTGCAAAGGCCGCTCTGGGAATCAGGCTTGACCTTTTCGACCGGCAGGAACTTGCCCCTCAGCACGCCATCGAGGTCCACCGTCTCCATCTGTACGATCTCGATGCCCGCCTCGGTCAGCTCTCCCAGGTCGAGTTTTTCGTGTGCAGCAGCCATTGTTGCTTCAGGCCTTCTCAAGCTCGGGTTGTTTGTCGATCATCTCTGAGCGGAACCGCCGATCTGGGCGGGCTTCACCATGCCGACGCGCTCGAAGATCTCTGCGGGAATGTTCTTGGGGTCCTTGTAGACATACCAAGTGCATTTGCCGCCGTTGCGGGCGTCCGGCCAGGTGGGCGGATCAACGACGCGTGTCGGATAGCCGAAGCTGCGCATCGGCATGCGCTCGTTGAGCGCGCAGCAATGAGCGCAGTACAGGCAGACGCCCTTCTTGTTCCACGCCCAGTCGTACTCTTTGGTCGTCACGCCGAAGCTATAAGGTGCCTCCATGCGCGGCGGCCCTCCCGCGTCGGGATCGTCGCGGTAGGTTCGGCCGCCCGATCCGCAAGGATCGAAGCGCATTCCCCAGCGGTCCCCCTCCTCGAAGACCTCAATCATTCCCAGCCTCCCAGGGCCGCTCAAGTGCCCGCGCAGACCCTCCAATGCGTAGTGCATCAACAGGTCGAATGACCGCGACCAGGGATTGTTGTCGACGTCATAGCGGACGTAATAGGCATACATGGGCGCCATCAGAACGTCCCAGAGCTCGCCGATGCAGCCTTCGCCGGCGTGGCGCGCGACGGCATCGATGAGACCGTAGACCCAATCGCAATGGCGATCATGGGTATCGCGCCAGATCTGGCGGGCGGTGTCGAGCAGCAGGTGTGCATCTTTGGTGCGTCCCGCCGCACAGGCCGATGCACACGCTTCGACGGCTGCGTTGTAGCTCTTCCAACCCGCTTCCGGATCGAATGCGAGTTCGTTGTCAAGCTTGAGCAGCTCGCGGATGCGCTGCTCCTCTTGATCGATCACCTCATCCGAGACGCCCCGGCTCGTCAGGAAGGCTTTAATCTCGACGATCCAGTCGCTGTAGAGCTCGTGCGCCTCGACCGCCTCGCGGATCGTGTAGCGGCTCAGCTCGATGGCATCTTCGAAGCGCGCTTCGCTGATTGCATCGTGCGCCAGCGTATAGGTGGAGGCGGCCTGCTCCAGATAGCCGCCGCGCCGGATCTTGTGGCCAATGGCCTCATGGAGCACCAACGGCGCGGTGTCGTCGCTCTTGTTCTGCATTGGGCCGCTCCGTCACTCTTCCTGGCCATTGGCATCAGACCGGCCGCGGTCCTTGAGCCAGCGCCGCCACGTCTCGTCGATCTCGTCGCCACCAACCAGTCCTTGCGGACGCAAGATCATGCACAGCACGATGGTGACGCCGAGAAAGATGCCGGTGAGGCCGAACATCTCCGGCAGCTTGATGCTGATGATCTCCGGACCGTTTTCCAGATAGCGGGTGATCTCGAATCCGAGCGACACGACGATTGAGCCAATGACAGCGCCGCTGACACTGAACTCGCCCCCGAGGACCAGCATCGACAAGGTCAGGAACGTCAGATCGAAGTAGAAGCTTTTGGGGCTGATCGTGCCGACGAACAGCGCGAACAGAATGCCGGCCATGCCGAGGATCGCCGTGCTCAAGACCCAGGCGGCCAACCTGAGCCGCTTGATGCGGACGCCCATGGCGGCAGCAGCGGCAATGTCCTCGCTGGCCGCTCTCGCCTGGAGCCCCCACGGAGAATCCCGGAAAAGTCGGGCAGCGAGAATGGCGATAAACGCACAGATCGTTGCCGACAACAGCGTTGCCTTGATGGGAATACCGTAGATCGCGCGAGGACCACGGGTCAGATCCACCCAGTTCATGATCACGACGTGGATGATGACGAGGAGGGCCAAAGTCGCGATCGATGCCGGCGTGCCCGACTGCCTCACCAGCATCGTTCCGACGAGAAAGGCGATCACGATCGTCAGGACGAGTGCAATTACGATGCTGGCGACCAGCCCGAACTGCGTTTGGGCCAGACCGAACGGAGCGCTCGCCAGCGCCGTCTTCTTGATGGCAACCGGGGTGGCCAGAACGGCAACGGCATACGCACCAATCCCCATGAAGCCGATGTGGCCGTAGTTCGTGATCCCTGTATTGCCCATGAACACCTGAAGGCCGATCACGGCGATCAGGTTGACCATGAAGATGAATACGATGCGCTGGTAGAACGGCTCGGCGAAGTAGTTGGCTGCCAGGCTGATGAGAGCAACGATCGCGCAGAGCAGGAGCGCGCCCTTGGTCGATTGAACGAGGTTGCTCAAGACTTTTCTCCGAAGTCCGGGCGTTCGCCGAGAATCCCTTGCGGTCGAAAGACCAGGATCACGCCGACGAGCAGGAACACGATGGCATCTCTGAAGCCTGCGATTTCCTGTGGCAGCATCACCTGAAGTGCGACCTCAGCGATGCCGAGCGCAAAGCCGCCCACGACCGCACCCGGCAGGCTCCCGAAGCCGCCAAGCACAGCGGCAACGAACGCCTTCAGCACCGGCGCAAAGCCCATAAATGGATCGACGGCGCCACGGCGAGATAGAATGAAGACGCCCGCGAGGCCCGCCAAGAATCCGGAAATCGCGAAGGCGGTGAGGATGACGCGATCGGCCCTGATGCCCATCAGCCGCACCGTCGGCACGTCCTTAGCCGCAGCGCGCATGGCCAAGCCGATGGTCGTATACCGCAGCAGGGCAACGAGAGAGACGATGGCGGCAAACGTGACGCCCGTTTCGAGCACCTGCACCACCGGTATCTGGACAGCACCGATCGAGACCGAGGATGCCAGCCACTCGGCAGTCGGAACGGCCTTAGGTCGGCTGCCGCCGAAAATCAATGCAAGGTTCTGGATGATGATGCTGACGCCGAACGCAGTCAGCATCCCGGTCGTAGGCGAGGCATTGCGTACCGGCTTGAAGGCGATCCGCTCCATCAGTAGCGCTGTCACCACTGTCACCAGAACGCCGAGCGGCAGCACGATCAGCGGATCGCGAACGTTGAGAAGCAGCAGGAGAAACATCGCATAACCACCGACAGTGATCATATCTCCGTGCGCGAAGTTGACGAGGTGCATGACGCTGAAGACCATCGCGAGTCCGATGGCGAGCAAGGCATACTCGCCGCCTACGCTCAGCGCATTGAAAGTCTGTTGGAGAACGTAATCGGACACGACTAGTGACCCTCCAGGCCGAGATACATCTCCATCACGTCGCCGGACGACGTGAGATCGGCGGCCGCCCCCCCGAATACGAGCGAACCACTGGCGACGACGTAGGCGCTGTCGGCGAGAGTGAGAGCCTCGCTCGCATTCTGCTCGACGAGCAGCATGGTCAGGCCCTGCTTGTGTAGACTGCTCAACAGATCGAAGATCTGATCGACGATGCGCGGGGCAAGGCCAAGCGAGGGCTCATCGAGCATCAGAAGCTTTGGACGCGACATCAGCGAACGCGCTATCGCCAGCATCTGCTGCTCACCTCCCGACAACATGCGCGCGCGCGATGAGTAGCGAGTCCGTAGGATTGGAAACAGCTCAAGATACTTCTCCAAATCCTCGGCGATGCCTTCTTTGTCGCGACGACAGGCGGCGCCAAGCCGAAGATTTTCCCCTACCGTGAGATCGCCAAAGACGCGGCGGCCTTCAGGTGTCAGCGTTATGCCGCGTGTGACGATGGATTCTGTAGGTTTCCCCGAAATTGTTGTGCCGTTGAACGAGATGGTTCCCGACGCAACTGGTATGAGCCCCACGACTGATGAGATCAGGCTTGTCTTTCCTGCGCCGTTGGGCCCCAGGAGGGCGACAATTTCGCCCTCCTTCACCTCCAGCGACACGCCGCGGACTGCCTTGATCGGTCCATAACTTACGTGGACATCCTCGAGGCGCAGCATCAGGGCGCTGCGACCCAGCTCGGAAGAATCGTCTGGATTGGCGTGAACTTGCCGTCCTTGACCTGCATCACGGACATCTCCTTCAAGGGCACGCCGTTGCGGTCCTTGTAGGTGATGGAGCCCGTGGTGATGCCCTTCAGGCTTTCGATGTCCTTAATGGCGGCGTTGATCTTGGCAGGCTCGAAGGAACCAGCCTTCTCGACGGCGGCCTTCACGACCTCGATCGCGTCGCCGCCCAATCCGAAGAAGATGTTCTGCGGCTTGTATCCGAGTTTGGTGCAGTCATCATAGAACGTCTTCAGCGCGCTGCCCTCACCGGCGAATCCGTGGGTGACGAACGTCGCCAAGCCGGCACCGGCGCCGGCAACCTCGATAAATGAGGGGTCATCGAAACCGTCCGTTCCATAGACCGGAATGTCGTACCCCGCCGAATTTAGGGTGCGAACCAGGACGCCCGCATCCGGCACGAGGATTGCCGCAAAGATCATGTCGGGCTTGTCGGCAATGTTGCGGATCTCAGTGACCTGGGCGCTGTAGTCGGACAGCCCATGATGATAGTTGACGCGCCCGACGATCTCACCGCCGAGCTTCTCGAACGCCTTTGCAAAATACTCCGGCGTAACAGCGGAGTAGGCACCGACGTCATTGGCAATCATCAGGACGGCTTTGCGGCGGCCGTCTTTGTAGGCGACCTCAGCGGCACCGGCAGCAGAAGCGTTGTCGCCGAACGGAACGAGATAGCCGTTCTCCGGCGAGGCCACGGGAAACGCCGGCTGGGTTGCACCGACCGAGAGAACCGGAATTCCCTTTGGCAGGGCAAGCTGAGCGATCGGAATCAGCCCGTCATCGGTAGGCGGACCCAGAATGACGTCTGCCCCTTGGTCGATGAGCTCTTGCCCTGCGTTGCTGGCCGTGACCGCGTCGCTCTTCGTGTCGCGCACGATCAGCTTGATCGGCTTGCCCAGAAGACCGCCCGCCTCGTTGATCTGCTTCACACGGCACGCCACGCCATCGGGGCTGTCGTAAGGAGCCAAGGAACCGGTGACCGCGGCTGCGTAGCCGATGACCAAACCGTCGTCCGCCGCCAGCGCCGTGCCACCTACTACCGTCGCAACAGCGATCGAGGCCAGAAGGACGTCTCTCAATTTCATATGAAGCTCCTTTACGTTTGAGAGTGTTCTTTCGAGCGTTCGTGCCCGATGTAGACTTCGATGACCCGCGGGTTTTCACGTATTTCCTGCGGCGGTCCGCTCGCAACGATCTCTCCTGCATCGAGGACGAAAATCCTTTGACACAACGTCATGATGAAGCGGAGGTCGTGGTCGATAACGATCACGCCGCAGCCAAACCGGTCCCGGCTGTTCTTCACGGCGGTGATGAGCGCCGTCGTCTCGCCGGGGTTCATGCCGGCGGCTGGCTCATCGAGTAAAAGGAAGGAAGGTCCAAGCGCCAACGCGCGCGCAATCTCAAGGCGTCGCTGGTTGCCGTACGAAAGCGCCCCAGCCTTCCAGTGCGCGATGCCTTCAAGACCGAACCACGACAGAAGATCGTCGACGCTAATCGTGGCCACCTGCTCGGCACGATCGCGCCTACCGCTCGTCAGGGCGACTTCTATGTTTTGGCGAACGGTGAGACGAGTGAAGAGCTTGATGTTCTGAAACGTGCGCGCCAAGCCCGCCGACATGCAGAACTGCGGGCTCGTATTGCTGACCAGATGACTGCCGATCGAGACCTCTCCTGCGTCAATCCGCAGCAGAGAGGTTATCGCGTTGATCAGAGTCGACTTTCCGGCGCCGTTGGGACCGATCAGGCCGACGATCTCGCCGGGATGACAATCGAGGTCGACTCCCCTGAGCACATTGATACCGCCAAAGCGCTTGCATACCCCGCGGACGACGAGAGCACGCGATTGCGAGTTGGAAGCCGCACTCGAGTTGCTCTCTTGAACGTGAACCATCAGCCACTTTCCGCCGAGGAGACGCGCGTGCGCACGCCAATTAACTAGCCTTGCCTTTGGTCTACATTTCAGTCCATAGTTTGATTTAAGTCAATAAGAATCGTTTCTCGTGTGCTCGCGACCCAACACCGGCGCACGGGGACCCGGTGAAGATTTACGAGCGCATGTCCTCTCAGCATCCCCTCTCGGCCCCGAGCTCGCGCGGGTCCGCGGAACGCCCTGTAGAAGGGCGCCGCGCTGCTGCATTGCGGAACGTTGTCGGGTCAAAGCTTGGCCAGCAATCCTCCATCGACGGGAAGATCAATTCCGGTGATGAACTTTGCTCTGTCGGAGAGAAGAAACAGCGCGGCCGCGGATACGTCGGCCGTCTCACCAATGACGCCGAGCGGTGTTCGTCCTTCCATCGCGGCAATGCGACTGGTGTCGGTATAGATGTCGGCAGTCATTGGCGTCGCAATCGATCCGGGACAAATCGTATTGGAGCGGATTTTGTCCCTAGCGAACTGCATCGCGATGGACCGCGAGAGCGATACAAGTGCAGCTTTCGATATTTGGTACGCATCGGCCGGACCGCCGCCGATGATGTTCTCCATGTTGCGCAAGCCAACAACGCTGGCGACGTGCACAAAAGCGCCGCCCCCGGCCCTGCGAAGCAACGGAAGGCTTTCTCGCACGACACGGATCGCGCCCATCAGGTTGATGTCGAGCGTTGCGGAAAACACCGACTCATCCGCCGTTTCGACCGATCCATCCCGCTCAAAGAAACACACGCCTGCTGCGTTGGCGACGCAGTCGAGACGGCCGTGGGTGGCGTCGATCTGCTCAAACAGGGAGCGCAACTGCTCGCCGCTGCGCAAGTCGCCCTGAAAGAATTCCACGCGCTCGAACTGGGAGAGCTCTTCGGGTTGCGGCTTGAGGTCGAATGCGTAAACGAAGGCTCCCGCCTTCAGAAGGTCGCACGCTATTTCAAGACCAATACCTCCGCCGGATCCGGAAACGAAGGCCACCTTGTTTTGAAACATGTCGCTCACCCACATCTTTCGTTTTTCTGGTTGGGAGAGCGGAACGTGCCATGAAACGAAATCACTTCGCATCGCAAAGTTTCCTGCGCGCGAAATTAACGCAGGCGCCAGGCGCACATAACAAGGAAGACATGCTCAATGCGACTCACTGGTAAACGCGCGATCGTCACCGGCGGCGCCAATGGAATTGGTGCGGCCATCGTTGAGCGATTGGCGAGCGATGGCGCAAGTGTCGTCATTGCTGACAAAGACTTTGCCGGCGCGGGCGTGCGTTCGGAAGCGCTTCGCGCGCAAGGAAAGGACGCATGGCCGATAGAGGTTGATGTCTCTTCCCTGGAGTCGGTGCAGTCGATGATTACCAACAGTGTCGGACTGCTCGGCGGCCTCGATATTCTGGTGAACAATGCGGGCATTGTTCACAAAGACGATGGTGACGTAGAGACGACATCCGAGGCGGCATGGGACCTAACGCTGGCGGTTAATCTCAAGAGCATTTTTCTCTGTTCGAAGTTCGCTATTCCGGCGATGGAGAAAAGCGGCGGCGGCGCGATCGTCAACATCGCCTCCATCGTCGCTATGCTTGGCTCTTATCCGGCGCAGATCGCCTACACCGCAAGCAAGGGCGGCATCCTGTCGATGACGCGTGAGATCGCGGTAACGTTGGCCCGGCGGAATATCCGTGTGAATGCCGTCTGTCCCGGCCTCACGGCCACGGCGATGGCAGAACAACTCGTCGAGGACGACGCGGCCCATCAGCTCCGGCGGCTGCACATTCCGATGGGGCGCATGGCTCAGCCCAGCGAGATCGCGGCCATGGTGGCCTTCCTCGTCTCGGACGATGCGTCCTACGTCACCGGGCATTCACTTCCTGTCGATGGCGGCATGACCGGCGCCTATCTGACGCCGCCCGACCCCGCCAACTAGTCGCGCATCCAGGCATCACTCCATCAGACAACACAACCAGAGCGGTACGCAGACTATGGGAACGACGACCTTCGATGAGCTGCAGAAACTGATTGAGGATGGCTCGATCAAGACTGTGGTGTGTGGACTGACGGACATCTGGGGGCGTCTCGTCGGCAAGCGCGTTACGGCCAAGTCATTCCTACAATGTGTTGGAGGAGACGTGGGTCTGCATGCCTCCGTCTACCTGTTTTGCGTCGACATGGACATGGAGCCGCGCCCGGGCTACGCGATCACGGATTGGAGCCGGGGATTTCAGGATTTCGTCATGAGACCAGATCTGGCGACCATTCGGATCCTTCCCTGGGTCTCGCAAACAGCCTTCGTTCTCTGCGATGCCGTCGATGAGACGTCGGGCGAGCTGCTTCCGATCGCGCCGCGCAGCATTCTGAAGGCACAGATCGCCCGTGCAGAGTCGCATGGCATCACCTTCAAGTGCGCCACGGAGCTCGAGTTCTTCATATTCCGGGATTCCTACGATGAGGCTTGGGACAAGCGATACAGAGGCTTGATCCCCACCTCCAAGTACCGCGCCGACTATCACATTCTTCAATCGGCGCGTGACGATGAGGTGATCGGCGAGATTTGCGAGGCAATGGCCAACACCGGCATCGAGGTCGAGAACGCCAAGACCGAGTGGGGCCTCGGCCAGCAAGAGATAGCGCTTCGCTATTGCGACACGCTGGAGATGGCCGATCGGCACATCATGTACAAATCGTGGCTCAAGGAGCTGATCAGTCTGCGCGGCTTGTCTGCGACGTTCATGGCAAAGCCCTTCATCGAGGAGGTCGGATCCAGCTGTCACATCCACGTCAGCATGTGGGACAAATCGAGCGACCAACCCATTGGCTACTACGCGGGAACCGACAGCCACATGTCGGCCAGGTTCGGCTCATTCGTCGCCGGCATGATCGACAATGCGCGCGACTTCGCTTTGCTGTCGGCGCCCACGATCAATTCCTACAAGCGCTTTCGCGACTCCTCGTTTGCACCCGTCCGCCTCGTCGTTGGACAGGACAATCGCACGTGCGGGTTCCGACTCGTTGGGCATGGCAAGAGTTTTCGCGTCGAATCGCGAATTCCGGGCGCCGACGCCAATCCCTACCTGGCACTCGCCGGGATGATCGCCAGCGGTCTGCAGGGCTTGGAGACAAACCTGCCGACGCCGCCGCTCTACACGGAGAACGCCTACGAGAATCCATCACTGCCCCGTATTCCAACGACGATGCGGGAGGCGACGGCGCTGTTCTCTGCAAGCGATATCGTGCGCTCCGCACTCGGAGGCCGGGTCCACGATCACCTCAAGAACTTCGCCGAGAACGAGTTGGAGGCTTTCGAGCGCGAGACGGTTACCGATTGGGAGCTGGTTCGCTACTTCGAGAGAATTTGAGAGCTGTGCACCGGGACGGGGGGATCCAGTCCGGACGCTGAACAAGAAGACCTAGCAAGGAGACGAGAGAGAATGTCGGGTGGGAAGAACGTTGCGCTGGTCACCGGCGGAACGGGTGGTATTGGTTCGGAGATCAACAAGAGGCTGATCGAAGCCGGCTACCTCGTGGTGGCGGCGGACATGACCGTGACGCCGGAGCAGTCCAAGGCACGTGCCGCCGGTCAGCCGGAAGGCGTTGCAGCATACCGGTTGGACGTGCGCGACGCTGAGAGTGTGGATGCGTGCATCGCGTTCTGTACGACGCTAGGGACGCTCACGCTGGTCGTCAACTGCGCCGGCCTTCTTCGGCATGGCCTCGTCGAGGACATTACCGATGATGCGCTCAATACGGTCTGGGACGTGAATATCGCGGGCGCCGCACGCGTCTGCCGTGCTGCAAGCCCGCACCTTCCTTCGGGAGCCTCGATCATCAATATCTCGAGCGTGACCGCGAAAGTCGGCCGCATGCGCGGAGGCGCCATGTATGGCTCCTCCAAGGCCGCCCTTGAGGCCTTCACCCGCTATCTGGCGGTCGAGCTGGCGCCGCGTGGCATCCGCGTCAACGCCATCGCTCCTGGTTTCATTGCCGTGCTGCCGATGAGCCCCTCGATGCGGTTCATCGCGCATGCCGACAACGATCAGGATGCGCTGTCGTGGTGCATCGAGCAGTCGCCCATGGCGCGCGTCGGACGCGCGGACGAGATTGCAGGGCCAGTCCTCTTCCTCGCATCCGAGGACGCCTCGTTCATCACAGGCCATGTTCTGATGGTCGATGGCGGCGTGACCGCGGTCTGAGTAGGGCAGGAGACAAGTACATGCCACGTTGGGACATGTTGACCAGCCCGGAGATCGGCGAGCTCGTAGGTCGAGGAATGGATCTTGCGGTCTTGCCGATCGGTGCCACCGAGCAGCACGCAGCGCATTTGGCCACCGGAACGGACACGGTATCCGCCGACACGGTGGCTATGCGCGCGGCCGATGAAGCTGGTGTCCTGGTCCTGCCGACGTTGGCCTACGGGTGCTCGCATGGGCACACGGAGAAGTGGCCTGGCACGATCTCGCTGGACCCTGTGACTCTGACAGGCGTCATCTGCGATATTTCGGTTTGGGCGATCCGATCCGGCATTCGCCGCCTCATATATCTGTCGGGCCACGCCACGAATGGCCCGTCCTTGAGCAGTGCAATCATGCGGCTGCGCTACGAGCAACCCGAGGTCCGCTTCCGTCAACTCGGCCTTTGGGACATCTCGCAGCGTGTCGGCTCCTACTACTCCGCCGATGCAGAGGACTTCCACGCCAATCGCGCCGAGACCTCGCTGCTGCTGCATGCTTCACCCGGCATGGTGCGAATGGAGCAGGCCTTCGACGTCCCCGACGTTACGCCGGGAAAGGTGTTCCAGTATCCGCCGCCACGGACCACGCCGACCGGAGCCGTCGGCAATCCCAGCGAAGCCACGGCCGAAGACGGGCAGAAAATGCTCGACCATCTGGTTGAGGATTTCGCAGCTCTTCTCAAGAAGGCGTTGGTCGAGCCCTGGCCCGATGTGCCCGCCGGCCCCGCGTAACAAGCGGTAGAGACAGAAAAGCCTCTTGCGACTGTCCGGTCGCAGGAGGCTTTTCGGTGTTTCAAGCGTTGGCTGCCGCTTAGTTGATGTTGACGGCAAACGCGCGGGCCAGCTTCGTCCGCAAGATGTAGGCGGATGCACTGAACGGCCACTGCGAGACGACTTTTCCGGTCTGCGCCTGGAAATAGCTCGTGTGCGTGCTCCACACGGTGCGTGCGAGCTTCTTCTGCAGCCAGGCGTTGTAACGCTTGAATGCCGATGGCTTCACGGTGATGATGTGCGCCTTCTGCCGCTGCATCCGCGAGATGAGGGAAGCTGCGAAATTGGCCTGCGCCTCGTAGAAGGAGACGAGCGGCACGCTGTTGGTGTTCGGTCCGTACATCATGAAGAAGTTAGGGAAGCCCGGCACCATCAGGCCGAGCAGGGCCTCTGGCTCCCCGGCCCACTTCGTATGGAGATCGGCACCCGCCTCGCCTTTGACGGAGTAGCTCGCCAGATAGTTGGCGGCGTCAAAGCCCGTCGCATAGACGATGAGATCGAGCTCATGCTCGGCTCCACTCGCATCGACGGCGCCCTTCGCGGTCAGGCCTGTCACCGCATGCGGAACGAGCTCGACCTTCGGGTTCTTCAGGTCCTCGTAGTAGGTGTCGCTGATCACCGTGCGGCGCGCCTCGAAGGCGAAATTAGGCGTCGCCAGCTTGAGCAGATCGGGACGGCCTTTGAGCGCTCCCTCCAGATAGGCGAGCGCCCGCTTCGCCCGGTAGCGATTGTGCCGCCCTTCTTTGCGGGCGTGGCTGGCACGATACTGGCGCATGTCGTAACCGGCGTAGAGCCTGGCCCGCTTCCACCAATAGATGGGCGCGAACCGGTTCAGCCAGCGCTCAAACGGCGTGAAGGCTCTGGAATTCTTCGGCAGAACCCAATTGGGCTCGATCTGGAAGATCTTGACCGATTTCGCATCGCGAGCCGCCTCGGCGATGATCTGCACTGCCGAGGATCCGGTGCCGAGCACACCGACCCGCTTGCCCTCCATCCGCAAGCCCTGCGGCCAGCGCGAGGTATGGCACTGGTCGCCCTTAAAGAGCGTCTCGCTGCGCGCAAACGGCGGCAGCAGCGGGATGTTGAGGAAGCCCACCGCACTGACGACGGCGCAGAACGGGCCTTGCTGGCCCTTCGACGTCACGATCGTGTAGTGCTTGTGCTCGTCAGACCAGATGACGGTCTCGACCTTCTCATTGAAGCGGATGTGTCGCACCAAATCCCATTTGGCAGCGACGTGGTTGAGGTAGCCCAGCAGCTCCGACTGACTGACGTAGTTGCGAGACCAGTCGTAACGCTCGAACGAGAACGAGTAGATATGGGACTCAAGGTCCACCTCGGCGCCGGGATAGCGGTTGTTGAACCACGTCCCTCCGAGCCCCGCCTCGCGTTCGAAAATGACGAAGTTCTCGACGCCCCTCTTCTTTAGCGCAATTGCTGCGGCTAAGCCGCTGAAACCCGAGCCGATGATTGCGGTCGGCATCTCACCGCGCTGTCCAGCCGTTGACGTCTTCACTGCGATCCCGTCTTGACAAGAGTTATTGTGGTCTAATAATTAGACCTAATGACCATTGTCAAGGTGGATCATTAGCCCGTCGGGTTCCGGGGGGCGAAGAAGAAACGACGGGTAGGTCAGAACGGCAGGACGTTCTGCAAAAGGGGAGCGGAGAGGCTGTGACGGCGTCGGGGTAAGGGACGTCGCTCGCAGCTAGTCAATCGGCAATGCAAGAGGTCTTCCGCGGCCTCTGCAGAACGGGGAACATCAGTATGAAGGGAATAAAGTTTGGTCTGGCCGCATGCGCAGCGGCCCTGTCGCTGGGGAGCATGGCCGAAGGTGCAGCCGCCGAGGAGGAAAGGCAGTTCGGCTACGCGCTGACCCTCACAGGTGCAAGCGACTACATGTTCCGAGGCATCTCGTACTCGGACGAAAACCCAACGGTCAACGCCTACCTGGAGTTGAACTACGGTATCGCTTACTTGGCGTTCTGGACGTCGAACGTCGACTACGGACCCGTCGGGCCTTGGGAGCAGGATGTCTATCTCGGCATCCGTCCGACAACCGGCGCTGTCAACTGGGACCTTGCCGCCTACTATTATATTTACGGCAATCGAGACAAGGGCGAGTTCGGCTCGTCGACCGACATCGACTACTTCGAGTTCAAGATTGGCGCGAGTGGAACGGTGGCACCGAACCTGACGGCGGGAGCGACCCTCTGGCTGACGCCCGATCAGGGCTATGCTGCGACAGAGAACGTCTCCCTCGAAGGAAGCCTCGCTTACGAGCTACCCAAAGTCGACAAGTTCACGCCGACGCTGAGCGGTCTCGTCGGTTATTCAGATTCGGGAACCAACCGCTACTACCCAACGGGCTACTGGCTCGGCAAAGAGTCCTACACGTACTGGAACGCCGGTCTCAACGTCACGGTCGACAAGTTCTTCATGGACTTTCGCTATTGGGACACGACGATCGACGAGGATCTTGCCGATACAAAGTTCGTGTTTTCAGCGGGCGTGAATCTCCTCCCATAACCTTCGCGCATCCCCAATGCTCGAAGAATAAAGGCGACGCTACGCCACTAAACTTCCGCTGCACACCCTCTAGGTGCAGCGGATTTTTTTTGTTGCCTGAGAGACTGAACGCAAGCGCCTTTGTTGCGTGGTGACGCTACCGGATCGGAATCCATTAGCCGCAACCGAGCCCATCCGCGATGACTCCGACCGCCGTCCGCCGGTTTGCAGAAACGGACTGCACTGCAAGAGAGATCGCCGCCATCCCCCGGGCACGCCAGTCTTGAGGAGGTCGCGCGCTACACCACGAGCACGTCCAGCCCGTACGAGGCCAGTCCGAGAAGTCTCTGTTCCGGGAGCTCGGGATCGCGAACGTGTACGATCTCGCCTCAGCGCTCTACCGCGCACCCAAGCAAGTAGATACCGGCTGGAAGATCATTCTCGCCAACAGGTCAGGGGAGGTGGTTCGCCGTGGATGATCGCCTGCTGATACCGATCGCCGAAGCTGCCGGCAGGCTCAACCTCTGCCGCGAGACTCTATACAACATGGATGACCTGCTCCCGTAAATCCGGACCACTGAGAGCTAGAATTTTCCACTTATGATCCTTTGGGCTCATGAGGAGGGATGTTCGATGAAGCGTTCGAAGTTCTCGGAGGCGCAGATCGCCTTCGTGCTGCGCCAGGCCGAGGAAGGAACCTCGGTCGAGGAGGTGCGCCGCAAGACCGGCATCAGCCAGGCGACCTTCTATGCATGGAAGAAGAAGTACGGCGGCCTGATGCCGTCGGAGATGAAGCGGCTGCGCCAGCTTGAGGAGGAGAACGGCCGGCTGAAGCGCATCGTCGCCGACCTGTCGCTGGACAAGGAGATGCTGCAGGACGTCATCAAGCGAAAGCTCTAAGGCCTGCGCGCAAGCGGGAGCTGGTCGACGACATCCGTGCGATCTGGAAGGTGAGCATTCGCCATGCCTGCCGCACCCTGCAGATCGAGCCGTCATTGTACCACTACAAGTCCCGTCGCCCGCCGCAGGCAGGCCTCAAGCAGCGGATCAAGGAGATCGCGGAGACGCGCGTGCGGTACGGCTATCGCCGCATCCACGTACTTCTGCGCCTTGAGGGGTGGCGACGCGCAGCGAAAATGCGAGCGTTGGCGTAACGACTATAACGACGTTCGTCCGCACAGCGCCATCGGCTACGAAACGCCGTCAGCTCTGGCGAAACGCTCACCGGCAACGAGCCCGCCGTGAGCGCAAGAGGCGGAAAGTTCTGGCTCAGGGTGGTCCAGAAACGGGGTCAAGCTCAAGCTGTACGACATCCTCGTTGTCTTCGAACGTCGGGAAGGGGGCATCCTGCAGACGAGTTTCGGTCGTCCGTTCACGTCCAAGGGGATAAGCAATTTCATGGCCGAACGGATTGGCAAGGCTGGCCTGCCGGATCGCTGCGTAACTCATGGCCTGCGCAAAGCGGCGGCCCGCCGGTTA
>Ga0209347_1002894_pt1 | contig 21357 bp, 26 predicted proteins | sample AutmiccommuBRH23_FD_187382 | JGI IMG/M metagenome (GOLD analysis project Ga0209347, IMG submission 187382) | Deep subsurface microbial communities from Mt. Terri, Switzerland - Autotrophic microbial communities BRH/23 (SPAdes) (version 2) | ecosystem: Environmental > Aquatic > Deep subsurface >...
ACCAGCGCGTCGGTCAGGTGAGCCACCACACGCTCCGTCCCGCCGTACAGCCGCGGCGGAACCGCCTCGTAGAGGGGAGCGACCTGAGCAATCTTCATGCGGTTAATCCCTTCTTCTGAGAAGGGGGCGCAGCCCGCCCCCGGAGTTGCGCGCGCGCAACGCGCTTCACGGCCAAGCTGTTCCGTTAGCTGGGCGCCTCGTGGCCGTCGGTGCGCGCGTATTGAAAGGTGCGGTCGAGCTCGTCGGCAGAGAGCGCCAGGACGACGCCCTTGTCGGCGCTCACCAGGACCGAGGCGTCCACTTCGACGGGATCCAAAGCGCCATAGACGCTGGGGACGACGCGCAGCTTGCCGGGCGGCGCACCCGGCGCGCACTGGCTGGCCGAGATCCACCCGATCTCGCGCCCGTTCCGATCGCGCACCGTCTCGCCGATCCGGATCTTGCGTCCTTGATCATCGACGAAGCAGACGAGCGGGTCCTGCAGGATCGATTGGCCGGCCGGCATGGCGCCCACGGCGAGGAGCACCCCCGCCAGGGTCAGACCGATCTGGGCCGCACGCCGTTTCCGTCGCCGGCGGGCCGAGGGCGCCACCGTCGTGATCATCTCCGCAACCTCGACTGAGTTCGGCCGGCGGGGCCGGCCACCCGTGATCTATGGCGGCGCCGGACACGCACAAGAGCGCAATTTGGTGTCAGGACGCAGAGGTGTGGCCTCAGCGACACAGCCGCCGCAATAGAAGGTCGCCGCCCCGGTGAGCCTACGCCGCTGGCTAAATAGACGGAGGCTTCACCATCAACCCTGCGCCCAGGTCCGCCTCACCCTGGCCGCAATGACAAGGAGGTCATCCCATGTGGAAGATCACGATCCTTGGCGACCGCCACGACGGCGCCGACAAGCTCCATGAGGAGCATTTCAATGGTAACCAGCAGGAGGCCGCCGATCAGGCGACCATCCTCTTGGACCAGCACGGCGGACTGCGGGCCGACGTGGACCCCGTTTGACAGGGCGGGGCGGCCTTCGGGCCGCCCCGAACCTGTGATGCAGACGGGTTTCGGCGGCCTAACCGGCGACAAGCTCTAGATCTAACCCCATGGCAAGTCCGGTTATCGGCGCGCTCAACCCGGCCGAGGACCGGTGGCGGACATCCCAGCCGAGTGCTCGGCGTCGACCCCCGGGGCGAGCATTGGACGGGCGTCAGGCGGCTCGCGAGGCGGCGCCGGACTCGTCGCGACTCCGCTTCAGGGCGTGCGCCCACCAGGCGAGATCGTCGAACATGGCCTCGGCCATCGTCTCCAGGTGCGGCATGTCCTTGAGCGCCTTCTCACCCTTGAACGCGGCATAGAAGTCGCCGCCGCCGATGTGCACGGCGTTGCGGATGGGCGCCATCTGCAGCTCGATGGCGACCAGCCGCAGCTGCTCCACAGCGCGGGCGCCGCCGACGCTGCCGTAGCCGACGAAGGCGACGGGTTTGCGGTTGTACTCTCGGTAAGCGTGGTCCAGGGCGTTTTTCAGGACGCCGGCCGGGCCGTGATTGTATTCGGCCGCCGTCATCAGGTAGCCGTCCAGCTCCGCCATTTTGGCCTGCCAACGGCGCGATTCCCGATGCGGATAGGGCTCGTACGCCGGCGACAGGGCGTCAGAGAAGAAAGGAAGGGCGTAGTCCTTCAGGTCCACGGCTTCGAAGGCCAGGTCGTCGCGCCGCGCGGCGAGCTCCGAGATCCAGGCCGCGGCCTTGTCGGCGAAGCGGTTCTCGCGAATGGACCCGACGATGAGGCCGATCTTTGGCTTGTCCAAGGCATCACCTCCTTCGCTTGGCTCAGGGCCGGCCGGGCCGGCCTTGCGTCACGCGGAGCGATGTAGGTCTCGCCGGCCGCCGCGCCAGCCCGCCGGAACGCTCATGGCCGCGCCAGCGTCTCGTCGCTGGGCGCGGTAGGCCTTCGCCGAATGAACGAGGGCTTCGAAGAGCCACCGGAAGACCCGCCGATGCAGCAGCAGCTCGGGGTGGAACTGCACCCCAATGCAGAAGTCGCGGTCGCTGCGCTCGATCGCCTGCGGCAGGCCGTTCTCTTCCCGGGCGCTGACCGTCAGGCCCTCGCCAAGGCGGTCGACGGCCTGGCTGTGAATCGAATTCACCCAGAGCCGCTCGCAGCCCAGGACGGCGTGCAGTCGCGTGCCGGGAGTGACGGACACCTGCTTGCGGAAATGGATCTGCCGCAGCCAGTGCTGCGGATAGGGCGTGGGATGGAACCGCTCGGCCACGTCCATGTGCAGGGAGCCGCCGGCGGCGACGTTCATCAGCTGGGCCCCGCGGCAGATGCCGAGGGTCGGCAGGTCTTCGGCCAGCGCTCGCTCGAGGAGGGCGAGCTCCATCTGCTCGCGCGGATGGTCGTAGCTGTAGTCGGCCTTCGGGCGGGTCTGGAAGCGGCCTGGAAAGACGTCCGAGCCGCCGCTGAGCACGAGGCCGTCCAGCCGCACTTGCTCCCATCCGCTCGATTCCAGCCGCACGGCGCGGCCGCCGGCGAGCCGGATGGCGAGGGCGATCGCGAGGAAGGACAGGAGGTCGCCGACGGTAGGCCGGGTGACGCCGATGGTCGGACGGGGGTCCACAGGCTCACTCCACCACGAGCCCGCGAGCGTCGGCGTCGTACTTCAGCTCAGGCGGCAGCTTGCCGTGCCGGATCAGGGAGGCGACGACGAAGAGGGCGCCGAGGCTGACCAGCGGATCGTCCGAGCGGAAGAGCTCGTTCGGCGCGTTCTTGGCGGTGCGGAGCGACTCCCTAAGCCGCTGAGCGGCGCGGCCGAGATCCAGACCTGACCCGAACCCGCGCGCGAGCTCGCGGGAGGCGTCGAGCAGCCGTCCGCTTTGGAAGAGGTGGACCGACTGGCCCCAGGCGTCGCGCAGGCCCGCAAAGCCCTCGTCGGAGTCGGCGACCTCCTGGATCGCGGAGAGGAGGTGAAGGCCGCCCACCTTGGTCCGCTGGCCGAGCTTGGGCGCGGCCGGCGTGATGACCTGGCCGGTGACCGCCAGCTCGTAGAGCATCCAGGGGAAGTCGACGCCGGACTCGACCGTATGGAAGAGGCCCGCCCAGAAGCGAGGGTTCACCTCGATGAGGAAGGGTTTGGCGACCCCGTCCCAGCGGAAATCCACCTCCACCACGCCGGTCCAGCCAAGCCGGCCGAAGAGGCTGTCGGCCGTCGCCAGGAAGGGGGTGTCGTCGACGGTCTCGCGCAACACGCCGGCCCCCGCGCCGCGCGGGAACTGCGAGAGGTTGCGATAGGCCGCGCTCGCCAGCCGGCGTCCCTGGTCGTAGAGCGCGGTCAGGCAGAAGTCCTGGCCGGGAATGTAGTCCTGGATGAGCAGCGGCTCCGTCGGGCTCGACAGCAGCTCATCCAGCGCCTCGGCGTCCGCCAGGCGCCGGACGCCGCGCCCGCCCACGCCGCGCACCGGCTTGGCCACGAGCGGATACTGCGCCGGACGGGGCGCACCGGTCCGAAGCGTCTCGTCGGTCCAGGTCCGCGGCGCATTCAAACCCAGCTCATGGGCCGTGCGCATCAGCGCGTCCTTCGGATCGACGGCCGCGATCGCCTCGATCGCCGGAGCGGCCACCTGGATGTGCCGCGACAGCCGCTCGGCGTGGCGGGCGATGATCCGCGTCTCTTGGAAACAGGGGATCAGCACATATGGTCGGCCGTCCTTCGGCTTGTGCCGGATGATCGCCGCCTCCAGCTCGTCGATGAACCGATCGGGATCCTTGGCCGCCGGCGCGTGGGTGAAGTGCTTCTTGGCGAAGCGGGAGAAGGAAACCGCGGTCAGGCCGACGTCGTCGCAGCCGATCACCTCGACGCCGCGACGTCCGAGGGAATGGGCGATCGTCAGGGCCATGAGGCTGCGCCCATAGGTGACGATCACCCGTCCCGACTTCAGCTGTGCGTGCGTGGCGTCCATGTCCTTCCAGGGTGAAGATGGTTCGAGGCGCCGGTCGCGCAAGCGGCCCTCAGGCGCGTGGCAGCGGAGCGGCCCGACTCGCGTCCAGGTAGGGCAGGGGCTCGTCCGTCCCGCATCGTCGAGCTCCGCCACGAGGGGATTGGCGAGGGGGATTTCGAGCTGCCGGACCTCCTCGGGCGCAAGGCGCAGGAGGTCGCTCAGCAGGGCGCGAAGGCTGTTGCCGTGGGCCACCACCAGGACGGGTCCGGCCGAGAGGGCGCTGTCGAGCTCGGCGCGCCAGGGCTCCAGCCGCGCCTGAACATCCTGCAGGCTCTCCGTGAGCGGCACGGGGACGCCGCGGTAGCGGCGGTCCTGCGCCAGCGCCTGATGTTCAGCTTCCCCCATCGGCGGCGGCCGGTCCGAATAGCCGCGGCGCCAGCGGGCGATCTGTTCGGCGCCGAACCGTTCCGCGGCCTCGTCCTTCTTAAGGCCGGTCAAGGCGCCGTAGTGGCGCTCGTTGAGGCGCCAGGTCTTGTGCTCGGGGACGAAGGCCTGGCCGCTCGCCTGCAGCACGATCCACAGGGTCCGGATCGCCCGGGTGAGCACTGAGGTGAACGCCGTCTTGAACTCCAAGCCCTGCGCGCGGAGCAGCCGGCCGGCGGCCTCGGCCTGGGCTTCGCCCTCTGGCGTCAGGTCGACGTCGGCCCAGCCGGTGAACCGGTTGGCGGCGTTCCACTGGCTCTGGCCGTGGCGGAGGAGGACGAGGCGGCGCATGGCTGGAAGCTCGGGCGTCGGGGATCGGCGGCCCAACACGTCGGCGCACAGGCGGTTCCAAGGCACCGTTCGGCGCTTCTCTCGTTATGGCGACGGCTTTCTCGGATCGTGAGGCGTCATGGATTGGCCGCTCGTGCTGACCGGCCTGGCGGGAAGCACGGCGGCGGGCGTGGCGACCGGCGTCGGGGCCCTGCCGGTCTTCTTTATCCGCACGCTATCGGACCGCGTGCAGGCGGCGTTCCTGGGGTTCGCCGCGGGCGTCATGCTGACCGCGGCGTTCCGCTCACTGATCTCTCCGGCGCTGGAGCTCGCGCCGCAGCACCCGCTCGGCGCCACGATCGGCCACGCCGAGGTGGTGCTGGGGCTGGCGCTGGGCGCGATGGCCGTGCAGCTCGTGAACCGCTTCGCGCCGCATGAGCACTTCGTCATTGGGATCGAAGGCGTACCCGCCGAGTCCCTGCAGCGCATCTGGCTGATCGTTATCGCCATCGCCCTGCACAACATCCCCGAAGGCTTGGCCGTCGGCGTGAGCTTCGGCGGCCCCGACGTCGCCAACGGCACGAGCGCGGCTTTGGGTATCGGCGTGCAGAACCTGCCCGAGGGCCTCGCCGTGGCCGCCGCCCTGGCCAGCATCAACTATCCGCGCAAGGTCGCCTTTGCGGTGGCGCTTCTGACCGGGCTGCTGGAGCCGGTCAGCGGCTTCATCGGCATCGCCCTGGTGTCGTGGATCGACGGATTGCTGCCGGCGGCCTTGGCCTTCGCGGCCGGCGCCATGGTGTGGGTGGTCAGCGCCGAGATCATCCCGGAGACCCACGCGAAGGGGCACCAGGCCGTCGCCACGGGATCGCTGATGGCGGGACTGATCCTGATGGTGGTGATCGACGCCTGGCTAACGCGCGGCTGATCCCCGGGAGTCGCGCAGCCTGGCGGCTCCCATGGCGGCCATCCTTGCCGCGGCTGAGCGGGTGACGCTCGGCCGGGCGAAACGCCAGAGCGCTGCGGCTCCGCGAAGTGCGGCCAGCCGCGCCGCCGGGTTGGCGAGCACGCCCGCGCCGGCGAGGAGGCCCGCAGCCACGAGCGTCGTCTTCACCGGATGGCGACGCGCATAGGCGGCTGCGGCCCGGGCGCGTTGCGTCGTCGCCTGGCCCGCTTCCGCCGCCCGCGTTCGCGCCTCGGCGCTGGCGCGTTCGGCGATCGCGCGCCCCTCATCCGCCAGCCGGCTGGCTTCGACGACCGCCCTTCGGCTGGTCTCCTTCACCTTGGAACGGGTTGGTTTTCGATCTTCGGCCATGGCCATGGCGGAGCTCCTTTCGCCGCGCGGTAACGCTTCAGCGGCCCAGCCGATCCGGCGCTGCAACAGAGGCCGGGGACGCCCGTTTCCCGCAGCGATGCGCTTCAGTCCAAACCCTGTCCTCGACCTGAAGGCCGCCAAGATCGCGGCCGTGGTCAACGCCGCGAGCGGCCGCTGCAGCCGGGCGACCGGCGAGGCGCTGCGCGCGCACCTGCAAGCGCACGGCCTAGCGCCGGCGGAGGTCTGGTGCGGACTGGGCGCGGATCTTTGCCCGGCGCTGGATCGGGTCCTGGCCGGCAAGCCCGACGTGCTCATCGTCCTGGGCGGCGACGGCACCGTGCGCACGGCGGCCGAACGCTGCGAGCCCTCGGGACCCGTGCTGATGCCGCTCCCTGGCGGCACCATGAACGTGCTGCCGCGCGCCCTCTATGGCGCTCGGACCTGGCGTCAGGCGATCAACGACGTGCTGGCCGCGCCTCAGCTGTGCCCGGTCACCGGCGGCCAGGTCGCCGGCCAGCGGTTCTTCGCCGCGGCGCTGTTCGGCGGGCCGTCCCTGCTGCAGGAGGCGCGGGAGGCGGTCCGCTACGGAGAGTTCGCCCTGGCGGCCCGCAAGGGCTTGGCGGCTCTGCGCAGCGCCTTCGATCGCGAGCTCATCTGCCTGTGGGACGACGCCGACGAGGCGCGGGGGGAGGCGGTCGCCGTCCTGTGCCCGCTGGCCTCGCCCCGGCTCGCCCCCTCCGAGGCTCGCCTGGAAGCTGCCGTCGTCCACCCGGAAGGGCCGCTCGACGCCTTGCGCCTGGTGCTCGCCGCAGCGTTCCGGGACTGGCGCGCCGATCCGGACGTCCGCTGCGCCATGGCTCAGACGGTCGAAGTATTGGGCGCCGGCCCCGTGCCCGCGTTGCTGGACGGCGAGCGGTTCACCTTCGAAGGACCGCTACGGGTCGAGCTCGTGCCGGAGGCCTTCCTGGCGCTCACCCCGGGCGACCGGCCCGGATGACGCCGGCGCCGGACGCCCAGCCACTGCATGCAGGCCCAAGAACGGCCGTCCTCAGCAGGGTCTCATCGCGCCCGTCGCCACGGTGATCCTGAAACACTCCTCAGCGCCGGTCTCGCAGTCGATGACGGTTACGGAGACCTCCTCCTGGCCTGCGTCGTCGTCTGGTCCCCAGCACTCGAGGAAGCCGATCGCCGCATCGGTGAAGCGCTCCGCCTCCGGGACCCTGTGGCCGGAGCAGGGGCCCTCGTCCGTCGCATAAGCGTAGAAGCGCCCCGGCGCAGGGCTCGCACAAGGCTCCGATTGGCGATGCGACGGCGAAGCGCGGTTCATCGGCGGATCATGACCATAGGGCGCGGGCAGAACGCGCGTCGCCTTGGGCCGTTTCCACGGAACCGTCGCCAGGCCGGACGGCGTTGATGCGCCGGGAGTGCAGGGGAAATGGCCAACCGAAACTCGCGCGATTGGATGTGGTCCGACGCTTTGCAGATGCTGGCGCGCGCCGACCAGCTGCACCGGCAGGTTTTCCGGCCGGCCGCGGCGACGCGGGCGCCGTGCTGGGAGCCGCCGATCGACCTCTTGGAGACGACCGGCGAGGTGCAGATCATCGCCGCCCTCCCGGGCGTCGACCCGGAGGGCGTCCAGGTCTTCATCGATGAGGGCGGCGCCCTGGTGATCACGGGCCGGCGGGACCCCTCGCCCGCGATGCGGCGGGCGATGATCCACCGCATGGAATTGCCGCAGGGCCAGTTCGCCCGTCGGGTCCCGCTGCCGGCCGGCCGCTACGGCCGCATCGACTGGCAGGCCGAGCACGGCTGCCTCACGGTGACGCTGCACAAGACGGGGCAGGCCCGATGAGCGGCGATCCCTCTAGCAACGGCGTGCGCGACTTCCCCGATGACGCGGTCGTCGTCGTCCCCGTGTCCAACGTCATCTTCCCCGGGATCGTCTTCCCGATCGTGCTCGATCGCCCGAGCGCCGTCGCGGCCGCCCAGCACGCCTTGCGGGAACAGCACCCGCTGGTGCTGGTCCTGCAGCAGGACCTTCAGGCGCCCGACCCAGGACCGCGGTCGCTGCACCGCATGGGGACGCTCGCCAACGTCCTTCGCTATGTGACCGGGCCGGACGGGTCGCCCCATGTGGCCTGCCAGGGCGTCGAGCGGTTCGAGATCACCGAGTGGCTCGAGGGCTATCCCTTCATCGCCGCTCGCGGCCGCCGGGTCACCGAGCCGGAGGCGGATGGGCCGGAGATCGAGGCCAGGTTTCTGCATCTGCGGAGCCAGGCTCTAGAAGCTCTGCAGCTCCTGCCTCAGTCGCCGCCCGCCGAATTGGTGAGCGCGGTCGAGGGCGCCAGCTCGGCGGCCGCGCTCGCGGACCTCGTGGCCGCCTATCTCGACCTGCAGCCGCCGGAGAAGCAGGAGATCCTGGAAACCGTCGACCTGCAGGCGCGGCTCGACAGGGTCTCGACCTTCCTGGCGAAGCGGCTGGAGGTCCTGCGCCTCACCAGTGAAATCGCGCAACGGACCCGGGAGTCGCTCGGCGAGCGGCAGCGTCAGACCCTGCTGCGCGAGCAGATGGCCGCCATCCAGCGGGAGCTTGGCGAGACCGATGACCGCGAAGAGCTGGTCGAGCTGGAGAGCGCGATCGAGGCGGCCGGCATGCCGGAGGAGGTGGTGCAGCAGGCCCGCAAGGAGCTGCGCCGTCTCGCCCGCACCCCAGAGGCCGCGGCCGAGTACGGCATGGTGCGCACCTACTTGGAGTGGCTGGTCGAGCTGCCCTGGAAGGCGCCCGAACCCGTCCCGCTCGATTTGGCCGAGGCGCGCCGCATCCTCGATGAGGACCACTTCGGGCTGGAGAAGATCAAGCAGCGGATCGTCGAGCATCTGGCGGTCCGACGGCTCGCGCCGGAAGGCAAGGCGCCGATCCTCTGCTTCGTCGGCCCGCCGGGCGTGGGCAAGACCTCGCTCGGTCAGTCGATCGCGCGCGCCATGCACCGGCCGTTCGTGCGGGTGAGCCTGGGCGGGGTGCACGACGAGTCCGAGATCCGGGGCCACCGCCGCACCTATGTCGGCGCCCTGCCGGGCAACATCATCCAAGCGATCCGCAAGGCCGGCCGCCGCGACTGCGTGATGATGCTGGACGAGATCGACAAGATGAGCCCGGGGCTGCACGGCGATCCGTCCGCCGCCCTCCTGGAGGTGCTCGATCCGGAGCAGAACGCGACCTTCCGGGACAACTATCTCGCCGTGCCTTTCGATCTCAGCCGGGTCGTGTTCCTCACCACGGCCAACATGCTCGACACCATCCCGGGGCCGCTGCGGGACCGCATGGAGATCATCCAGCTCTCCGGTTACACGGCGGGCGAAAAGCTCCAGATCGCCGAGCGCTTCCTCGTCCGCCGACAGCTGGAGGCGAACGGCCTCAAGGCGGACCAGGTGGAGATTGACCGCGCCGCCCTGGAGCGGCTGATCGCCCGCTACACCCGTGAAGCGGGGGTGCGGTCCCTGGAGCGCGAGATCGGGCGCGTGCTGCGCCACGTCGCCGTCCGCTTCGCCGAAGGCCAGGCCGATCCCGTCCGGATCACGCCTGACGATCTCGAGCCCATCCTCGGGCCGCCGCGAGTGGAGAGCGAAGTCGCGATGCGCACCAGCGTGCCGGGGGTCGCCACGGGGCTCGCCTGGACGCCGTTCGGCGGCGAGATTCTGTTCATCGAAGCGACCCGCACGCCGGGCGAGGGGCGTCTGATCCTCACCGGCCAGCTGGGCGAGGTGATGCGCGAAAGCGCCCAGGCGGCCCTCAGCCTCGTCAAGAGCCGCGCCGAAGCGCTTGGCGTGGATCCGTCGCTGTTCAAGGACAGCGACATCCACGTCCATGTCCCGGCGGGGGCGACGCCCAAGGACGGGCCGAGCGCCGGCGTCGCTATGACCATGGCCCTGATCTCCCTCCTCACCGATCGCACCCTGCGCAGCGACACCGCCATGACCGGCGAGATCAGCCTCCGCGGCCTAGTGCTGCCCGTCGGCGGCATCAAGGAGAAGGTGGTCGCGGCCGCGACCGCAGGCGTGCGGCGCGTGCTGCTGCCGGCGCGCAACCGCCCTGACGAGCGGGACATTCCGCAGGAGACCCGCGAGCAGCTGGAGCTGGTCTGGCTGGAGCGGATCGAGGACGCCATCGAAGCGGCGTTGGACCGGCCGCCGCAGGCGAAGAAGCCCTCGGTGCGGGCCGTCGATTAGGAGGACCGAAGGTGGCCGAAGTCGTGAAGCTGGTGGCCGGCGACACCCTGCCCGAGGACGGGGAGTTCCTGGTCGTGACGCGCCTGAGCCGTCCCCGCGTCTTCGAATTCTTCATCGACGTCAGTCCGGCGCTGGAGCCGAAGGTCGGGAGACGGATTCCGCCGGGAGGCCCTGGCTATGCCAGCCTGGAGACGGCGCTGCACGCCGCCCAGGAGCTGGCTGCGCAGCACCAGGTGCCCACCATCTATGTGCAGCACGAATCCATCCTCTTACGGCCCTTCTTCCCCGGTGCGGCGCCGCGGCTGATCTGAGTCACTCTACCGCGCCAGTCAGGCCGCCAGCCGGTCCACCCAGCTCTTCAGGGTGTTCACGTCGGCGACGCCGGACTGCCGCGCCGCCACCTGGCCCTTCTGAAAGGCGAAGAGGGCGGGGATGCCCTGCACGCCGTACTGCGCCGCCAGCTCAGGGTTCTCGTCGACATTGATCTTCACGAACCGCGCCCGCGGCTCGAGCGCCTGGGCGGCTCTCTCGAAGATCGGCGCCATGGCCCGGCAAGGCCCGCACCACGGCGCCCAAAAGTCGACGATCACTGGCACGTCCGAATTCTGCAGGTGCTTGCGTGCGCGCTCGCCGCTCAGCGCGATCGGCGCGTGAGGGAAGAGCTTGGCGTGACAGCGACCGCACTTGGCGGCGTCGGCCGGCCGGTCGGCGGACACGTTGTTCGTGCTGTCGCAATCGGGACAGACCACGCGAAGCTTCTCAACCATCGGGGCGACTCCTTGGATCTGCTGCTCTGATGAGGGCCAATTTGGGCCTCGCGGCGCGCGGCGCCAGAGGTGAACGGAGCGGCTTGTGCGGGTGAGGGGCCGCCCTAACTCACGCCTGAGCCGCGGTCCCACGGCCGCGGACGATCCACCCATTGGACAAGGACAGCTTCAATCAAGGGAGCACAGCCATGGACACGCATGCGGGTCCTCTTCAGGCTCAGCCGACCCGACTTGATCAACTCGAACAGGATTTCGCCGCCTTGGCGCCGCAGCTGCCCGAGGGCCCGCAGACGCAGGCGCTTTCGCTGCTGCACGGCATGATCCAGGAGGTCTGGCGTGGCGGCGCAGCCGCCGCGCCGCAGATCGCCGGCGGCCGCACCCTGCAGGACGTGGCCGATCTGCACCAGCACGCCCCGGCCATGGAAGGCGATGCGGTCAGCACGCCGCTGAAGGTCGGTGAGCCTGCTCCGGACTTCGCCTTGCCGGACGCGAACGGCCAAGTGGTCCGGCTCTCCGATTTCCGCGGCCGCAACGTGTTGCTGGTCTTCTATCCGCTCGACTGGAGCCCCGGCTGCAGCCGGCAGCTCGACCTCTATCAGCAGGAGCTCGACGAGTTCCGCAACCGCAACGTCGAAGTGGTCGGCGTCTCCGTCGACAGCCTGTACAGCCACGGTGCGTGGGCCGCGGTGCGGGGCGTCACCTTCCCGCTGCTGGCGGACTTCAACCCGAAGGGCGAGGTGGCGCGGCGCTATCAGGTTTGGCGCGATGCGGACGGGTTCTCCGAACGCGCGCTCTACCTGGTCGATGCGGACGGCGTGATCCGCTACGCCCATGTCTCGCCCAAGCTGCAGCACGTTCCGGACATTTACGAACTCTTCGAGGTCCTGGACGGGCTTGCGGCCCCGAAGGCGGCTTAAAGGGAGGCGGCCATGTTGGGTGCTGGTTACAGTCCCTTCGCCTCCCGCGGCGCGGTCACCGGCGAGGTCATCGTCTATGGGAGCCGCTGGTGCGGCGTCACCATGATGGTGCGTCGGCATCTGGACCGTGCGGGCGTGCCCTACCGCTTCGTCGATTGGGAGGCAGCCCCGCAAGCGAGGGCCCAGCTCGAGTGGCTGGCCGGCGGCCGGCTGGCGAGCCCGACCGTCACGGTCGGCGGCCAGATCCTCGTCCAGCCGTCATTGCGCGAGCTCGATTGGGCCCTGATGCGGGCGGGCTACCGCTGAGCGGAACCCTCGCCCGAGAACAGGATTAGGTGAATGTGCACTTTATTGCACGCTTCGCCGCCCCGGTCGGCCCGAGAAGCCCTGGCCGCCGGAGCGGCGGGGCAGGAGAACCAACCATGCTGAACGATGCTGACATCAAGAAGAACGTCGAAGCCCAGCTGAGCTGGGAGCCGGGCCTGAAGGATGACGACATCGCGGTCGCCGTGAGGGACGGCGTCGTCACCCTTGCAGGCTTCGTGAAGAGCTACGCCGACTTCTACGCCGCTGAGAACGCCGCCAAGAAGGTGAAGGGCGTCAAGGCGGTCGCCAACGATATCGAGGTGCGTCTGCCCCAGGTGGACCGCCGACCTGACCCCGACATCGCGCGGGATGCGGTCGACGCGCTGAAGCGTGACCTGCCAGCGGCCTCGGAGCGGATCAAGGTGGTGGTGAAGGATGGCTACCTCAGTCTACAGGGCGAGGTGGAATGGAAGTACCAGAAGGACTGGGCTGAGCGCGCGGTCCGCAACACCAAGGGCGTGGTGGCGGTCTCGAACATCATTCGGATCAAGCCGAAGGTCGAGCCGATCGAACTCAAGAAGAAGATCGAGGAGGCCTTCGTCCGCAGCGCCCAGGTGGACGCGCACCACGTTGTCGTCGAGGCGGACGGCAGCCAGGTAACCCTGAAGGGCCATGTCCGGTCCTGGGCGGAGCGCCAGGAAGCCGAGCGGCAGGCCTGGTCGGCGCCCGGCGTGACGGAGGTGCGCAACGAACTGACCATCGATCCCTGGCCCTTCGCTAGCCAGGCCGCCTGAGGAAGGAGCATTCCGATGGTCGCCCGTCACATCCCTATCGAACGATCCCATGGTTTCGCCCTGCCCAAGTGGCGGGCGAGCCCCAGGACCTGGTTCATCCTCGAGGGCGTGGCCCTGACGCTGCTCGGCGTCCTCGCCTTCGCGCTGCCGCTCGCCGCGGGCCTCGCCGCAGCCCTGGTGTTCGGCTGGTTGCTAATCCTCGGCGGCGGGATCAGCCTCGTGGCGCTGGTACGCACCCGCCGTCACGCGAATGTCGCCTGGCGCCTGGTGTCAGCGATCGCCGCCATCGTCGCGGGCGTCCTGGCCCTGGTCTATCCGTGGGTCGGGGCGTGGACTCTGGCGCTGCTGGCCGCCGCCTACTTCTTCGTGACCGGCGTCGCGCTGGCTATGGTCTCGGTGAAGCTGAAGCGCCTCCAGGCGCCCGGCTGGTACTGGCTCCTGGCCCCGGCCGCCGTCGACCTCGCGCTGGGCGTGCTGGCCGTGTTCATCGCCCCGGTCGCAGCGCCGCTGTTCGTCGGCTACCTCGTCGGAATCGATCTGACGTTCTCGGGCCTGGCGCTGCTGGCCTTCGCCGCCAGCCGCCGGCGCGAGGCCTGGACCTGATCCTAGCCGCCGTCCGGCCCGAGCATGCGCTCGGGCCGAACGAGCCGCTCGTAGGTCTCGGCGTCCACTTCGCCTGACGCCAGGGCCGCCTCCCGCAGGCTGACCTTCCGCTGATAGGCGTCGCGCGCGATCTTCGCCGCGGGGTCGTAGCCGATGTGCGGCGCGAGCGCCGTCACCAGCATCACCGACTGCGCAACGTTGAGGCCCAGCACGTCCTTGCGGGGCTCGAGACCGGCCACACCTTGGTCGGCGAACACTCGGATCGCGTCCGAAAGCAAGGTCGTCGAGCGCAGGACGTTGAAGGCCAGAAGCGGCAGGAAGCCGTTGGACTCGAACTGCCCCTGAGAGGCGGCGAGCGCCACGGCGCCGTCTGCGCCGATGACCTGGACGCATACCTGGGCCAAGGCCTCAGCCGCGTCGGGGTTGGTCTTGCCGGGGAGGCTGCTGCACGGAAGACCGGTTTCTGGCAGCCGCAGCTCGTTGAACCCGGCCGCCGGTCCGCTGGCCAGGAGGCGGACGTCGCTTGCGATCTTGAAGAGCGCCGCCGCCAGCGTCGCGAGCGCCGCGTGGAAGAAGGCGATGCGCCCGGGCCCGGTCAGGTCCGCAAGGGCGTCGGACGATGGGCGTAAGGCAAGGCCCGTGAGCTCGGCCAGCCGTCGAACCGCGCTCGCCGCGAAGCCCGCCGGGACGCCGGCGCCCGTGCCGAGGCAACCCCGGCCGAACGGCACGGCCAGGAGATCTTCGGCGGCGGCGCTCAGCCGGGTCCGGCCGTTGCGCACCTGCTGCAGCCAGCCGGAGACCTCCTGGCCCAGCGTCAGGGGAGCGGCGTCTTGCAGATGGGTGCGGCCGATCTTGATGAGGCCGGACCAGGCGGCCGCCTTCTGCTCGAGGAGCCCGGTCAGGTGCGCCAGCGCCGGGGAGAGCCCCGTTTCCCACAGCCGCAGCGCGGCGATGTGGAGGGCGGTCTGCACCGCCTCGACGCATTGGTGGCGGCGCACGTCGTCGGGCCCAAAGTCTGCGTGCTCTCGGGCGACCTCGAGGATCGCCAGGTCGAGCGGATAGGCCAGGCCCGCCCCGCCGCCATCCTGCCAGAGTGATCGGCCCCAGGCGTCCGGCGGCTGAACAGAGACCTGAAGCGCGGCCCTGGCGAGCGCTTCGCTGCGCGCCTGATCGAGCGCGCCGCAGTCGCGGTTCGCCTGCGCCGCCGCAGCCCGGACCTCGCCCAGGGCCCGGATAGGGGCTGGCGAGGGCGGCTCGGCTCCAATCCGCAGGGCCAGCCTTCCGGCCGGCGCGCCGCAGTAAAGGCAAGGGCCGATCACCGCCGATGAACTGTATTGTTCAGGGGCCGAAAGCGTGGGCTGCTTATCAGGAGCCTTTGGACGTGAATTTGAGTGCACGCCCGAAACTGTAGGGCGGCGCCGGACGTTTTTCCAGCGACCGGGCGCGCCGTCGTTCCAGGCGGCTCCCGATACTTTACTCCTTGTGCAGTTTGAAGTTCGTGAGGATGGAGCATGTCTGACGAGGTCATCGACAAGGGCCAGTGGGAGTTCTTCTGCGATCGGCTTTCCCGGCAGCTCGAAGGCGCCCAGGCGGAGATTGAGGTCGCGAGCCTGAACATCGGCGACCAGATCCAAGCCGAGTGGGTGCCGCTGCTGGGCGTCACCTATGATCCGAAGGACGAAATTGTCGAAATCGCCGTGGAGGGCTTGGACCACATCGTCCGCGAACCCGCCGCCCTGATCGTGCAGCGCGAAGGCGCCGTCGTCGAAAGCCTGGCGGTGGAAAGCGCGTCCGGCGAGCGCCACATCGTTCGCTTCCGCCAGCCCCTCAGCCTTCCGGCGCCGGAGACGGTGCGACCATGAGCGCGCTGTCCGCCCAGGAAATAGCGCCGGCGCGCGACGAAGCGTGGCGCAAGGTCCTCGTCGGCGACAAGGACGGCTTTCGCCATCTGATCGAGCCTTACCTGCCGGAGTTGATGGCCGCCGCCGCCCGCGAGCTGCGCTACCGGCGCGCGGTCGGCGACCTGCGCCCGCAGGACCTCTCCGCCGACGAGCTGGTGGGCGAGACCTTGGCGCGGGGCTGGCGGGATCGGGCCCGCAAGCCCCAGAACCTGGAGGTCCGGCCCTGGCTGCTCGGCCTGTTGTTCAAGGTGCTGGAATCGATCGTCCGCAGCGAGCGGCGCGCCCGCCGGCTCGCCGGCGTCTCCCTCGAGGCGCCGGTGGAGGATGAAGCGGCGGCGGTCGAGGCGACGGACGAGGAATTCTGGGAATGGTATCAGCCCGACGACATCACACGCTGGGAGGACATTATCCCGGCTGAGGACGTCCAGGCTGACGACGTCAGCGATGACAGGACCTACCAGCTCACCAACGAGGAGCGGCAGGCCCTCGTGCTCAGCGTCGAGCACCGGCTGAGCGTCGTCGAGATCTCGTCGGTCATGAACCTGTCGCCCGACCGGGCGGTCCGCCTCATCGACGCCGCGCAGCGCCAGCTCGGGAACGCCTGACTCATGGCCAAGCCTGGCCGGCTGGCTGACAAGGTGGCCATCGTCACCGGCGCGGCGGGCGGCATCGGTCGGGCCATATGCCTGAGACTGGCGAAGGAAGGGGCCGCTGTCCTCGTCACCGGCCCGCACCTCGAGCGCGCCGAGGCCGTGGCGGCCGAGCTGCTTCGCGAGCCGGGGAGCCGCGCGGCCGCCACGATCTGCGACGTCCGCGACCGGGCCTTGGTCGCCGCGGACGTACGCCAGGCGGAGGAGACCTGGGGCGGTCTCGATCTGGTCGTGAACAATGCCGGGGTGATGACCTTCAAGCCCCTCGAGGAGATCAGCGACGAGGAGTGGCGCGCCGTCCTGGACATCGACCTGCTCGGCGCGGTGCGAGTCACCCGCGAGGCTTTCCGCGCGATGCGACCAGGCGGCGCGATCGTCAACGTCGCCAGCGTGCACGCCTTCGAGACCACGCCGCTGGTGGCGCCCTACGCCGCTGCGAAGGCGGCGCTGCTGTCGCTGACCCGATCGGCGGCGATCGAGGGCAAGCCGAAGGGCCTGCGCGCCAACGCCGTCGTGCCGGGAGCCGTCGACACGGCCATGCTGCGCGACAATCCCAATCTGAAGAGCGGGGCGGAGCGATTGGACCCCGCCGACGTGGGCTGCCCCGAGGACGTGGCGAGCGCCGTCGCCTTCTTGTGCTCGGATGACGCCGCCTTCGTCACGGGGGCAGCCCTGGCCGTGGACGGCGGCCGCCTCGCCCGACTCTGAACAGCTTGGGCGATGGCCTTTCCGCGTGTCGCCGCTACTCGCGGTCCGCCGCAGACGCCGGCTCCAAGTCGTCCGGATCGTGCGGCCGCACCAGGGACGGCGGGTCGCTGGCCGGGAAGGTCTCCTCCAGCGCCTCATCTAGCAAGGCGTCGACGTGATCGCCGGACGGCCCAGAGCTCGGCGAATCGTTGGGCCGCGCCCGGGGCCAGACAAGGTCGGCCGCCTCGTGCGCCATCTCGGCTTCTTCGTTGGCGGGGATCACCCACACCGAGACGCAGCTGGTCGGGGCGTCGATGCGGCGCTCGCCGGCGCCGGCGTTGGCTCTGGGGTCGATGTCCACCCCCAGCCAGGCAAGGCGCCGGCAGATCCGCGCCCGCACCTCGGCGTTATGCTCGCCCACGCCGCCGGTGAAGACCAGGCCGTCCATACCGCCGAGTGTGGCCGCCATGGCGCCGATCCCCTGGACCGTTCGATAGACGAAGAGGTCGACGGCGGCCTTGGCGTCCTCGCTGTCGGCGGCCATCAGTTCGCGCAGATCGCCGCTCAGGCCCGAGACGCCGAGCAGGCCGGACCGCCGGTAGAGCAGGTCCTCGACATCGCCAGGGCTCATCTTGTGGCGCTCGAGCAGATGGAGGACGACGCCCGGGTCAAGGCTGCCGCACCGGGTTGCCATCATCAGGCCGTCGAGCGCGCTGAAGCCCATCGTCGTGTCCTGGCTCGTCTCGTGCTCCAGCGCGCAAAGGCTCGCGCCTGCGCCCAGGTGGGCGGCCACGAGGCGGCAGTCGGCGAGGTCCGGATCGACGCTGCGCAGCCGCCGCAGCGTGTGGGCGTAGGACAGGCCGTGGAATCCGTAGCGGCGGACACCTTGCGTGGTGAGTTCGCGCGGCAGGGCGAAGCGCCGTGCGATCTCGGGCATGCGGCCGTGGAAGGCGGTGTCGAAGCAGGCGACGTGGGTCGCGGCGGCCAGCCGCGCCCGCGCCTGGCGGTAGAGCGCCAGTCCGACCGGTTGATGCAGGGGCGCAAGCGGCGCCAGGGCCTGCAGCTCGGCCTCGAGGTCCGGCGACAAGACCTCCGCCGAGGCGTGATCGCCGCCATGCACGATGCGGTGCGCGACGATCGCAATTGGCTCGCCCTCGGTCTGGCCGTCCAGCAAAGCAAATACGCGCGCCAGGGCTGAAGCGTGCTCCGGCGCGTCGGCCGCAGCCGACCAGCACTCTTCGAGCAGGGTCTCCCCGCCGGCGTTCTGCACCGAAACCCGCGCCGGGCCGCCAAGCCCCTCGGCGAGGCCACGCATCGTTTCCACCAGTTCGCCGCCGTCGCGCCGATAGAGGCCGAACTTCAGGCTTGAGGACCCGGCGTTGAGGGACAGGATCAGCTCGCTCAAGGCTGGGCTCCTTCACTCGCCATCAGCGCCGCCACTGCGCAGGAGGCGACCCGCGTGCGCTCCGCATCGGCGCGGCTGGTGAGGATGATGGGGACCCGCGCGCCGAGCGCCACGCCGGCCGCCTCCGCGCCGGCCAGGATAGTGAGCTGCTTGGCCAGCACGTTGCCGGAGACCAGGTCAGGGGTGACGAGGATGTCGGCGCGCCCGGCGACCGCCGAACGGATGCCCTTGTCCTGCGCCGCTTGCGGGCTGATGGCGTTGTCGAACGCGAGCGGCCCGTCTATGAGCGCGCCGGAGATTTGACCCCGGTCCGCCATCTTGCAAAGCGCGGCGGCGTCGAAGGTGGACTGGATCTTGGCGTTGACGGTCTCCACTGCGGAGAGCACCGCCACCCTGGGCGTGCGGATGCCCATCACATGCGCCAGGTCGATGGCGTTCTGCACGATGTCGCGCTTGTCCTCGAGCGAGGGGCTGATGTTGATCGCCGCGTCGGTGATGAGCAGCGGCCGCGGATAGGCAGGGGCCTCGACGATATAGACATGGCTCACGCGCCGCTCCGTGCGCAGGCCGCGCGCGGGGTCCAGGACCGCGTGCATCAGCTCGTCCGTATGCAGCGACCCCTTCATCAGCAGCTGGGCCTGGCCGGCCCGGACCAGGGCGACGGCCTGGGCCGCCGCCGCATGGCTATGCGGCTCCGGAATGATCTGCACGCCGTGCAGATCGACGCCGGCCGCCTCGGCGGCGCGGCGGATCTTGGCCTCGGGCCCCACCAGCAGCGGGGTGATGAAGCCTCGCTGGGCCGCCTCCATGGCCGCGCCCAGCGCGGCCGCATCGCAGGGGTGCGCCACTGCTGTGGGGACAGGCGGCTTCCCGGCGCAGCGCTCCAGCAGCGCATCGAGCCATTGGCCGGGCGGCGGCTGGACGGCCTCCGTCTCCGCCTCGAAGAGGTTGTCGGCCTCGCACGGATGGATCGAGCTTAGAGCCAGCGCGGGCCAGTGGCCGGCGTGTTCCGGCGGCGAGAAGGTCACATAGAGCGTGTCCACAGCTTGAGCAGCCGCGAGACCCTGGCTGAAGAGGTGGGCGGCCTCATAGGTCGCAAAGCCGAGGCCGCCGATCGGCAAAGGCCGCGGCAGGCGCGCCTCCAGCCCTGGTGACGCGGTGACGTAGTAGTCATAGCCGCTCTGACGGCGGTAGCGGCGGATCATCAGCCACGCCGCGCCGCCGTCGGGCTGGTCGTAGGCGGCGATCTCCACGCGTCTCACGACCCGGCCCCTCCTGCGCTCTGGGGCCCAGGGGCCGCATTGTCGTTGGCTTGGCCTTCGCGCGTTTCGGCGTCCAGGTGCTCGGCGTCGGCGTTGCGTTGCGCGGCCTCGCGCTCGAACAGCACCTCGAGGTTTTGGCGTTCGCTGAGGCCGTTGAAGTTCATCATCTGGCGCGCGTGACGTTGCCGCCAGAGGCTGTGCCGCTGGTCGCTCGTGAGGGAGGCGATCGCCGCGTCGTGTTCGCGGCGGATGTCGTCGGGTGTGACGGATCGCATGGTTCGAAACATGTCAGGCCCGGCCGGAGGAGCGGGCTCGGCGGCGCCGGCCCGCTGCTCGCCGGGAAGGTCAGGCGGCCTTGCGCCGGGCGCGCTTCGGCTTCTCCTGGGCGGTGTCGTTGGCCGCCGCGCCGGCGGGCTGCGGCCTCGTGTTCGAGACCACCTCCGGCGTGCGGATGCCGATCCGGCGGGGCTTCACCGCCTCGGGCAACTCGCGCTTCAGCTCGACCGTGAGCATGCCGTTGTCGTAGGTCGCCCGGCTGACGACCACGTAGTCGGCCAACTCAAAGCGCCGGTCGAACGCCCGAGTGGCGATGCCGCGGTGCAGATACTGTCGCGGCTCGTCCGAGCTCGCCTTGCGGCCGCTGACGGTCAGCTGGTTGGGCTCGGCGACGATCTCGAGCTCGTCCGGGCCGAAGCCGGCCACGGCGAAAGAGATGCGGTACTGGTCGTCGGCAAGCTTCTCGATGTCGTAGGGCGGATAGCTCGTCTCGTCCGGCATGCGCAGGGCGTTCTCCAAAGCGCCGACCAGGCGCTCGGCTCCGACCATGGAACCGTAGAGCGGCGAAAGGTTCAGGGCTCTCATCTCCAGTCCTCCTCGAAGCAACGTGGATATGACGCCGACTTGGCGACGGGCCGCGACCCAGCAGAGGCGCCGCGGCCTTGAGCTGGATTTAGGTCGAGGCGAGGCCCGCACAATCCCAATTCTGGAAAAGACAGGCGGGGGGAGGAGAGGCGGCAAGTCCCGGCGCAGGCGCTTTGCTGCGCAGCCTGCGCCGGCTTGTTCAAGAAGGATGCTCTGCCTTGGGAGGCGCGCGTTGAACGACTCTGTTCCGAGGCGGGTTCCGAGACCGCGCGAGCGTCGGAACATGGGCGCCGAGGCCGCCGTTCAAGCGCCGCCTCATCACCACAGACAGCCGCTCGGTCAGCGCTCCGGGATACGAAGATCGCGCAGGATCAGCCGCACGTCCTCAGTGCTCGCTTTGATGCGCTCGTGGTCGTCCGTGACCTCGACACGCCGCGCGACGGCGGGCTTGAGCGCATGGCGAAGCACGCCCAAGGCGCGGGGCGGCGCCATCAGCACGAGCTTTTCGAACTCGCCGGCCGCGGCGCTGCGGTTGAGCCGTTCGGCCACGCCTTCTAGGAAGCGCTTCTCGGCCGCCTCGGCCGGCGGCGCCTCCAGGACATTGTCGCGGCCGTAGCTCATGCGATCGTTCACCGTCCCGCCATGCGTGCGCGCCCAGTGCCGGTCGTGCTCGTCGGCCTTGAGCGACCAGCTGGCAAGCTCGGCCAGGGGGCCGTGGCGCCGGCGCTCGGCGAGGCCGCGGACCTGAACACCGTCGGCCAGGATGACGAGGGTCTCAATTCTTTTGGTCATCGCATCACTCCACTCAACAAAGCACGACAGGCGCCGCAGGCGCTCGCCTGCGGCGCCTCAGAGGCGGCTAGCAGGCTGTTGAAGAAGTCCGTAGCGGCGCGGGACTCGGCATGATTCACTTCCTTGAGCGAGGCTTGAGGGCTGGAGATGCGGGGTTCTGACGAGCGGACGGGGTCGTTGTTTTCGTATGTGGA
>Ga0209347_1002895_pt1 | contig 21350 bp, 10 predicted proteins | sample AutmiccommuBRH23_FD_187382 | JGI IMG/M metagenome (GOLD analysis project Ga0209347, IMG submission 187382) | Deep subsurface microbial communities from Mt. Terri, Switzerland - Autotrophic microbial communities BRH/23 (SPAdes) (version 2) | ecosystem: Environmental > Aquatic > Deep subsurface >...
TTTGATGACCTCGGCCTCTGCAATCCTGATGATCGTGCTGGCGGCTTGGCCGGCGTTGGCCGACGAAGCGACTCCATCGAAGGTCCTGTTCGACTTTGGATCCGGCTTCGACACCGGCTCCGTCGCCACAAGCGATGCCAAGGCCGCGGTGACGCCCGAGGGTACGCTGCGCATCGATCTGGGCCACGAGGCCCCCTGGCCCGGCGTGACGCTCAAAGCACCTCAGGGCAAGTGGGACCTGTCCGGGTGCGAATACGTCTCGCTCGACGTCACGAACCGCAGCGACAAGCCCTTGACCGTCTCGTGCCGGGTGGACAATCCCGGCGCCGACGGCACGAACCACTGCGTCACGGATCAGGTCGCCGTCGATCCGGGGGCCTCGCAGACGCTGACCGTTCGCATCTTCCCGGTCCCCTGGAAGCTCGATGAGCCGCTGGACCTGGTCGGCATGCGAGCCAACCCCGTCCACGCGGGCAAGATCGACACGGCCAATGTCACGCAACTGGTGATCTTCGTGACGCGGCCCGCCCAGGACCACGTCATCGAGGTCGACAACATCCGCGCCGGCGGGCACGTGCAGGTCCTGGACGCCTCCACGTTCCTGCCGTTCATCGACGAGTTCGGGCAGTACATCCACAAGGAATGGCCCGGCAAAATCCACTCCGTGGCGGCGCTGCTCCTGCAGGGCCAAAAGGAACAGGAAGACCTGAAGGTCCACACCCGGCCCGAGGGCTGGAACAAGTACGGCGGATGGACGGAGGGCCCTCGCCTCAAGGCGACAGGCTATTTCCGCGTCCAGAAACACAAGGGCAAATGGTGGCTCGTGGACCCCACCGGCCGGCTGTTCTGGTCGCACGGGATCGACTGCGTCCGCAGCGATACCCCAACACCGATCACCGACCGCGAGCGATACTTCCGCGATCTGCCCGGACAGGACTCACCGTTCACGTCGTTCCATGGCCAGGGGACCTGGGCCCCCCACGGCTACTACAGCACCCATTCCCCATACAAGACCTACGACTTTGCCCGGGCCAACCTGCTGCGCAAGCACGGCGAGGAGTTCGAAACCGCCTTCGCCGACATTACGCACCGGCGTTTCGAAAGCTGGGGCATCAATACCATCGCGAACTGGTCCGATGAGCGAGTGTACCTGCTGAGACTGACGCCGTACGTGGGCACGATTCAGTTCGAGGCCAGGAGGCTGGAGGGCTCGGAAGGGTACTGGGGCAAGTTCTACGACGTCTTCGACGCCAGCTTTCAGGAGAACCTGCGAAAGCGGCTCGAGTCCGAGCGAAACGAAACCGCCGGCGATCCCTGGTGCATCGGCTACTTTGTACACAACGAGTTGTCCTGGGGCGACGACACCTCGCTGGCGGTGGCGGCGCTGGTCTCCCCGGCCGACCAGCCGGCAAAGGTCGTCTTCGTGAACGATCTGGAAGCCCGTTATGAGACAATCGAGAACCTCAATGAAGTCTGGGGCAGCAGCTACGAATCCTGGGAGGCCTTGCTGGAAAGCCGTCAGGCGCCGGACAAGGCCAAGGCCCGCGAGGATCTCCAGGAGTTCTACACGAAGACCGCCGAGGCGTATTTCGGCACGATCCGCAGAGAGGTGAAACGGGTCGCGCCCAATCAACTCTACCTGGGCTGCCGGTTCGCGTGGGTGAACGATCGGGCCGCCCAGGCCGCCACGAAGTTCTGTGACGTGGTCAGCTACAACCGGTATGAATACGGGGTCGAGGGTTTGAAGCTGCCCGATGGAATCGATATGCCGCTGATCATCGGCGAATTCCACTTCGGCGCTCTCGATCGCGGTATGTTCCACACCGGCCTTCGCCGCGCCGAGAGCCAGCAGGACCGTGCGAACAAGTACAAGAACTACGTGCAAAGCGCCATGCGAAACCCCTTCCTCGTCGGAACGCACTGGTTCCAGTACAAGGACCAGCCCACCACCGGCCGGGGCGACGGCGAGAACTACCAGATCGGCTTCGTCGATATCTGTGACACGCCCTACCCGGAGATCGTCCAGGCCGCGCGTGACGTGGCGGGTTCGATGTACGAATACCGCTTCGATGGGCTCTGAGTGGCGGGCGAATCCGACCCATGAGACGCCTCGGACCGATGGGGTCTATTTGCTCTACGAGTCCTTGAGGGCGGCGCGGTACTTGGTGACGAAGCCGGCGGGCCTGTAGCTTTCCTTCGCCTGGCGCAGGCCGGGATCGCCCAGGTCCTGCTCGCGATTTATCCGCTCGTACTTCTCCGGCAGCAGCGACGCGAAGACCTGGTTCACGTACTGGTAGATCCCCCTAAGCTTGTTGTCGAGAATCGCCTTCTCGAAGTGGATGACGAACACCCGTCCCTGGGCCAGCTCCTCGCCCAGAGTGTAGGCGACCGGTTCCTCGTTGACGTAGAAGATCCCGCCGCAGAGTTGCAGATACTCCATGTTCTCGACGGCCTCCCTGGCGGCCGCGTAATCGCCCGGCTTCTCCTGCTTTTCACGCCATCTCTCCAGGACGTGCAGGGCGTCGCCCGCGTACGCTTCCAGGAGGGGCTTGGCGACACACGAGTTGTTGCGAAGGAACAGGTTGACGAGGTTCTTCTTCCTGTGGAGCCTGCGGCCGGCGAGGTCCGCCATCTTCTCGCGAGGGTAGAGGTAGTCGAAACTGTCCCGATCCTCCCAGACCCGGTAGCCCATCTGCGAGAGTTGCTCGGCCTGCGACAGAGAAACGGCCTTCATTACCCTGTACTGCTCGAAGAGGGAGCCCAGAGTCTCCTCCCCCGGCAGACCGAACGGCAGCATGAAGAACGGCTCGGCATCCTTGCCTGCAATGACGTAAAGGTCCTCACCGAGCCGCGAGATCCGGTATTGATGTGCGTCGCGGAACAGGTAGATGCCCGCGAAGGTCAGCTCGGACATGCCCTCGGGCAGTTGCTGAAAACGAGGATGAAGCTCCGGCCTCTGGTCCAGAGCGAGCGACGAAAACTCCGGGTATTCCTTAATCATAGGCGTACGGTGCGCGATGCACTCCCTTCCTGCGAACCCTTCGACGAGGGCAGCGTATGCCGCCCTCTGCGCCGATTGCTGCGTCCATCGTGCCACAAATCCGGTCCCGATTCAATTCCCTCGGGTCGGTTGACCATGCGACCGGTCGGCGACTATAATACGCCCGATTCTTACAAGGAGATTGAAAATGGACTCAGAGCGAAACGATAATTCTCAATCCGGCTTTCCGTTCCACGACATGCAGGGAAACCCTTCCTCGAATGCCGGCAGCGGTCCGCCGAGCATGCCGCCATACGCCTCCTGCGCGCCCTATCCGCCACGTCGGAGATTCAGCGGCTGGCGGGTCCTCTGGGGCATCCTGTTCGGCCTGTCCGTGCTGGCGAACGTCGGGTTGTTTCTGCTGCTCATCGGAACGATCGTCGTCCTTGCCGGCGCCGGCGGCGGAGGGTACGGCTCGGTCGTCCTGCGGGAAGGCCCCCGAGCCAGCCGGATCGCGGTGATCAACGTCGAGGGCATCATTGACGAGTCGCAGGCCGACGACGTCTATCGCCAGCTCAAGAGCGCCGGGGAGGACGCCTCCATCAAGGGCATCATCGTCCGGGTGAACTCGCCCGGCGGCACCATCTCGGCCAGCGACCGCATCTATCGCGAGATCGTAGACTACCGCAAGAAGCAGGGGCAACCGGCCGTGGCCTTCATGCAGGGGATGGCGGCTTCCGGCGGCTATTACGCCTCGGTCGCCTGCGACGAAATCATCGCCGAGCCGACGGCCATCACCGGGTCCATCGGCGTGATCATGGCCCATTTCGTCTTCCAGGACCTGCTCGAAAACAAGCTGGGAATTCAGCCGGTGTTCCTCACGAAAGGGCAGAAGAAGGATTGGCCCAGCTCTTTCCGGACGCCCACCGACGAGGAGCTTTCCTACATCAACGACCGGCTGCTCGAACCGGCCTATCAGCGGTTCGTCAGCGTGGTCAAGGAAGGCCGCCGAGGGATTCTCTCCGAGGACGAGGTCCTGAAACTGGCCGACGGCAGCATCTACGTCGCCGAGGAGGCCCTGGCGGTCGAGCTGATCGACAAGACCGGATACCTGGACGACGCCATCGCGATGGTCAAGGCCCGCGCCGGAATCGAGAAGGCCGAGGTCATCGAGTACCGCCGGCCTCTGTCCTTCATGAACCTTCTGACGGCCGAGAGCAAAACAAAGAGCCTCCTCCATCTGGATCGCACCCGACTGTTCGAGCTGTGTACGCCGCAGGTGCTGTACCTGTGGAATGCTTACTGATCCGGTGCGGAGATTGAGCCGCGGGGTCCTATCCGTCCCATCAGTCCCATAGGTCCTATCTCTTCTCAATCGCTCGAAAGCTCTCCGAACAGCGTCAGCGGCGAGGTCCGCGTGATGCGGACTTGGGCGAACCGGCCGGCCAGTGAAGACGGCCCGTTGAAGACAACGATATGATCGGTCGAGGTCCGCCCCACCAACTGCGGCCGGTCCTCGGCATCCGTCGGATTGACATGCGCCTTCTTGCTGAGCCCCTCGACCAGGACGGTGACATCGCGATCCAGGAAATCCTTGCTCAGTTCCTCGCTGATCAGCTCCTGGACAGCCAGCAGCTCGACGTTTCGCCTTTGCTTGACCTCTTCCGGGACCGTGTCGGCCAGGCGTTTGTCGGCCGTCGTGCCCGGCCGGGGGGAGTACTTGAATACGAAGCAATTCTTGTACCGAGCCTTGCGGACAAGTTCCACGGTGGCCTGGAAATCCTCCTCGGTCTCGCCGGGAAAGCCGACGATGAAGTCGCCCGCGATGGCGATGTCCGGCACGATGCTCCGCGCCATTTCGAGCATCTCCAGGTAGTGGGCCGCGGTGTAGTGGCGGTTCATGGCTCGCAGAATCTGGTCCGAGCCACTCTGGGCGGGCATGTGCAGGTATCGGCACACCTTCGGGGAACCCGCCATCACCCGCAGGATGTCCTCGTAGTGCTCGTCGCACGGATAGCTCGTCACGAACCGGACCCACTCGATCCCCGGCACCTCCGTCGCCATTTCGAGCAGATCCGCCAGGCTGTAGGCTCGTTCCCCGTTGCGGTACTGATAGGAGTTCACGGTCTGGCCCAGGAACGTCACCTGCCGGACTCCATCGTCCGCAAGCCTTCTCACTTGCGAGAGGATCGCCTTGGGCGAGCGGCAGGCCTCCGGGCCACGGACATACGGCACGACACAATAGGTGCAGAAGTAATTGCAGCCGCGCATCACGCGCACGAATGCCTGCCCGGGAATCGGCCGATCCTGGATGCTGTGGACCGATTCGAAATCATCGAGGGCCGCATCATCGTCGCCCTCGACCGGGCGACGAATCACCTCGGTCACGGCCAGCCGCTTCTCATGGCGGGCCAGCGCCTGCGTGATCAGCTCGGCAAGTTGCGGAATCTGGGCAGGGCCGCATACGATATCCACGGCCTCATGCTCGAGCAGTTCATCCCCGAGCCGCTGGGCCATGCAGCCCATGACCGCGACGACCAGGCCGGGCCGGTGCTGCTTGAGGTGCTTGAGGTGGCCAAGGTTCGAAAGAACCCGATCCTCGGCGTGCTGGCGCACCGAGCAGGTGTTGATGACGACGGCGTCGGCCTCCTTGACGCTGTCGGTCAGCCGAAAGCCGGCATGCTGGAGCGCGGCGGCGACCAGCCCCGTATCGAGCTTGTTCATCTGGCAGCCAAAACTCTTGATGTGAATGGCGCGATCTTCCATAACAGCCGCAGGATAAGGCATTTGGAGTAAAAAAGCAAATTACAAGATCGATGGACTTCATGGACGAAGTGTACGCGGTGGACAGGCATGCCGTCCGCGAAGTCCAGAGCGTCCACTTCGTCCATCACATCGCTTGCCCGCCATGGCCGCTTCGCGTATACTCGGAGCATCTCGGGAGGCAATCGGTACAAAATGGTAAAAAACCAAAAGAGAATTGAGCAAATCGCAGGCTTGATCCTGGTCGGCGCGATCGTCATCGGCTGCGGGCTCGTGCTCCGGCCGTTCATATCCGCCATCCTCTGGGCGGCCATCCTGTGTTTTGCGACCTGGCCCGTACACGAGTTGCTGCTCAAGTGGCTGCGCGGCCGGCGCAATATCGCCGCCGGACTGATGACCGTGCTGCTCTCGCTGGTGCTGATCCTGCCGTTTCTCGTGGTCGGCCTGACCCTCACCGACAACGTCCGCTCAGCCCTGGCCCAGTTCGATTCCTACCGGGAAACCGGCATCCCCGATCCGCCCGCCTGGATCGAGCGAATTCCCCTGGTCGGCCAGAGAGTCCATCAGTACTGGCTCGACTTCATGGTAGATGCCAGGCCTGCCATGGATTGGCTCAAACCGAGACTCCAGACAGCCGGTCTGTGGCTGTTGGGCCACAGCCTGAGCCTCATCCAGGGCGTTCTGCAACTTGCGATGAGCGTGCTGATCGCGTTCTTCCTGTACCGCGACGGCGTGGGGCTCGTCGAGCGCCTCCGCGAAGGCTTTCGGCGAATCAGCGGCGATTACGGTCAGCGATTGATGGAGATCGTCCGAACGACAGTGCAGAGCGTGGTCTACGGCGTAATCGGCACCGGGCTGGCGCAAGGGCTCGTGGCGGGAATCGGGTTCACCATCGCCGGAATCCCTTCGCCGATGCTTCTGGCCGTGCTCACCTTTTTCCTGAGTTTCGTCCCCATGGGCCCGCCGATCATCTGGATCGGGGCTTCGATCTGGCTTTTTGCCCAGGGGCACGTCGGCTGGGGCATCTTCATGGTGGTTTACGGCGTGCTCGCCATCAGCAGCGTGGACAACATCGTCAAGCCGATCATCATCAGCCGGGGCTCGAAGCTGCCGTTCATCGTGATGTTTGTCGGCGTCCTCGGCGGCATCGCGACCTTCGGATTCATCGGCATCTTCATCGGCCCGACCCTGCTGGCCGTAGGCTACAGTTTGATCCAGGAGCTCCTCGACCAGCGACGCATCGCAGCTACGCCCAAACCCGCATCTGAGCCGCCCGAGTCCGCGGCGGTCGGCACGACCGCACCGCAGTCTGCCGCACCCGACGAGTACATGCCGCCCGCGTCCGACCAGGCGACGTGATCGCGGCTCAGGCTCGGCGGAACCACCTTCGCCGGCTGGGAAGCTGCTTGACGACACGTTGAGTCGCAAAGGCCTTTTGCAGAACCGCCCAGAGCGCATCGGGATCCTCGGCGCGGAGCACCTGCTCGCGAATCTCGGCCCGATGCATGGTGCGTACGATCATCGCAAGAATCTGGACCTGAAGATTGCTCTGCTGAGGGGCCAGCACCAGGAAGATGAAACGCGTCGGCTCCCCGTCCGGCGAGTTCCACTCAATCCCGACCCGGGACCGGCCAAAGACGATCACGGGCTTGTCCGACTTCTGAAGTCGGGCATGCGGAATGGCGATGCCCTCTTCCAGGGCGGTGCCCATCTCGTTTTCCCGCTGGAGCACGGCCGCATAGATGCTCTCGGCGCTGTGCGCCGGGTCCTGTCCGGCGGCCGACTCCGACAGTTCCTCCAGGGCCTTGTCCCGTGTCGTCGCCTTCAGATCGGCGACGGTCGAGGCCTTGGTGAGATACTCCAGCAGGCTCACCGCGTTGCGTCGGGAGAGCGAGTAGCTCAGCCAGGGCCCCAGAATGATGGATGAGAACACCGCCCCAAAGACGATGGCCACGAAAATCGGCTGCGTAATCAGCCCGAATTGCAGGGCCAGCAGGCCGACAACGACCTCCATGGCGCCGCCCGGCGTATGCGCCACGGCGATCGGCATGCGGTCGTCCCTGGGCTGTTGCGTCATGCCGACACCGAACCAGGCGCCCAGGAATCGGCCGCCAACGCCGATGACGGTAATGAAGGCTACGAGGAACGGATCGAAATGGGTCAAAAAGTCGATCCGTAAGCCGACGCCCGCGAAGAAGATCGGGACAAACAACGCGTAAACCATCTGCGAGATGACCTGGCGAGTCCGCTCCGAAAGGGCCCGGGCCTGCCCGGCCATGACGCCGGCGATGAAGAACCCGAACAATGCGTGGATGCCGATCCGCTGGGTGATAGCGCCGCAGAGAGCCCCGAGCAGTGAGATGAACGTCAGGGAGGTGGCCGGCTCGGGCATCTCGCGGCGGCGAATCTGCGAGATCACCGCGTTAGCGAACCATCGTCCGATCGTCAGGCAGAAGACCGTGAAGCCGATGGTCGCGCCGAAAATCACGGCGGTCTTCTTCAACTCCAACTCGGCCTGAGTGAAGAAGCCCAGCACCATCGTGAACAGGAGCCATCCGATGATGTCGTTGACCGATAGCGCGGACATGATGAGAAAGCCCATGTCCGTCTTGGAGATGTTCAAATCGTGCAAGGCGCGGGCCGCCACGGGCATCGCACTGATCGTCAGCGCGGTTGCCATGAACAGGGCAAAGATCACCCGCCGCTCCGGGTCCGCCAGGTAGACGGCCGGCAGAATCACGCAGGCCGGGAAGGCGATGAGCATGGGGACGACGATGTCCGTCACGGCGATCTTGAGCGCGTCGCCCCGCTGCCGCCAGGCGCTGGAAAAATCGACCTCCAGGCCCGTTTCCATCAGCAGGAACAGCACGCCCAGCCAGCCGACAGTTTCCAGCATGTTCAGTTGGACCACATCCTGCGGGAAGATGGCCTCGTGCAGGCCGGGAAAAAAGCGGCCGAGGATCGTCGGTCCCAGCAGGATGCCCACCAGGATCTCCGCCGTCAGCGCAGGCTGCTTCCACCGGCGAAAGATCTCGCCCAATCCACGCGCCAGCCCCAGCAGCAGGAAGACCTGCACCAGGAACAGAAAGATGTTGTGTTCCTCAATGTGGTTCATCACAGGACGTACGCACACCCAAAGTCAAAGTGCATGGCACAATCACCGATCCGCAAGAGAGCGGTTCAGCACACGCTGCATATCCTTGAGGCGATTGACCTCATCGAAGCCCAGCCGGAGGATGGGAAACGCGGTCTTATTATGCATCAACGGCTCATCCAGGTCCACCCACTGCCGGCAGGTTTCGCCGTCCGGCGTGCCCGGAATCGGTGCGAAATCCGCGAGCATGCCGCGGATGCCGAGACTGTGTACGAATCGCATGGAGGCTTCGAGTTCCTGGGCGTCACTGTCGGGATGCCCGATAATCTGGTACGCCGTGACATCCACGGGGTAGGCCCCGGCGGCAAGCAGATACCCGACCGCACGGGCAAGCTCTTCCGAGAAGACCTTGCCGCCCGTGCCCTCCTGCCACCGGCGAGAGGCGCTCTCGAAGCCGAGATAGAACGTCTTGAAGCCCGCCCGGATCATCAGTACCGCCAAGTCGGCTGTCACGAAGCGGGCATTCAGCGCGTTCGGCGTGTGCAGGTTCACCCGGATGTCCCGACGGACCATCTCCTCCAGAAAGGGCATCAGGACATTCGGGGCGTCGAACAACAGCGCGTCATCATAAAAGGCCACGTTCCTGGCCCCCTGCCCGACCAGAAGCTCCAGTTCAGCCAAGGCCCGCCCCACCGGCCGGGACTTGAAGAACCCGTACACCCTGGGCACCGAGCAGTAGCTGCACTGAAAGGGACAGCCGTCGGTGAGCTTCAGCGCCCCGACCTCCAACCCGCCGTAGGCTTCCCAGAGGGCGGTCTGCTCCAGATCGGGCGTCATCTGCAAGTACGACCACAAAGGCTGCAAGTCGATGCCCGGCACGATAAAATCGGCCCCCAACCCCCGCGCGTGGTCGCTGCAGAGTATCGCATAGTTGCCGCCAAGGACAATCCTGGCCTCCGGGCGAATCCGTCGAATGTCCTCGATCACCTCTCGAACGCCGGGACACCAGTAGGTCATCATGGTCTGGATGAAGGCGTAGTCGAACGGTCCCAGCTCGCGGAGGCAGTTCGTGAACCGCTCTCGGGGCAGGCCGAATCGGCGGAAATATCGCGGGATAGACTCCAATACCTTGGGCGAAGCGACCCGTTCGTTGCAGAACTGCCCTCGCCCCCATCGATCCGAGGACGATCCGCCTTCGCTCAACCGGCGATCCATGTAGTCGAAGAAGCGGAATTCCGCCTGCCCACGCAGCTTGCCGGCGACGCTCAAGAGCCCGTATGGCCGCATCCAGAAGTCATGAGCGGCAAAGTCGTAGATCGGCGGATTGACCAAGAGCACCTTGGGTTTCATTCCAACGGAGTATAAGAGGGGCTCCCCGGCTGTCAATACCACGGTCGGAGCCGCTGTGATACTCATTACCCGAGGTCTTTCCACAATCATCGTAAGTCTTTTTCTTACAGCCAGTTATGAGTGCAAAGTGAGGAATGGGCATTGCAGCTTCGCCGCGGATGTGATATACTGAAGCTATGAAGATGAGCCAGAATATCATATTAGCCTGCCAGGGTTTTGGCAAGGAGGACGACAATGAGCCTCCTCCCGGCGATGATCCTTTACCTGTCCGTGGGCTGCGGCGAGTGGTATCTTGCCTTGCGGCGCACCTTGGCGTGCGCCCGCGGGGAGAAGGTCTTGCTCGTTTCCATTGTGTTTATCGAAAATTTGCTGGGGTTGTGGGTACTGTCGAATTTTATTCGGACTAACAACTGGTTCCTGGCCCTGAGCTACTCCGCCGGCGGAGCGGCCGGCGCGTTGATCGTAGCCATGAGGAGCCCGAAATCACCCGAAGCCCCTGCCGGCACTTCCACTCCCTGATTTCCGCCCCTGTTCGCTCGATGAGTATGCGGGCACGCAACCCGACAATGAGAGCATCCTTTGCACGCGTTCGGCCACCCGGGTCCGCAACGTACTGGTTGTTCTATGCCTCTGAATAGGCTGCATCCGTAACTCTCTTTATGGACAGGAGTTATAGCGCTGACGCCCTTACCTGCCCTGCCCATGTCTCCGTTTTGTCTCCGTCTGGTCTGCGGATGCGTCTCGCCAGTGGCCTCTGGGGCGAAGACTGCCGATGCAATGGACACCATGAGAAAGCCATGGGTGTACAAACGCAGACACATCAAGGGATGGTAGTGCGGGTGGTACGAGGGAGACAAGAGGAAGGCACTGGCGGAGCACTTCCGCCACATCAAATACACGCAGCCGAATCTCGATACCGGTCTGTAGCGCCGTTCTACTGGCTTCTCATCTGGTGTATCTTGTGCAAGTCGGCGGAAGGATGTATGGCTCTGCGGAGAGGCCTCCTGGGTACGGACCGACCACCGGAACAGAGGCTGGGTTTCCCCCGTGGGTGTGACGACGTACCTAACCAGAAGTTGAGGCCATCTCGTCTTTCTTTTCAGGTTGGTCTTGCATCGGGGCATGCTCGAACATAGAATTGAGGCTAAGTAATCAGATGTAGCACAATTCCGAGCGGCTATGGAGGAGCAGGACGATTGTTCTTCCAACACATTTCTGGCCCACGTTTTGAGTTACAGGAGGCACTCACCATCCGAACAACGGCGATGGGGAACCTGGAAGCATACCGCCCTTGCAGGCTGGAGATCGTTGCGGAGGTATGAGAAAATGGGAATCCACTGCACATCGAAACGAAGCGCTCTCACACGGTTCTGTCTCTACACACTCGCGGCACACGTTCTAATAAACACCGTTCGAGCCGAACTGCCTTTGCAGGAGGTTACCACCGTTTTTGAATACGATGGCAACGGGAACGTCATCGCACGAGTGGACGGAAACGGCTATCGTACGCTGTACACGTACGACAAGGTGAATCGTCTTGCCACTATCGACTATCCGGACGGGGCCGCACCGGATGTACGACTCACCTATGACGCCAACGGTAATCTCACCAGCATGACCGATTGGACGGGGACCACCTGTTACACCTATGACGTCCTCGACCGACTGGCCAGAGTAGACGGTCCGGACGGAAACACGGTCCTTTATTGGTACGATGCCGTGGGGAACATCACGTTGGTGGCATGCGGCAGGCAAAGCACGAAGGGGTACTCATTCGACTTTGTGCATTTCCCGGACGACAATCTGTACGCCTACCATGTCCTGGAATACACCTACGATTCCGACAACCGCCTCGAAAGTATCAAGGACTGCATAGCCGATGAGAGCACCGCCTATACGTACGACAAGGCAGGGAACGTGAGTCGCTGCGATCTACCTAATGACTGCTACACGCTCTACGGCTACGACGCCGATGGGCGCCTGGTTACGGTCGAGCACCGCAACGTGGGCGACGGCCTCCTCGCCAAATATGAGTACACGCTCAACAGCATGGGCCATCGCACGAAGGTCGTGGAGACCACGGCGTCCGGCTCCAAGGAGATGAGCTACGCGTATGATCTTCTCGACCGCCTGAAGACGGCCACATACCCTGACGGACGTAAGGTAGAGTATGACTACGATAGCTTCGGCAACCGCACGAAGATGACCGAGACTCGCGGCGGGGCCACCACGGTCACGGAGTACACCTACGATTCCGACAGCCGGTTGCTGTCCACCCAGGTCAACGGCATCGAGGACGAGCGCTTCAGCTATGACGCAATCGGAAACTCGATCCGACGGACAAGCAGCAAGCGCCAGATTGAATACGCCTACGACCACGAGAACCGCCTCGTCCATTACCGGGATGGGACGAACGAGGTGAGATACACTTATGACGGCGCGGGCAATCGTGTGGCCAGGACTGCGAATGATCGAACGAGCCGGTCCCTTTATGACATCAATCGTCGCCGCTCGCACGCGATCGCAGATCTGGACTCGTCAGGCTTGCCGACCCAGGTGCGCGTCTGGGGGCATGATCTCGTTTCGGCTCGCGCGCCGTGCGAATCTGACGGCTATACCTATCTTCACGATTCACCCGCGGGGAACGTGCGGCAACTGCTTGATCCGCTCGGTCACATGGTCAATCGCTACGAATACGACGCCTTTGGGACGCCGCATATGAGCGTAGAGCAAGTGGCCAATGATTACCGGTTCGCGGGGCAGCGCCACGATGAGGAAGCCGGATTGCTCCAATTCGCTGAGCGATACTTCGATCTTGCATTAGGCCGCGCCCTCACCAGGGAAACGTATGCCAATCCCCTGCCGCCGGAAAGCCCGTATCCGTTGTCACCGATCGTCGGTCTCAACCAGTCGGCGAGTTTGGATCCCGTCATGAAGCCCCATGTCACGGTGGACGAGATCTTCCAGAAGATCGTCTTCACCATACTCACGTCATTGGACAACTTGGAGAAGTGGAAGTCCGCGCCCCAGGCCATTGTGGCATTCCGCAACCAATTGGGGTGCGCCCCCACAGTCGGCCGCTTCGCGAGTACGTCAGCGATCGCGGCGGATGGGGTGGCGAGCTGGTGGAACTTCTCGACCGAGTTGATAGACGTAACGAGAGGTCTCGCCCCGCTGTCCGATCTTGACCTTGCCGGGAAAGGCGCCTCTGAGTTTCAACTCTCTTTGCTCGCGGGCGGCTTGGCGGGGACCATCAACCCTGCTCTTACGCCACTGGCCATCTCGTTGACAGACATAGCTTTGGACGCGTTAGATGCGATGGGCCTATCGCCATACACGGTGTCCTCCAATGCACCATTCTGGTCCTTCGTCCTGGATAAGCAACGGTACATGGCTGTGCCGCCGCCCATGCTGGTGTGGGAGGTTGCCCTCGACCGACTGAGGCACCCGATCGAACCCACCATGACATTTGATGCCGTGCGGGATATCAATGGCCCCAGTGATCCGAATGACCCTAACGCCCCCTTTACTCCCCCGGATCCTAACGACGGCGATGAGGATGACATTGACCCGGGTTCTCTGCGGTTCAGCCTCTGGGATTTCCCCCGCAACGGGTTCTTCCCCCCGGTGTTGCCGGCACCGACGGGAATCAGCCTCAGCGAAGTTGGGGGCGTCACGTTCGACAAGGCGGCCACCGTTTTGGCTGAGATGAGCGACATCAAAGGAGTCATCTACGACGCAGTCACCGGACAACTCGTCCTCTATGGGGAGAAGGACGTCAATCTACCGCCGATGAACCTTGATGACTTCGTGGTCGTTGCCCGAGCCCTCTGTTTTGATCCGGATCTCACACCGGAGGTGAGTATCGAGCCTCCCTATGCATTGTGCAGCGATACTGGGTGTAACGAGGCTGTGTGCGCCACGGTGCGCTATGGTCCTGTCCTACTGGACGGGAAGACGGGCAAGCCGGTGATCTACGATATCGCGTCCGGGACTCATTTTGGCTGGGTCATGTTCGAAGCGGACCGCACGCTTAAGAGTCTGACTCAAGGGATCGACAACCTGACGTGCGAGTCGGTGGTATGCCACGTGCCGGGCTTCAAGACCATGCTGCAGCGACGTCGCGAAAGCAATGACATCGGGGCGCCGATGACTGCCCGTTTCTGGTTCCGGCCGGAGACGATCAAGCTTGTGCCGTCTCTCGATGGCAAATCAATGGTGTTCTCGGATGTGGTAATGCGGCTGGACACCGAATCGAAGTACTACTCGCAGGAGGTGTTCCACGATGCTGTGGCTGAAGGCTTCGCCCAACACTTCAACGATCACTACGATGACTTCGCCGAGGAGTTTCCTATCTTTGCGGAACTGCGCCAACTGGCCAAGATTGTGGGTGCGCTCAAGTGGATCGTCGAGAACGATCTGCCCCTGGATCTTTCTCTGCTGTCCACGTATGAACCTGCCCACTACGACACACCCGCGGTGACGCCCATGTCCAACGTCTGCCAGAGTTGGCTCGACGTGGATTCCGGCCAAGTCAACGTGATCGGCTTGGCGGGCGGTGTTACCTATGCACAGGATCTGACGATGGAGGAGCCCGCAAATGGCCTGGAAAGCCAGGTTCTCGCGGCCCGGCCGGACCGTCCTGATTTGTCGTGGACCGCATCCATCGGGGCTGCCGCCATGCAGGCGGCAGCACTGCCCTTGGTACCGAGAGGGGATGACACGAGCCTGTTTCTGACACAGACGGACGTCAGTCTTCAGGGCTCCGGGGGCAGTTCCTTGACGCTGACGCGGTACTTCAATTCCTTCGAGACCGGCCCGAGCCTCTTTGGTTGGGGCTGGGAGGCGGTGCGGTTCGAACTACGTCCCGCGACCGTACGCCTGCCCATGAACGTGGACGAACATCCCTTCGTGGGCTATGCGATCGTATGGTTCATCGATCGAGCAGCAGGTGCTGCCTGGAAATATGTCCTGAGTCGCCCCTATGATGAGGACGTCGATCCTCAGAATCTTGCGGAGCGGCTGGGCAGTGATGACGGCGTTTTCGCCTATGGGTGTGAGACGCGGCCAGGAGAGAATGCGCTGTTCTACAGCAACAGCGGCCGCTTTCTCCTGCAGCAGGACCATGGAACGTGGCTTGAATTCGATGGCTCGGGCCGGTTGACCCGAAGCAGCGGAGCGGACGGCCGCGGGATCGTCTACCGCTATAGTGTCGACGGTCGGCTGGTCGGTCTGGATGAGTCACCCTCCGGCCCGCAAATCCAACTTTCGTATGAGGGGGAGCGCGTGGTGTCCGCTCAAGCGTCGGGATCATTGCCCATCCAATATACCTATGATGCGGTCACGGGCGACCTGCAGGGCGTCCGCATGGCCCGGGAGGGCACGGCATCCAGGGAGACAGAGGCGATTAAGGCACAGGCTGATCTGTCTTCCGGTACTGGTCTGTCCTACACGTATGATGATAGACATCGCCTGACCGCGATCCAGGATAGTGATGGACTGACCTTGGCTGAATACGAGTATGACGAGAGCGATCAGCTTGCCACCGCTATCCAACGCGAGGGAGGATTCGTGCGCACCACGGAATACGGCGCCGGCGGTCAGAAGACTCGGATCGTCGGCCCGGAGGGCTATCTTGCGATCTATGAGGATGATCCGAACACACATGTGACGAATCTGACTGATGCGCGGGGCCACACAATGATGTGGCGGCACAATAGCCACAATCAGCCTATCGCCCAAGTCAATGCCGAAGGACAGACGGCTGAGTTCTATTACGATTGGAATGATCGATTGATGGCCGTCAAGTGGCCCGGCGGCCGGATCGATGCCGTAGTCTGGAATGAGCAAGACTGTCCATGGGAGCTGCTCTGGGCTGAGGCCGGCCAGGGTTTTGAAGATCATTTCGACCAAGACCACCGGTGGTCCCGTGATGAAGGGGACGGGGGGTACCTCGTTTCAGAATATGAATATGATGCCACTGGGAGGTTGATCGGGGCGCGTGACGCCCTGCGACGAATTGACTGCCGTTTCACCTATAGCGATCATGGTGTCCTGCAAATCCTGGATGGTCGGGGCTATGGGACGAGCTATACCTACGCGAACAGCCGGCGTCTGATGAAGGTGACTAATGAGGAAGGCCATGAAGTATCGTTCACATATGGCGATGCCGACAACCTGACCGGGATTCACACGAAGTCCGGCAGCATCGCGCTGGGCTACGATGGGCAGGACCGGCTGTGTGCGGTGACCTGCGGCGACCCTCAGGATCGCCGTTCCTATGCGTACGGGTACAATGCCGGCAATCAGTTGACAACGGTGACCGGCCCGGATGGCACGGTCAGTACCTACACCTACGACCCGCGTGGCAACTTGGTCGGGGTGACCCATGACGGTATACTGCAAGTCGAATATGAGTACGACGACCTGAACCGTGTTCGACAAGTTCGCTACAAGGGGACGGTGGATGCAGAAACTGTGAACTGAGGCTGTTTCGCAGGTGCGATGGGCAAGTTGGCGTGCTGGTGCCTGCCGGACGGAGAGGTCGCACGACGGCCGCTTCATGGCGACATCGCGTAAGTCCAATGTTTACAAGAGGTTGGGTTACTCGATGTGCGTCTTGTCATCCGCCGGGCTCTGGTGAAGGGGCATTCGCGATGTCATCGTCGCGAGCGACCCTCCACAGATATGGTCGGATTTCTGACGGGACCTGTCTTTCCCGGCTTGACACGGACCGGCAGCCCTGTGTAGGCTACGTGTTGCGTGTAGAAGGTTGAAAAGGGCCGAAAGCGACTCCATTGGAGGCTCTTGTCCGTTGTCTATCGCAGCTCATTCCGTTTGAACGCCTTTCTGTTGCCCTGTTCTCTGATCGCGGCGCCCCCTTGACTTGCACGTGGGAGTCCGGCGGGGAACGACGGCGGCGGAATGGCCATCTGATAGGATGATATGGAGTTCCTATCTGGAGGGTAGTGCCATGAGACATGCAGTCCGATCTGTTAAGGTATGGGGTGTCCTCCTGGGTATGGTTTGCTTGGTCAGCGGCACGGCGACTTTTGTGACCCCGGCAAGCGCCGGGGAACCGGGGGACAGGACTGACCTGGATGCCTACGATTTCGGGGACGCCCCGGACGATGTGAACGCGCCGGGATACCCCACACTGTTGATCCATGACGGGGCCCGCCACCTGATTGGTGGTCCCTGGTTCGGGGAACCGGGGGATCTGCCGGATGGCGAAACCAACGGGCAGCCCGACCCGAACGCTGTGGGGGACGATGTCGGCGATATTAACGATGAGAGCGGCATCACGATCCCGCCGCTGCATTCTGGGCAAATGGCCGTGGTGACCCTCGATATACGAGGTGGCGGTGGCATGGTCCAAGCCTGGATAGACTTCGACGCCAACGACGTGTGGCAGGCCCAAGAGCGGATCGTCGACGGGTTCCTGCCGGAGGGGCGGCAGGCAATCGCTTTTATGGTCCCCGAAACGGCCGCGGCCGGCGTCACCTATGCGCGCTTCCGCATCAGCTCGGCAGGTGGTCTTGCTCCGGATGGCCCGGCGGCAGACGGAGAAGTCGAAGACTATGCGGTCGTGATCGAGAGCTTCTTTGCTCCGAACCGCTGGTGCCAGGTGGCAGATGTGACCCAGAGCGGCATTGCCCTGCGCTGCGACAGCAACGATGGCAACGTGCGCTGGCTGGCGGACGACTTCAACTCCATCAGCAGCGACTCTCTCAGCCACGTGCGTCTCTGGGGTTCCTGGAAGGACGACCGCGTGGGGACCATCAAGAGCATCCATCTGGCCCTCTACGCCAACGACCCCGCCGCAGCGGAAGGATCGGAGCCGGAGAGCGAATGCGCCAGACCGGCCCTGAGCAAGCCCTTGTGGCAGGCGAACTTCGATCCCAATCAATTCACGCAGCGGCTCTACCACGTCGTGCGCTGGTCGGGCCAATGGGCCTGGGACCCGGCTGGCGGAACGCTGGTGCCGGCTATTTCGAGGGGCATGTGGCAAATCGACATCCCCACCTCCAGCACAACCCTGTCCGGGTCTCCAGAAGCTCCGGTCATCTACTGGCTGGCCGTGGCGGTGCAAACCCAGAGTGGGGAATTTAGCTGGAACACCCGCCAATGGCCGTATCATAATCTGTCCAATGCAGCGTGGGACGTAGGGGCGGAACCGGCCGGTGCCTGGATGGAGCTGCACTATCCCGAAACACACCCCTATCAGCAGCTGGATCCCAACGCGCTGGATATGGCCTTCTATCTGGAGTTCCGGTCCTATGCATCCAGAGTCACTGTTGGGTGTCCTGCTCCCGTGACCATAGGGTGCCCCACGCCTACGGTCGGTTGCCCGGTCCCGGTGACTACAGGGTGCCCGACACCGACCTTCGGATGTCCGACTCCGGTGACTACAGGGTGCCCCACGCCTACGGTCGGTTGTCCAGTCCCAGTGACTACAGGGTGCCCGACACCGACCTTCGGATGTCCGACTCCGGTCACCCTGGGATGTCCTACGCCTACGGCCGGCTGTCCCGCTCCGGTGACTACAGGATGCCCGACGCCTACCATGGGGTGCCCCGCTCCGGTGACCACCGGGTGCCCGACGCCCACCGTAGGGTGTCCGATTCCGGTCACAATAGGGTGCCCCACGCCTACGGTCGGGTGTCCAGTCCCAGTGACTACAGGATGCCCGACGCCTACCGCAGGCTGCCCGGCTCCGGTAACTACAGGGTGCCCGACGCCCACGGTCGGGTGTCCTGCGCCGGTGACCACCGGATGTCCGACGCCTACGACAGGTTGCCCGCCTCCCGCCACGGTAGCATGCCCCCGGGCACAACAGAGGATGCCTTACAATCAGAGCGCCGCGACATGGGTGATTTACACGCTTCAGAAAGACTGGCTCATCATGGATTGGACTTGCCCGGCGCTCCATGTCGATTGTCCGGCGACAGTCCCGGCGCGTGTCACCACTTCCAGCGTCGGTAAGCAGTCGCAGGGTATAAGAGTCTCGCAGGGAATGTCCGACGAGAGGACACATGCAGGCGCTTCGTTGCTGCGATAGTGACATCGTGACTGAGGCTACACGAGAAACACCGGAACAAGGTTTGACGCCTCAGGGCGAGACCGTCCCAGGCACGATGCGTCCTGTCTTGGCTGCGCTAAGTTGCCTGGCGGCCGCGTGGGTCATGGCGAACTCGACTGGCCTGCTCGTGTACCCGCTGCGCCGAATGTTGGTGCTTCTATGCGTCGGTGTGGCCCTCGTCGGGCTTGGCGCGCGGGTGAAATGGTCCTGGCAGCTCTGGGTGAGTCTCGCACTGGTCGTGGGTCTGTTCCTGGCGGCGGTCACATCACCGTTGCCACCTGTGGGCATCGCGGGCATTGCCGTGGTGCTGGCCTTCTTGGCCTGGGTGTACACCGGTCCGCAGCGAGAAGTCCTTTGGGTTTCGTGCTCCGGTCTGGCGGTTTTCGGCCTCTATCGGGCAGTCGTGATCTTCATTCCTTGGGTCTGGTTGGCAGCAGACCTCCTGGGCCGGGAAATCGGTAGGTGTGCCGGCTTGGTTATGCACCGTCCGCTGCGGATCGGAGCCACTTTCGCCGGGCTTGACTTCCTGGTCCTCACAGGCACCATCTGGCTTCTCTGGCTGGCGCGCCGTCCGCGTCCGCGCCGGGTGGTGGTCCTCTATGGAGCCTTGGCAGTCCTGGGCGGACATCTGGTGTACCTGATCGTCCTGTCCTGTTTCACGGACCTGCTCGCGTTACTGCCCAAGCCTGGGCCATCCCCTTATGTGTCATTGCACACCCAGCAAGGGATGCAGCCACCATGGTCCTGGGTGGGCTTGCTGCAGAAGGCAGTACCATGGAACCTTCCTGCCCTGGCGGGTGCGGTGCATCTGACCATCCTGGCCGCCCTTTTTCGATGGGCCGCCTGGATACCGGCGACAGAAGTGACCCGGGCCCGGAAGGAACCGTGGAAGTGGCGTCTATTCGCCGGCGCGGGGGCTTGCCTGTTACCGGTGGTGACGGGGCTGTGTCCTATTCGCCTCGACTTGGCGAACAAGACGATTGTCTTCTACAACCGGACAGTCGCCGACTGGGGCAAGCCTACACATGGCCAGTACGGAATGTATTCTGGACGGATCTTCGGCATGCTGCCAGCCTACGCCGAAAGTCTTGGGGCGAGCGTGCGCGAGACCTCGGAAGTCGCCGAGGAGGATCTGCAAGACGCCGATCTGCTGGTTGTCTCTTGCCCGGGGATCGCTTGGACAGAGGGACAACTGCAGCGCATCGGGCGATTCGTCCGCCAGGGCGGCTCGCTGCTCCTGTTGGCTGAGCATACGACCCACGATAGTCCTGCGGGAAACCGATCGAGCGAGCTGCTGAGCCCGACTGGCATGCGCGTCCCATATGACTCCGCGCTGTTTGCGGTGCGAGGATGGGATCAGTCTTACGAGCCGCTTCAGCATCCCATCATGGCCGGTTTGCGTGATGACCACAATCAGTTCGGAGTGTTCGTGGGCGCATCGCTGGACGTGCGCTGGCCAGCATGCCCACTTCTGGCCGGCCGGTGGGGTTGGGCGGATCTAGGGGACCGGGGAAACAAGCAAGGAGAGCTCGGCGACTGGAACTACAACCCGGGGGAGAAGCTGGGCGATGTCATCCTGATGGCGGAGCAACGGCTGGGGAAGGGCCGCGTCATCACGTTCGGCGACACCTCCAGCATGTTGAACACGACACTCGTACATACGCATGAGTTCACGGCGCGCGTGCTGGGATATCTGGCCCACGATGCCTGGCCGGCTCACGCTTGGTGGCGGCAGCTTCCGGGTATCCTGCTGGCTGCGGGGGTAGTCGTGATCCTGGTCCGACGGGTAGATGTGTGGAGTGCGGGCTTGGTGGCCATCGGATTGGCAGGATCGTTGGTCGTCTGCATCGCGGCAAGTCACAACGGTGGCGTCTATCCTCCCCATAGCGGCGACGGCAAGTGTAGGGTGGCTTATATAGACGCCACCCACGTGGAGGCGTACTGGGACTACCTCTGGCGTCCGGACGACATCGCAGGCCTGGTTCTGACTCTGATGCGAAACAACTACCTGCCCTTCGCTCTGCCACGGTTCACGGCGGACAGACTCCAGGGGGCCCAGTTGCTGATCTCCATAGCCCCCT
>Ga0209347_1002896_pt1 | contig 21341 bp, 14 predicted proteins | sample AutmiccommuBRH23_FD_187382 | JGI IMG/M metagenome (GOLD analysis project Ga0209347, IMG submission 187382) | Deep subsurface microbial communities from Mt. Terri, Switzerland - Autotrophic microbial communities BRH/23 (SPAdes) (version 2) | ecosystem: Environmental > Aquatic > Deep subsurface >...
TCGCCTACCTCAAGGCAACCCTCACTGCCATCGCGAACGGCCACCCGCAGAGCCACCTCGACGACCTGCTGCCGTGGAACTTCAAGCCGTCAAGCTGAGCAGCAGGTGGTCTGCAGCGAACGCTTACATTTCATTTGCGAGGTGCTTGCGCCGCGACGTACGCCCGTCCGGGAGCTTTCGATTTCCAATTTCCAGATGAACGACACTCTGCCGGCGCGGGCGGTTGACGCATATATCGATGCGATCGGCCGAAGCGAGGAATGGCAACGCCGCCAGCATGGCGAAACCCCCTTCCCCGACTGCAGGCGATTGCTGGTCGATAAGGTCCGCTGGCCGGCCGACGATGACTATAGTGGCCCCCCGGATGAAACGGCGCTCCTTCGCGATCTCAAGCGGGCGGCTCAGGCCCGACACCGGCAGCATGTCGCAGCTGTTCACCGGTCCTACGGTGCGGGCTGTGGCCTGGTCTCCAGGCGCGGGACCAACCAGTTGCGATATTCGCCGACCGATGCCCTGCTGAAGTCCTTGATCCTGGCAAACGTCCCGACCCGGATGGACTACAGCGAATTTCTGGACCTGCTGTACCGACAGTATGGTCTGGTGATCGGCGAACGAGAAGCAGTCCAGGTCCTCTCCGATGATGAATTTGATCGTAAGTCGTTTCAGATGAATTCGGCGCGCTTGGAACGGCGGCTGCGAACCTTGGGCATGCTGCGCAGACTTTCGGACGCCTGCGCCTATGTCGAAAATCCTCTTTCCCTCAGGATGTGACACCAATGGATATTCACGAACTGATTGGGAAAGTTGCATGCTCCATCCTCAAGGAGGAACTAAGCGATACGACCGCGGAGGCCGGCACAGCGCGCTTTCTGCTGGATGGGCTGAGTGTCCAGCAAACTGTCGCGGTCACAAGGGCGGTGCTGGCGGACCTCTTCTTGTCCGAACGCGTCGAGATCAAACTGCCCAAAGCGCTCTTCGAAGGCCACGCTCTGCCAGAGGGCATTCTTACCGACCGGAACGCCACATTCTATCGTAGCGCCGACTGCGACAAAGCCGCCTTCCTCATTACAAATGCCACCTCCGAAGAAGGACAGGCCGAAGACATGTCGCTTCATGAAGTGACACCCATAGGATCTGCTCAGCTGATGGAACGCTTGTCGGCGTGGATTGTAGTTGCGAGCGCAGGACTGGCTCTCACCGAAGATGCGAAGACTTGGTGGGAAAAGTCGTTGGCCGGGCTTGTTCAGGTAGGGTCGACTGCGCTGGAGCGATTTGCCCGGTATGTGGTGGCGACACGAGTGGCCGTGATTGATGAAGGATACCCTGTCGTCGAAGCTCTTGGATTCGCCCTACCGGCCCTCCAACTGCCACGCGATCCTGCTGCATTTGCAGGGATTAAGGATAGATCGCGTCGTCATCCTTCTGCCTGGCGCCGGGAGTTCGTTGGTTTGCGCCGCAAGCGGCATCCCTATCTGCTCAAGCAAAATCCCAACCAGATCGTCATATCCGAGGCAGAGCTTCGCGACGCGTTCGAAAAAGCGCGCGATGTCATCCCTGTCATTGCCCATCCTGTGGTCGAGCTATTCATCGAAAGTCGTCCGGGCTGGAATTCCAGCTCAGAGGCCTTGGCCAATTGTCAATGGGAGCACATCAAGCCGCTATTTGAGGGCTTGGCACGGGAGAAGGCAAATCTCGGTCAGGACACACAGCGGTTTTACGCGGAGGGACCAGAGGACCTTCTATCCAGCGAAGACGAAGAGTACCTGGAACTGCTCGTTAAGCGCAAAAAGACAGGATCGCCGGAGGACGATGACGTCTCCTTCTACGATCGCCATCGCGACGAGATAAGAGAGGACAGAAAGCTCAAATCCTCGTGGGACAAGTTCATCTACGGCCGCCCCCTAGAGACGGATGACTTTCTGTCTGGCCTCGCGCTGATGATGGAAACCTTGAATGCGCGCTCGATGGTGGGCGTGAAGCGGCATCTGACCATTCGGTGTGACTCCGCCACCAAGAGGGATCTTCGCGGCCTGAACACGGAGGCCGGGCTATTCTTTTCGCTGCGCTATGCGGGGCTACAAAAGCTCTTTGGCCCGGGCGTTTCTATCGAATTTGGTGCCCTGATGGACTACCCCGCCGTGTTGCAGGCATGGCGGGAGGGCAAGGACAAGTCCGCTGTCAACAGGTCTGTCGCAAAGGCGGCGTTGCAGTTGCGGTTCCATCTGGAACTGGAGACCACCGATTTTGAGGGCGGGACGACGACCGCGTCAGCTCAGCTCATCTGGAAATACAGACCTGACGTGATCTCTTCTCAGCTGGCCGATGATTGGTACCGTTTGAGCGATCACCCTTTTGTTGCGCTTCGATGTGGACGCGAGCCAGGGACTGCCGGCCGGCGGCCGGGGTCTATCGATCTTTCAGACGTAAAGACGCTGGTTCCCGCATATGATCGCGATCGGGGCTCGCTGGTTCCCACCTATCGGCGGGAACGCGATCTCCGCCTGATCTGGAAGGCGAACCTTGTCGCAGCGCGCGAACAAAGCCTAATCGGTGAGGACTCCGCCGAGCAACTCCGGGCTAGCTTCGAACTGTTTTGTGCAAGCTATGAAGAGGCAATTGCGGGATTTCGGCAGGAGGGTGCCTCAAGCCCGGTCTGTCGCGATCAGGCAAGCCGCTATGCAGAGCTGCTCGATGGGGTCCGACAGATGGCGCCGGGCGACCGGAACAAGGAGCTCCTTCTTCGTCCTCTGCTGGAACTGGGTCAGGCCCCCGTTGGGGACGGAGCTGCAGCTGCTATTGTTGCCCCCTGGCATCCGATGAGGCTGGCCGCCAGTTGGAGGAAAGCGCACCTCGCCCGGCAAGTGGTACGAAGCATCATCGATCTTCCCGGCGGACTCGAAGGGGACACGAAGCTGTTCTTTCGCGACCTAGCGGAAGACATGCGGCATGTATTCTATCCAGAAGTGGTGGCGTCATGGTCGGGCCGAAAGCCTGAACTTCTCTCGCTCGCCGACTCTCAGGGAGACTATTCGCTTCACGAAAGGCCGGTTATCGATGGCACAGGCAGCGGTGAGACGAACGATGATGCGACGGCCGGCAGCAATTGCCTCCTGGATCTGACCCAGCGCTACCTCAATCTGCATCCGCACGAGCGTGCGAATATGTCTCTGGTGCTCTACAATTGCGACTCCGCGCGTCTTCCCCAGCAGATCGTCGAAGGTCTCGGTGACCTGAATGACGACGAGGATATGCGTTGCCAAGTCATGCTGCGGCACACGGACGGAGAGCGTCTGAGGGACATTTACCGGTCGATCCTTACGACTGCTAGCAGTTCGCCGGAGGTATTGGCGGCTTCCGAAATCACACAGGATTTCATGGCGCGATTGCGTATCAGTGTGATCGCTGACCAAGCGCCACCACCCGATGCAAGGGATGGACGCCCATACGACATCGTTTTCAGCCAAGACGTGATTTCAAGGCATGCATCAGTGGAGTGGTATAGGGAGTCCGCCGAGCCCGCCGACATCGCCACGCTCCTGCCTGCGCGATGGTCCCGGCGGCGGCCCGGAGCCATGGATGATTTGAAATCATGTGTCTACCTATGCTCACCTGTGCAAAGCCGAGAAGGTTGGGCCCATCTGTCCGCCCTAACCTCGTTCTTCAAGAGCGATGACGCAGAAAGCGACGGCAAGCGGCTGTTGCCGGTCCGGCAACTGGATTTCCGCGACGAACGCACCGCTCGCATTTTTGAGGAGACCCACGATCTGGGTGCGTGGGTCGTCAACTTCGACGAACTCCTCGATCGGCGGCAACTGCAGAACCAGAGTGTTCGGGTGATCCGCTACAAGCAGTCCTCGACTCAAGGACGCAACGTCGTCATCTCGTCTCGAGCTCCCCTGAACCTTCTTCATGCGATGGTCCGCCGACGACTGGAGGAGCTCCAGCTCGAGCTGAACAATGACGAACTCAATGCGCTCGCGGAACGGTTCATTGCCGACGCCAATGATATTTCTGGAGATATTGTTTTGCGGGCCGCGAAGCGCGGCGAGGCCGCGGGCGAGCTCATCGGAGTTGTGCTGAGCCGATTCCTAGCTCGCCAATCCTTGGACTCGGGACGCCTGGTCGGTTGGTACTTCCTCGACGACTATGCGAGTTGGCTGGGCGCGCGCGAGGAAACTCAGGCCGATATTCTGGCACTCTCGCCAGCCCTCGATGAGACGGGCCGGTTGGTGCTTCGGATCCTGGTGACGGAGGCCAAGTACGTTGACGCCGTTTCCTATGCTGCCAAGCGGAAGGAATCTGAAAAGCAGCTTCGCGACACTGTCCGGCGCATTACCGACGCGACGGCTGAGCCTAACCGTTTGGATCGAGACTCATGGCTGTCGCGGTTGGGAGATCTTCTTCTTGACGGAATTCAGATCCCAGCATCAAGCAGTGTACCTCTGATCGAGTGGCGGCGGCTCGTCCGCGACGGTCTCGCTAAGATCGAGATCGTCGGTTTCAGTCACGTCTTCGTTCCCACGGCACTAGATACCACTTCGGTGACCGATTTCAGCGATGTTGGCGGCATTCCGGGAAGCCGGCAGATGGTATTCGGGCGAGCAGAGCTGAAGGCCTTGTTGACCGTCTATGCGGGTGATGGAAACGTCGAAGATCTGCTGACATCAATTGATCCGGTCTATGGGAAAATGCCGACGCCCCATGCGCCCTACGGCTCGAAAGGGCGCAAACCAGATCCAGGTCCAACAATCCGACCACAGTCAGTTCGCACTAGAGAGGATGAGCCGACTGCTCCTGCCCCCGATGTAGCTCACAAGGAGGAGAAGGCGTCGCCGGTGGTGGCTGCTCAAGTCAATGTCGACCAAACCGTCGCGTCCGTCATTAATCGACACGCCCATACGGGGCCGGTTGAGACTCCGCCGGATGAAAAATGGCTCGCAAACACCGCACTCATGGCGAGGAGCGCTTTGCAGCAGGTCGGGCTCCAGGCGAAACTCATCGATCAAAAGCTCACCCCAAATGCAGCAATCTTGCGCTTCAGCGGCAGCGCCAACATCACTGTTGAGCAGGTATTGAAGCGGCGCTCAGAACTTTTGACGACGCACAAGCTGGACATCATCTCCGTCCGGCCAGAGCCTGGAGCGATCGCGATCTATGTCGCACGCGCCGAGCGGCAGGTTGTCGACATCCAGAGCGTGTGGAAGCGTTGGAATCCGATGGTCTCGTCGACAGGTGCACAGAACATTCTGGTCGGCGTGCGCGAAGATGACAACGAACTCTTCTTCTTGTCGCCCAGTCAAAGGCACGCCCCACATACGTTGATCGCCGGCAGCACGGGCTCGGGCAAGTCCGTATTGATGCAGTCGATCATTCTCGGAATCGCGGCAACCAACGATCCACGGCACGCGCGGATCGTGCTCATCGATCCCAAGCAGGGGGTCGATTATTTTGCATTTGATGCGCTGCCGCATCTTGAAGGGGGGATCATCGATCAGCAGGAGACAGCCGTCGATCGGCTGGAGCGTTTGGTCCTGGAAATGGACAACCGCTATCGGCTTTTCAAAGAAGCGCGAACTCCCAATATCGCCGCCTATAATGCAAAGGTCGATGCCGCGGACATATTGCCTACTTTCTGGGTAATCCACGATGAGTTTGCCGAATGGATGCTCACAGATGAGTATCGCTCGGCGGTGTCCTCGACGGTTGGACGGCTGGGCGTCAAGGCCAGAGCGGCTGGCATCCATCTCATCTTTGCCGCTCAACGGCCTGACGCAAACGTGATGCCGATGCAGCTACGATCACAGCTTGGCAATCGGCTCATTTTGCGTGTGGATTCCGAAGGCACTTCTGAGATTGCACTTGGAGAGCGCGGCGCCGAAAGACTGCTTGGAAAGGGCCACATGATCATCCGAACGGAGGGAGAACATGGCCTCATTTACGCTCAGGTGCCCTTCGCTTCCGAAACGTTCATCACGGAATTAGTGGCCGCTGTCATTGAACGCGATGCCCCCTGTAAGGTGCCGCTCGGTGCAGGGGGTTCCTGAAAATCCGTTACAGCTTCTGTTCGACGATGAATTGGCACCAGGGTCGGTCCTTTACGCCCCTTCCCTGTATCTTCGTCGAAACAAGTATCCCCTTCACCCGCGCGGATCCGTTCAACGCGACGCCTTCGTTGCACAGTTTTTGGTATAGAGCGCGCTGGTTTGTCGGCTTATCTCGCATATCTACAAGCAATTTGTGTTGTCCCTCCCCAAGACTGCCATCTGGCAGCTCTGACAGGTGCTTCAGAAATCTGTTCAATGCGCTCTCAAAGAAGATCACCTTATGGGTGTCCAGATTGCCGCGACTGTAGATAATTGAACAAGTCGCCTTACCTTCCACCGAAAGTTGAAAGGTATGATCTGCAGTTTTCCCGTCTAGCACGACAGTGGCGCTAGCTGTGGTTCCCATCGCCGGTGCAACATTCAAGCCCAGCCGCGAGAGGTCATCCACCACCCGCCCTCGCAATTCTTCGGCGTAGAGAGGTCTTAAGCTACCAATGTGGCGGTAGATTCTGCTATTTTTGCCCGGGCCGGGCCACTTGGAGAACTCATAGGTCTGGATATCTTTGAGATTCCACGTGATATTGTACGCCTTTCCACCGACGACAATGAAGTCAGCAACAGATCCATTTGTTTGGAAAAGATCGCTCAGCTGCCCGCTTACAGTTAACAACCGCTCCGCCTTCCTTTTTCCGTTAGAGCGCAGAATTAGATCGCAATCCGGCGTGACAATGCAGCGAACGGTCGCCTTATCGGTTTTCAGGAGGTAGAGGTCTCCCATACGGAAATTTCTTCGGGTGCGAGCCTTTGGTGCATCAATCCGAACGCGATCAAAGATGGCCGCGATGGCGGTCGTGGGGCCATCAAATGCGCCGCGCACGCGGTTAGCTGGCCCATCTTTGCGATCAATCGCTACAAAAGCATCATTCTGCCACTTGACTCTCTTTCCGACGGCATCGACTAGAGCCTCGCTGAATAACCACTCCAGATATTCCGACAGATTCATTCCTTCCTGTGCCAGTCTAAACCTGGTCAGGTAGGCAAAATCCTTCAACGACAACGAGGTTATATCACCCCACATATCGTCGATCGCCTCACGCGCGCCTAATCTCCACTGCAACAAAGCGCTGTGCATTGCTAATCCAAAAGCAAATGTCTGAGTGATGGATAGCAACGCGTCAAATGATCCATCGGCGACATTAATTTCTGTGGCCTGCCCTCGAGTGAAATCTTTCTTGTTTACAAAATGGAATCTGCTTGTAAACACATTGCCCTGCTCCGCCGCGAGATCCCTACGAAACTTTTCCACTCGAGAGGCAATGTCGTGGGAGGACATAAGGATGATGGCCGGCGTGGCCTCACCGCCGTTCGGACCAGTGATCAGTCCCTTTAATCTTTCTAGTGACGCGCGGCGAGCACCCACCTCTTGATCCAAATTTGGTTCGCCATCGGGCGACAAACCTGCTCGCAGGAAGAAGTCCATGAATACAAGCTGAGCGGCACGCGCCGCCTGATCGATATCAGATGGCGTGGATCCGCAGATGACAATGTTCAGAGCTGGATCGCACTTCCGCAGCAGCGAAATCAAAGGAGTGACATATGCAAGATTGGAGCTTTTAAGTGTCGCAAATTCACCATCAGGATCAAAAACATCATTGCCAGTGTGAACATAGGCACGAAACAATGTCGCAATGATCGCAAGGACGTCGTCTCCTTCGTACTCAGATGCCAACAGTTGATCAATTGCGGCCGTCCGCAGATCCTCGGATAGCACGATGCCCTCCGCCAACTCACCCGCCGCGGTTGACTGAATTAGCTCGAGCAACGCTCCCATTGTGTCTCCGCTTAGCGAAGGGGGATCGAACGCATCGTCGACCAGCGCCACACACTTGATTTCGCTCGCTGCAAAGGCTTCTAGGAGTTGCTTTTCCGGAGTCATTTGGAAGCCCTCATCGTCAAGACGAAGCCATTGATTCGGCCGGCGTGGTATCGACCGACAACTGAATCGGCCTCCAACGTCCATTTGTGGTAGTTGGCCATGTCCCGCGAGATGTAGAGCCCGAGCCCCCGCCCCTGCCCTGGAGGCTTCGACGAAACGAACGGCTGAAAGATCAATTCGCTTCTGTCCTCATCAAAGCCTGGACCGTTGTCGATGATGTGCAAAGCACGCTTTTGCCGGTCAAAGCCTACGATAATCTTCGGTTCGAACCCGCCAGAGTAACGGCCTTGCTGCTTCAACCAATAGGTGGCGTTTGCGACTAGGTTCTCAAAGATTTGAATCAGCATGCCCCGAACGGCGCGAACATTGAATTTTTCTTCCAAGCCCACGATCTCAACCGAGATTTTGTGCCGCGAGAATTCACTGTCATGGCCAGCAAGTACTAGTTCCAACACTTCCTTTAAGTCACACTCCACCTTGGTCTGGCGCTTCTCCCCGGTCATTTCATCGAACTGGGAAACCCTCTTCTGCAGAGTCTTCAGCTGAGCTTCAAGGCTCTCCAACGCGGCCTCCCGCATGTCGCGGCGCGCGGAGGTAATGAGCGTGAGTGTGTGCGAAACGGAACGGTCGAGTTCATGGAAAATGAACTCCGTGATAAGCCCGACTCCGGCAAGGTGGACAAATTTCTCGCGATCTTTTTGGGCCTCGCGTACCGATTGATCTAGGCGAGAAAGAAGCGAAGCGCATTGGCCCGCCAACGCATTCACCTCCGTCTCCAGCCGCTGAATGTACTGCTTGTTGTCCGCAGAGATCCTGTTTTTGAGAGCAGATAGAGCGTCTGAGACTTGCTCTTGCGTATGTCGAAAGGCCATCGTTCCGGCTTCAGCGTCTCTCTTTGAAATTTGTTCCTCTTCGTCAGCGTCGTTGATGAGGTTCCTGAGTTCGTTGTGAAGTAGCCAGGTGAGAATAGTAGAGAGCGCATCAGCCGCATCCGACTGCACAAGCCCCTCTCGGTTTGTCTGCTCACTTAGGGCAGCATGCGAGGCAGATACGGACACTCGACCGATCACTTGCTGCCGGTTCAACTTGAAACCGGACCTACCAAATGCGTCTCGATCGAGACCTAACCAATCGTCGTCCGGATCCCCGTACGGCAAAATACGAAAACCGTGCCGATAAAGCATCGGGCCTCCAGACCATTGACCGATAGCTTCGCGGGTCCCGCGCTGATTTTCGGTCAGGTCAGAAATGGCCTCAACTATACGGCGATTATACCAGTAAACGTCGCAAGAAAACTCTCCTAGATCATGAAGAGCCTTCCCACTTATTGGCTGTGATGCGGTTGCCGCGTGACCTCGCTTGCCGCGTTTCCCAAGGGTAGTCTGCGCCAGAGAGTATATCTCCGCACCTCGCTGACGTACGCTGCGGCTCTTGCCGCGAAGCTTGTAGTTCACTGTCCCCAAGATAGTGGGCACGCCCCGGCCGTCCAGCCCTTGGTCTTTGGGATCGGACTTGTCAAAGAAGAATCTGACGTGGCATTCCGCGTGCGCGTAGTCCAGCAAGCTCTGCGGCACCGATGGCACGAGCGCACGCACGCCATTGTATCTGATTTCGACGATTTTGTTCGCGCGCCCTGGTTCAAAGGGGTCAATCAGCCTAGCTATTCGTCCCGAAACTACTTCGTGGAATTTCTCAAATGACCAGTCCGAGTTCAGCCTTGAAATGTGGACGATCGTACCATGCTCTTTTGAATCGTTCTTTTGACGACCGCGAACCGGGCTCAGTTCAATTTCATCGAGGTCATCGTCTGAATCATGAGAAAATCTATCCCATGGGATGTCTAGATCGGTCCAGAAGGATTCATCTGCCTTGGTGCTTTGCAAGCTAAGCCTGTCTCCCAACCTCATTGCAGAAAGACGGCCCACCCCTTTGTCACCCAGATAGGACGAACCGCTGGTGTTGGCTGCACGTCTTGAACGAGTACCGATGCGGAGATAAATGCTTTGGATGTCTTCGTGTGACATTCCATGACCGTCGTCCAAGACGCGTATCCAGTTATAGTATTCAAAGGCTTCCGCGAGGCGCTTTTTATACTTGTCCTCGTCGCCCTGGTGGTCTTTCAGCCGGGACAGGAAGCCATCGACCAACTGTTTGGGCGCTGTGGGAAAGAATGCCTTTGTGATGTTAGCTATGCTGGTTTCTATGGTTTTCGTGCCAGGAAATGGCTCCAATTCCCGTCGCACGGCAGACGACGGCACGACTGCCTGAATGTGTATCTTGGTAAGCGTCGACCCAGCATCGATCGAGTTCTTCAAGAGCTCATATAGCGCCACGTCATCGGAGCTTATAAGCTCCTTTCCAAGTTCTAAGATGGTTCGGGCAGAGATCGTAAAGGACATAGTTAGTATTTCTCTCCCCTTGGGAATAACACTCTGATGCTTGGTGGTACTTGATCCAACTATATTTTACCCTTGCACCGGAGGGCATACAATGATGTCGCTTAATCTTCTGCAGAAATGGCGACTTCAGGAGAACCCTCTAAGGCGTGCCTAGCCCTGCCCAGATCCGAATGAGAAATTCGCCGCGTGGCAAGATCTAAGTTCGATCGCATACGCCTATGGCCCATATTTTTTGGTGCACTCGTGAAAACAGCCCATCCCCTTGGCTCGACCCAGACCAGACATCGAAGCACTTACTGGACACGGGAAGCTCACCCTGATCGACGAACTAAATCTGTGAACCTTTCAGAAATGTATGGGCGGGCTCTTAGGCGCTCCTCCAATTGAATCGGCCCCCAAAGGTCGACCCAGACTCCTTTCCCTACCAAGGCCTCACAGTAGTTGAAAAGATCGTTCGACCAACCAGGATGCGCTACAAGCAAGAAGCCGTCGGCGCTGTGACGCTCGACGGTGTCGCGTAAGTCTCGAACATCGCTTTTGCCTACTGTCCTTTTTCGCGACTTCACTTGTACGATGATCTTTCGCCGCTTAGCCGCAGTTTGATGGTGAACCTCCCCCCCAGGTAACCCGGGGGGCGTGAACCAGGTCGCCACAAGATCTCGGCCTTGGTCACGTTCGAAAGGCGGACCAGCGGCTCTGATCCATTGAAGCCCTTGTTCGTCTGAGAGCAAAGCTTCAACCAACGCTTCGAAACGCGCAGGGTTCAGTGGTGTATTCCATACCCAACGTACACCAACGTGAAATACCGCAGATTGTGACGCATTCAGTTTTTTCCATTCCTCCCGGAGCTGATCGTATCGGGATGTGTCAAACCGGCCGGCGAGTGCAACAATGGAGCGTCGCCCGATGAATACACAATGGGAGTCGATGGGAATAACGATAATATCCTTTTCCTCGATCAGCCCGTCAATCCGGCTAAGGATGTCGACGCCCCGCTGAATAACCGTCTCTGGGACACAGTTCACGAGGCCATGCTCCGTGTAGATGCTGTAGCCAGAGAAGGATATGGGGTTTGGTCGATAGAACGGCACCATCTCATTCAAGGCATCACGCGCGTCGGAATTCAAGCGCACAATCGAAACCGAGTTGTCCCCGGCGACCAGATACTCCCAGTTCGGATTTTCTCTGGTGACCCAGATCCAATCCTTAACGCCAGGAACAACGCCTGAGAGGCCGGCGATCCACTTGGGCCTTGGCTCATCCCACCATTTAGGTTCAACTACGTCAGCGGGGGCAAGTTGAAATGCCTCCCACAGAATATGCGCAATCCAAGCTGTGTGGGCCGCCAGCCTTAGGCCGACACGTTCGCTCTCGTCGGCGCTTAGGGCCGAGTTGTAGGGCTGGCTGAAGAACATGAATCGACTGTAGATCTCGGGACTGCCCCCCATCCCGACCTCGAACCAAACACTGGGCGAAGACGCCCCCGTCGCTCTCATAGCCGCCGCCCACATAAGACCGAAAATGTCGTGCAGGTCGGTGCGACCGCCTCCACCATCCCAAGGAAATGAGGTTAGACGCACCACTCCTGAGAAGATGACACCACTGGAGTCCTCGCTCTTGACCAGGCGGAACGGGAAGTGATCGTCCGCAGCACAAGGATGGGCAGCGAAAAGTTCGTCGATGACATCCGTTGTAATCTTAGCGTCCAAGGCATCTCCGATTCGAAGTCCTAGAACTCTAACTCATGTCGGCAGGGTGTGAACCCCAACTGACGCTTGCCGGGGAATATCTGCTCTCGCTCGCCGAACGTTTGGTGACTGATTTGAGCACACCGAAGGTGTCCTAGCTGATATGGCGCGCGGCCGCAGGGTTGCCCTGCGGCTCGGCATGGAGTGCCACTCCTTGCGAGGAATAGCTGATGACGGTGACAGGTCCCTATCTTGCCGAGTGGCCCGATGTAGATCTCGAAGTGCGCACGGCCTTTCGGTTTGACGGCGTCGCTGCGCTAATGGCCCATTAAATCGACGTGCTGGTCACCCCCGGTCCGGGGCGTTCTCCAGATCTCCTCTTCCGGCCGGTTTTCGACTGCGAGTTCATGTTGGCCGTTCGCAACGACCATTAGCTTACGGGTCGCGCCCTCATCGAGCCTGCCGAGCAAGTGGCCGAGAATTTGCTGACGGTACGGGTCACGCCGGGTCGGGTGGACGTATATTCACGGTTCATGGTTTCCGTGAAATGTCACCCGAAGAGACGCATCGCCATCGAGAACGCGGACCTGATGCTTCAGCTCTTGGCCGCAGATCGCGGTGTCAAGTTCCCGACTGGCTCTTACGGGACGCTGCCGCCAGGGCGTCGATCACCGCGATTCGCGTCGGTTCGAACGGCCTGCACAAGAGCATCAATCTCTACCTCCGAACCGAGGACGCCGAAACCGATTGTCTCAAGGACCTTGCCGAGATCGCAGGACGTTTCCGGCCGTATTACGCGGCTGGCTGAAAAGAGGTTCAACCCAAGCGTTGAATGCTCTGACGGAAACTCGTCAAGTCAATCAAACTCGCGGTACAATTGGCAGCATTGCTGGCCGCCCACCTCCCGTAGCGTCTTCACCGTTTACCGCCTCCAGCCGCGACATTAAGAATGAGACCAAGCAGGTACCTCTACGTCTTTCTCATGCCCGACACAGGCCGATGCGCCACCTTTAGGCGGGTCGAAATCGGGCATCAGAAAGAAGGAAGACTTTTGGTACTTGGCATCTGGTTCGTCATATCTACCTAATTTTAAACGTAGCTTTTTCGCATGACCGTCCAGTCATCCAAGGGAGCGACACTCGGCCTCCGCCGCGATTCGCTCAACCAATCGGCTTTCATACAAAATCCTTCAAGTTCACTACTGACAGCTGGTGGCCGTCAGAGCGACATGCGCGTCAAGCGGCGGGCGCAACTCGAAGGCTTTGGGTTCCTGCGCGAAATCGTAGAGCCGGAACAGGTACCAGTCGTCACGGCGCTATGTGGAACGGCGTGCGCTCCCAGCCATTGGTTGTTTTCACCTCAATCAGGCGCTCACGCCCCTCAGATGTAAAGCTGGCAATGTCGTAGCCGGCACCGTCTCCATCCTCTTGGGACACCCATCGCACGCGGCGCGCTAGGTCCTCACGGTCCCGTTGCCGAAGGAGCCATCTCTCATACTCAAAGACACGCTGCTCTCCGGCATGACCCAAGGCACGATTGCATTCGTCTCGGCCTGCAACGTCGAAGTGGGGGGCGATCCGCTGCAACTGGTTCAATCCGTCTGGCGGAGGCGCATTCCGCAATGTCGGTGCCACACCGACGAAGAGCGCAGCAGGCTCCGCCATCTGGCTGATCTCCTTGCGGTGGAGTGCCATTTCCCATTCAGGGTATCGGGCGAGCCAGCCTGAGACGGCATCGGCCAACGACATCTGAAAATTAGGCCGAGGCTTGTAACCCCTAATCATTGGCAACGCAAAGGCCTGGAAGGCGGCCGAAACATTGCCAAGCTTGAACTCGACAGATCCGCGACCGCGGCCAGTCTGCTCTTGCAGCAGTCTGTTCTGAGCTGCCTTGTTGTAGGGGCGACCAGATAGCTCATCGCTGAGCATAGCGAAGTAGGATGCGACGACCGCATCGTTCTCCTGATCTGACCAGTCATCTGAACTCATACGGCCAGGCTATGTTGCGTCAAGCGAAGTGTCATGCAGAAACACGGATTCCTTGAAATCCCCGATTTTCCGCTATTGAGAGGGTCTTGGCAGCCATGACGGAGAATGGTGCCATCCTGTCAGCCCGGATATTCAGCGCCGCCGGCTTCGACACTTGCCTTATGCCACCGGCATGGGCCATGCTGAGGACCAGCCTTCAGGGGACAGCACGGGGACCCGAACCAACGCGGCATAAGCGTATGCACATCGAGATGGATCAGAATTCAGGAATGCCTGCCGCCGTTGTTTACGACGAGGGCCTATCCGATTTTGCGACGCGCCACGAAGAGACGCGAGAAGCATTCCCTCAACCCGCTGTTTTTCCATACGGATTTTCCTTGAGGAATAACGTCAGCCTGTCATCTTTTGCTTTGCGCAACTCGGCGCAACGGGAAGGGATGGCTCACGCGTGGCACGTCAGCGGCAAACCACAGCAGAGACTCTGCAACTGGTCGTCGAAGCGACGAACGCCGATGCAACGCGTATCGCACCCACCAGATCCGATCCCCGCCTCGTGGATCTGGTTCGCCTTCTGGCCCGACAGGCCGCGCGGGATTTCGTCAATGCTGAGACGGCACGCCAGGAGCGGGACCGCCTCCCCAGGTAAGGAGGCTGTCGCATGAAGGTTGCGCTTTACGCCCGTTATTCTTCCGACAATCAACGTGATGCATCCATTGCCGACCAGTTCCGCATGTGCAGGCTTCATGCAGAGAAGCAGGGCTGGCAGATTGTTGAAGAATATTCTGATCACGCCATCTCCGGCGCCTCACTGCTCCGTCCCGGCATCCAGGCCCTGTTATCCGATGCCTCTCGCGGCCGGTTCAACTTGATCCTTGCGGAAGCGATGGACAGGCTGTCGCGTGATCAGGAGGATATCGCCGGCATTTTCAAGCGCATGTCCTATGCTGACGTGAAGTTGTTCACCCTGTCCGAAGGCGAGGTCTCACATCTGCATGTCGGCCTCAAGGGCACGATGAATGCGCTGTTCCTGAAGGACCTCGCCGACAAGACCCGCCGAGGTCTGCGTGGCCGTGTCGAGAACGGCAAATCCGGCGGCGGGCTGTGCTATGGCTATGACGTGGTGCGGACATCCGATCCGGATGACCGGGGACACCGCAAGATCAACGCGGCCGAAGCGGCTGTCGTAAGGCGCATCTTCAAGGATTACATCGGCGGCCAATCTTCCCGGTCCATCGCGATGGCCCTGAACAGCGAAGGAATACCCGGCCCGCAGGGCAAGGAATGGGGTCCTTCAACCATTCACGGCAATCCCAAGCGCGGGACCGGCGTGTTGAACAATGAACTCTACATCGGCACGCTGGTCTGGAACCGGCTGCGTTATCTCAAGGACCCCGACACCGGGCGCCGGGTCTCGCGTCCGAACCCGGAAAGTGACTGGGTGATACAGGATGTTCCCGATCTGCGCGTCATTGAACAGGACGTCTGGGAGGCCGCAAAGGCGCGACAAGCGAGCCTCGCCTTCGGTGAACGCGAGAGTACAGCCAATCCGATGAATCCGAGGCGCCGGCCAAAGCACCTCTTCGCTGGCCTCATCAAATGCGGATGCTGTGGCGGCGGCTATTCAATGATCTCCAAAGACCTGCTCGGCTGTTCCACGGCGCGCAACAAGGGAACTTGCGATAACCGTGTGAATATCCGGCGCGATGCGCTGGAAACTTCAATCCTGAACGGCCTCAGAAAGCATCTGATGGAACCGGAACTGTTCAGAGAGTTCTGCGCCGAGTTCACCAGGGAAGTGAACCGGCTGCGCATAGAGCGCGGTGCCGACCTCAGAGGATGGAAAGACGAGTTTGAGCGTACCGACCGTGAGTTGGATAAGATGGTCGATGCCATCCTCCAGGGGTTCCCGCCAGCAAAGCTGAAGGACAAGGCCGAAAAACTCGAGGCGCGCAAGGCCGAGCTGATCGAACTCTTGGCCAATGCCGATGACCCGCCTCCCCTGCTGCATCCGAACATGGCGCAGATCTATCAGGATCGGATCGGCGATCTCTACGAGAACCTGCAGCACGATGACGAGCGGACGCAGGCAGCCGAGGTCTTCCGGACGCTGGTCGATCAAGTGACACTCGTTCCCGAGAATGGCGAGTTGGCAATCGTCCTGCGCGGTGATCTTGGCGCCATCCTGCAGTTTGCGGCCGGAAAGAAAAACCCCGGCTTCCTTGCGGAAGCCGAGGCTTTGGACAATCTTCTTTCGCCGGGATCGTTGGTTGCGGGGACGCACAACAGACGATCCCTGCGGAATGGGTCTGGGAACGCAAGAACCTCCGCGGCAGGTGCCTTGGAGGTATCGTTGAATGCGGGGGCAGGCTGCGCTCTGCCGCCCAAGTAGCTCGAAGTTGAGCTCGATACACTGGCCGGTCAGAAAGCCCGGCAGCACGGGATTGGAAGCGATGCTTATCGCTGCCGACCTGACAACTCTTCAGGGCTGCGAGACTGTGGCAGAGGCCGTGGGGGCAAGCTTGGCGGTGTGGACATCATCCTCCACATACTGGCCGGTTCCTCCGCTCCAAGCGGGTGGCTTTGCCGCCCTCGGCGAGGCGGAATGGCAGGCGGAGCTGAACCTCAGCTACTGCCCGCAGTGCGGCTGGACCGGGCGCTTGTGCCGGGGATGGTCCCGCAAGGATCGGGCGCGGTGATCCACGTCACCTCGATCCAGCGCCTGCTGCCGCTGCCCGAGGCGACCACCGGCTATGCCGCGGCCAAGGCCGCGCTGTCGACCTACAGCAAGAGCCTGTCCAAGGAGGTCTCGCCCAAAGGCGTGCGCGTGGCGCCGGGCTGGATAGAGAGCGAAGCCTCGGTCCGGCTGTCCGAACGGCTAGGCCAAGAGGCCGGCACCGATGCCGAGGGCGGCAAGCGGATGATCGTGGACGCCCTTTGCGGGATTCCCATCGGCCGGCCCTCCACACCTGAACGACCACCCGCCCCGATGGGGCGGGCACCGAATCTGCCAACTCAGACCGCGGCAGTGGCTGTCAGTTCCAGAAGACAGCCATCGCCCAGGTCAGCCACGCCGATGGTGGCGCGGGCCGGCATGTGCTCGGGCGAGAGCCATGCCTTCCAAGCATGGTTCATGGGCCCCTTCAGCGACAGGTCGCTGACGAAGATCGTTACCGAAAGCAACCTGGTCTTGTCGCTGCCAGCGGCAACAAGATGCTTTTCAAGCTTGTCGAAGGCGCCAGCCGCCTGCCCTGCCATGTCCAGGCTCATGTCGTCGGCGACGGTCCCGCCGATGAAGACAAGCCCGCCCGATTTGACGACACGGTGCATGATGGGGGTCCGTTCTATGCGCTCGATCATCTTTGTGGTCCTTCCTTTGGTGGATGTCCTGTAACCGCAACATGTGCGGCGCGGTCTGCGGGAAGCCCGGCCAGTTCGGCCAGGCGAAGTGGTTTGACGGGGAAGCGCGTGCGCAGATAACCGACGTCGCCGGCGCTGCGCCGCTGTTCGGCGGCCAGGAGCTCGGTCACGATCAAGCCGCATTGCCGCCCCTGGCACGGGCCCATGCCGCACCGCAGGAAGGCCTTGAGCTGGTTCGGCCCCGGCACCCCAAGCCGGGCCGCCGCCCGGACATCTGCGGCGGATATTGCCTCGCAGCGGCAGACGATGGTCTCGTCGTCCGGAGGCAAGACATGTTGCGGCGCAAAGGCAACGTCGAGGAAGGCCCGCCCCCTGCGGGCCACCTTGAGGCATCTTTGGGCGGCGGCAAGCCGGCGGGCATCGCCCAGCCCCAGATCCTGCAAGATGCCTTCCGCCGCCAACTGCCCGGCGAACCCTGCAGCAGAGGCGCCAGCGATCCCGCCGCCGTCTCCGGCAATGTAGAGGCCGCGGACCGAGCTTTGCCCCCTGTCATCCAGCCGAGGCACAAAGCAACGCTGCCGGGCGTCCCAGTGGATCTGGCAGCCCGCCGCGATCGTGAGGTTGAGGGAAGGCACAACCCCTTGATGCAAGAGCACATGATCGACTGCGACCTGCCCGCCGTGCCAGCTGACCGCCGCCGCCTGGCTGTCACCCTGGATCCGCAACTCGGGACCGGCGCGCCAGATCGGAACCCGGCGGCGCAGCCTGACCATCAGCGACAGCCCCTTGGGCAAGAGCGGAGAGGCGAGAAAGCCGGGCAGATGCCGCAGGGCCCGGACCATCGCGCCCGAAGCGCTGGTATCGATCATGGCGACGGGCGGCGCACCGGCGTTCACGAGCTGCATCCCAAGCAGGTAGAGAAGGGGTCCGCATCCCACCAGGGCGGTCCGACCGGCAGGGACGAGCCCCGAGGATTTCATCGCGATCTGGGCAGCGCCGGCCGTCATCACGCCGGGCAATGTCCACCCCGGAATCGGGAAGGGACGCTCCATCGCGCCGGTGGCAAGAAGAACATGCCGCGCGAGCAGGACGCGCGATCCGCCAGCAACCGAAACCGAGACCTCGAAGTGTCCCGGCGCCCGGAACAGGCTCCACACGCTCGCCTCCCGAAGGTAGGTTGCGCCGCTTTGGCTGAAGGCGGCTGCCACCTTGCCACCGGCAACGTAGTCCGGCCCAAGCAGCTCGGCCCGCGCCGCTGGCGCGTCCGACACCCCGCGCCAGATCTGCCCGCCGGGTGCGCGGCCTTCGTCCAACACCGTGACAGACAGCCCGGCCCCGGCAGCCCTCGCCGCCGCAGCCATGCCTGCCGGCCCGGCGCCGACCACGACGAGATCCAGCATCTTGCCGGAGTCAGCCAGAGGGGAATGCATCGTCATGCCTGCGGCCTCTTCGCACTGCTCACGCGCATTCCGTCACGGACTTCGATCATGCAAGCCTGCCGGTTGTCACGGCCGTCAACCGTCACGAGGCATTCGAAGCATGCGCCCATCAGGCAATAGGGCCCGCGGGGAGCACCATCCGGTCCCTCGCGGAACCGCGCTATTCCTGCGGCGAGCAAGGCCTCTGCAAGGCTTGCGCCGCGTCGGGCGGTGATCTCGGCACCGTCGAAGACAAGGTGCAAGGTCTCGACTTCGGCTTCAGGCAGGTGCTTGAACATCGAACCTCCCGGTGCTGAAAGGCGCGAGTTCCCCGGAAAGAGCGCCCTCGTGTATCTGCCGCGCCACAACGTCCGCGTGCAGGGCCGCCAGAGTTACGCCGGAGTGGCACAGAACCGCGAAGGCACCGGGATGATCCGCTGATTGCTGGTAGATCGGCAGGCCGTCGCGGGTTTTCACGCGAAAGCCGGTCCAGCTGCGCAGGACATTCAAATCCGCGAGACGTGGAAACACCTGCATTGCGCGGGCGCTCATCACCGACGCGATGTCGGGCCGCGTCTCAATGCTGTCCGTGTCGGTTTCATCGCTGTCACCGATCAAAACGCTGCCCTCGTCCGTCTGGCGCAGCGTGGCCGACACGTAAGGAAAGAACGGGGCGCATTTTTCCGTCACCACGACCTGTCCGCGCGAGCGTTTCAACGGAACGTCTATCCCAACCTGCGCGGCCAACCTGTCTGACCCGGTACCCGCGGCGATGACAATCCTGGGTACGGCCTTGGTGCCCCACTCTCCGTGCAGTCGGAACCCGCTGGCAAGCGGCTCGATACGGGTAACCGGCCGGCTGGCCTCGTAGGTGACATGCCAGTGGTTGATCGCGCGATGCAGCGCATGCAGCAGTCGCAGCGCGTTGACATGGCCGTCTGCCGGGGAAAAGACAGCCCCCACGACGCCCCGGCCGACATCCGGCACCCGCCGCCGGACCTCGGCCCCGTCGAGCAGTTCCCACGGCGCGGCGCGCCCATTGGTTTCCCGGTCGATCTGCTTCATCTCGCGTTCAAGTGCTGCCAGTTCCGCCTCGTCCAGCGCAAAGGAAAAGCCACCACGCTGCGACAGGGAGAGGTCGAGACCGGCGTCGCGCTGCAGCCGGAGGGCGAAATCCGGCCAGGCGCCCGCAGAGCGCAGGGACCAGAGCGCATAGTCCGGGGCCCCCAGCCCCTTTCCCTGCACCCAGACCAGCGCGAAATTGGCGCGGCTCGCCCGCGGCGAGAGGTCCGCACCGTCGAGGACGAGCACCTTTTCGCCCGCCCGCGCGAGGCCCAGTGCCACGCTCGCCCCCACAAGTCCGCCGCCGATCACTGCTGTGTCAAACATTGCCCTGTCCTGCCCAACCGCCCTTCGGACGCGGCCCCCCTCGGGGCCGCGTCCGCTGCATTCCGCTGATTACGGGGCCACGTTCACCCCGAACCACTCTTGCGAGAGCGCGGCGAGCGTCCCGTCCTCGGACAGCGCCCCGATGGCCTCGTCGAAGCGCGCCTTCAGCGCGGTGTCCTCCTGCCGCAGGCCAACCGCGATGTTTCCGAAGGCCTCGCCCGAGAACAGTGGGCCCGTCAGGGCGGCGCCCGCCATGTCCTCCTCTTCAAGAGCCGCGGCAAGCACCGTTGCATTGGCCAAAACCGCGTCGATCCGCCCCGACATCAGATCGAAGTTGTGCTCCTCGGTCGTGGCGTATTCCCTCACCTCGACAGCGTCGCCGAAGCGGTCTTCAAGGAATGCTGCGGCAGTCGTCGCTCTTTGCACGCCGATCACCTTGCCGTTCAGGGCTTGCGCAAGGCTGTCGATCACAGCATCCGCCTCTGCCTTGTCCCCTTCCAGCGACAGGCTCTCGCCATGACCCGTCAGCGTTCCCAAGGGGCCGTCCGACAGCGTGGCGAAGCTGTTCACCGCAAGGGCGTAGGGGGCCGAGAAGGCGATGACCTTCTGCCGTTCCTGCGTCACGCTCATTGCCGCCATGATGACATCGTACTTGCCTGCCGTCAGCGAGGGGATGATGCCGTCCCAGTTCTGCGCCACGATCTCGCAGTCGGCCTGCATCCGCGCGCAGAGCGCCTTGATCAGGTCGATCTCGAAGCCGTCCAGCGTCCCGCCGGGCCCGGAGAAGTTCCACGGCGCATAGGCGCCCTCGGTCGCAATGACGATCTTGTCCTGTGCCAAGGCCGGCGAGGCGGCGAGAAGTGCCATGATGGCGAATGGGTGTAGTTTCATGCTGTCGCTTCCTGTTGCTGAGATGTGCTGGCGGTGGCTCCGCCAGTCAGGGTTACTGTTCCGCCAGACCGAGAAACTGGCGCAAGCGGGCGGATTCCGGGCGAGTGAAGAGTTGGTCGGGGGGGCCTTGTTCTTCGACCTGCCCCTGATGCAGGTAGACGACGCGGTTTGACACGTCGCGGGCAAAGCCCATTTCATGTGTGACGACCAGCATGGTCCGCCCCTCTGCCG
>Ga0209347_1002898_pt1 | contig 21339 bp, 22 predicted proteins | sample AutmiccommuBRH23_FD_187382 | JGI IMG/M metagenome (GOLD analysis project Ga0209347, IMG submission 187382) | Deep subsurface microbial communities from Mt. Terri, Switzerland - Autotrophic microbial communities BRH/23 (SPAdes) (version 2) | ecosystem: Environmental > Aquatic > Deep subsurface >...
CGGGAGACCGCCGGCCCCGACTCTTCAACCAACCCTCATGGTCGAGCCGGAGCACCTGTGCGGCGAACCTGCGAGAGACCATCAGGTCGTCCCGTAGGATACTATGGGACCCACACATCTCGGAGCGGTGGGTGGGTGCCGGAGCCGCGCGCTCACACGCCCCCTCCGGAATGACGAAGATTGGGAGGCGAAATGGCTGAAGTCCTTAGCTTCCGCCCTTTTTCTTTCGTCATCCCGGAGAGTCCGCGCGAGCGGACGGCTCCGGGACCCACCAAGCGGCGGGCGCCCATAGGCGATTGAAACTGTTCACGGTTTGGAAATGTGTGAACACCCAGGCCGTCGGATGGGGTCCCGTTCCGTCTTCGCGGAGCCGGAGACGAAGCCTGCCTGAACCTTCATCGGCCATCCTATCCCGGCCGAGGCGGCTGCAAGGCCAGGATCGTCAGGCGACGGAAGCGGGTTCGGCGTGGAGACGGAAGCCGAGCGCCCGTACGACCTTCAGGACGGTGGCGAACTCCGGGTTCCCATCGCTGCTCAGCGCCTTGTAGAGCGCTTGCCGGGTCAGGCCGGTTTTCTCGGCAAGCTGAGACATGCCGTAAGCCCGCGCGACCACGCCCAGCGCATCGGCGATCTCGCCGGCATCCCCGTCCGCGAAGGCGCCATCGAGATAGGCGAGCATCGCTTCGGGGCTGTCCAGGTAGGCCGCCGGATCGAACGGCCGGGTCTCGATCGTCATTTCATACCCCCTTGGCCAGTTCGAGCGCCATGGCGGCGTACGCGACGCGCGACTTCCGCCTTCGGCCGTGCACCCCGCAAGCCGGAGAGCCACTTGGAGAAGATCCCGGTCTCGCGGACCTCGATCATCTTTTGATATCGAAGACAGGTGTTGGTCTGTCAACCATAGGAGACAAGGCGGGCTTGGGCAGGCGGGTGGCCACGGGTCTCGACATCCAGGACGTCGGCAGTGCAGCCACGCGGCAGGTCCTTCGCACCCTCGCCGGCGCCGTCCGCGCGACCGACCAGGTGGTGTGGGAGAACGGCGAGGCCCGTTCGATCGGCGAGCGCAGCGGCAACTTCCCGCCGCTGAGCTTCGGCGAGCTGGCGGCCAAGGTGAACGTCACCGGCGGCCCGATCGGCTCCGGCTTCCAGTCCAACACCATCGGCGCCGAGGGCGGGTTCGCCACCCATGTGGTCGATGTCGAGGTCGATACGCTGGCCTCGGGATCGTCACGGTGCTGCGCTACACCGCGTTCCATGATGTCGGCCAGGCCATCCACCCGGCCTATGTCGAGGGCCAGATGCAGGGCGGTGCTGCCCAGGGCATCGGCTGGGCGCTGAACGAGGAGTACATCTACAACAAGAAGGGCCAGGTGGATGACCCGGGCTTCCTCGACTACCGCATGCCGGTGTGCTCGGACCTGCCGATGCTCGACGCGGTGATGATCGAGGTGCCGAACCCGAAGCACCCGCAGGGCATCCGCGGTGTCGGCGAGGTGCCGCTGGTGCCGCCGCTGGCCGCGATCTCCAGCGCGGTGTGCCGAGCGCTGGGCATCCGCTTCTACGCGCTGCCGATGTCGCCGCCGAAGGTGCTGGTGGCGCTGGACGCGGGGATGAAGCAGGCGGCGGAGTAAGGGGCGGGCGAAAGGGAGACTACGGAACCAGGGGCCGGCGGGGGACTGCCGGCCCCTGGTCAAGCAACAAAACGCTGATAGAACCGCGAGGTTCATCGCGCCGCTTTATATCATCATTATGCTGCGGCAAGTGCTGATCGAGAGAGTTGCTGGCTGACGTTAAGTTTTCTTGCGATCGCGCCACAACACCACAGTGCAGTGTGACTAAATCGCAACTTTTCGAAATACAACCAAGGGCGTAATTCCATAACAATAGTGAGGTCTCCCCAGCATAAATCGAACTCTCACATTGGTTTCTATTGAGGCTAATAGAAACTTGTAGTCTTTAAATTTTTCTTGAAGTTTCTTGAGTTGACTAGATATATCGTCGATCCCTGTGATCGGGTCGGCGTCTTTTATCCCTATGATGCTCCAGTCACCATCAACTACGATCCCATTCTTCATTGTTAACTCGGATGGGGGCGTAACAAGCCCTTCAGGCCGAAGCGTGCCCCATACTACTGCTTCATTTGAAGATAAATGCATCTGTACGTGAGGTGATACTTCGCCAATAGCGTCGCATTCCGCATCTAATTCTTCTTTGGAAAACGGCTTTCCAGTGTGTGGGTTGATTTCTTTTCGCGCAAGGGACTGCTTTCGAATTGACGGCTGTTGTAGAAGTCTTTGAAGGAAGCCCGTATCGAGCACAATCATCGATCCCGAAGCTTTAACAAACTGGCCAATATGAGCTGTCGCGATATCATCGTGAATCAGATTGCGTGCCTGGATATGCCCCAGAAAATCAAGCGCGTTCGCCCAGATCGGATCATAAAGACGAGCAGACGACTCGCTTCCGCCCTCTTTCGGCGAGACTTCAACAGAAAGGGAGCCATTGGCGACTTCCGCAAGTCCACCGCCGACACCGAACTGAAAACCTCTACCGCTTTTCTTTATCGCGAGTTCCGAATGAGTAATGTTCTGTAGGTGCCCGTAGTCGTCGAATTGAGATAAAAACGACCCTATGCGCCGTGGGTCGTGATAGAAAAAGTCAAGGACGGAATCGCTGTGGCGCTCGTCTGGCTCCGCGCCGGATGCTGTCTTGGCGTTCTTGGACATACCGCTCCACTTCCTCCGCTCTGGCGCGGGACTCACGGAGCATGTCCGATGTTGTTTCCGGCGTCTCCGGCGCCTCGCCGCCCATAGTACCACCGACGCTACTGAAGGAGGGGGCTGTTTGAGGTGACTTACGTCTTTTCGTCATTGGCTTCGTTCCGGTGCTGCAATCGACATATCAGCAAAGTTGCAGCCGGCCCCCAGGGTTCCCTCCCGCATGACGGCATGTCAAACGAGGAGCAGTGTAGCCCAGAAACACGGTCTCGCCACCCTAGAGTTTGTCAACACGATCAATCGGATCCTCACTCTATCGTATTCTAAAAATTGATAGAAATGTTACTTCTAGGATCCCGGATGAGTCACTCTACGAAGTGCACTTGATCGACCGAATCACAACTCTCGCAGACGAGCCGAGACTCCCGCTTCCTGTTCCTGCCGAGATGACGGCCTACCTCACGCCACTTGAGGGTCATCGGTGACCGTCGACTTGTCGCTGCGGAGGCTGTTGCGTCCATCATTCCGCCGCAGCCCCATTCGCACTCGGCAAACCCCGCCCCCGCCCCGGCGGCACCCCCGTCACCCGCTTGTACGCCCGGCTGAACGCCGCCTGCGACGCATACCCGAGCCGCCGCGCCACCTGGTCGATCGGCACCCGGTCGCGCGCCAGCCACTGCGCCGCCAGCCGCATCCGCAGCGCCGCCAGGTAGCGCAGCGGCGTGGTGCCGGTGGCGGCGGCGAAGCGCTCGGCGAACACGGTGCGCGAGCTGCCCATGGCCGCCGCCATCCCGGCCACCGTCCAGTCCCGGCCGGGGTCGCGGTGCAGGGCGGCCAGCACCCGGCCGAGGCGGCGGTCGCGCAAGGCCGCGACCCAGCCGGCGGCCTCGCCGCACCCCGACTCCACCCAGCCGCGCACGATGGTCGCCGCCACCACGTCGGCGAGGCGGGCGAGGATGCCGGCGGCACCGGCGCGCCGGCCTTCCATCTCGCGCTCCATGGCGGCCAGCAGCGGCAGGATCTCCGGCTGCCGCCCGGCGATGGTGCCGACCGGCATGACCTGCGGCATCAGCGCCACCAGCGGGTGCATGGTGTCGAGCTCGAACTGCATCACCCCGGTGAACACCAGCACGTCGCGGCTGCGGCAGGTCGCGGCGTCGTGGGCGTCGACGAAGCACACGCCCTCGCACAGCGGCGTCGTCGGCAGGTCGCCGATCGGCCGGACCCTGGCACCGCGCTCGGAGACCAGGGCATGGGCGTCGCCGCGCGGCAGCAGCACGGCGTCGCCGCAGCCGAGATGCACCGGCTCGCCAGCCTGCGGCAGCAGCAGCAGGACATCGCCGGATGCCACGAAGTGGAAGCGCGCCTCGGCCACCGCCGGAAAGCCGACGCCGAAGGGCGGCGAGAGCAGCAGCTTGCCGTAGCTCGCGCCCTTCAGGCGCATGCCCATCAGCAGCTCGCTCACCGGGTCGGCGGCGGCCGGGTCGTGGTCGGCCGCGCCCGGCGCGCTCTGCGCACCCACTTGCGCGGGGTTCGGATCGGATCCGGTGTTTCGGTCAAGCATTGCGGTGTCCCTGGCATGGATCGTCCGGGCGAGCCTCCCATCTGGAGGCGACCCGATCGCTGCACAAGGATCCGACCCATGCATGATGCCACCACGGCCGACGCAACCGCACTCGGCGAGGCCCCGGCCGCTGCCTGCGGTGTTCACATATCTACGGGCCCGTCGCTCCGTGGGTCCCGGAGCCGTCCGTTCGCGCGGACTCTCCGGGATGACGACCTTTGGGGAGCCGAAACCAAGGAAAGTTCAGCCATTTCGCCCTCCTATCGTCGTCATTCCGGAGGGCGCGCGTGAGCGCGCGGCTCCGGAACCCACCCGCTGCTCCGAGATATGTGAACTCCGTAGCACCCGCCGCCTGGCCGGCGGTGTTCGCCATGGGCCTCGGCGTGTTCGGCCTGGTGGGGGCGGAGTTCCTGCCGGCCAGCCTGCTCACCCCGATGGCCGCCGACCTCGGCGTCAGCGAGGGCATGGCGGGGCAGGCGGTCACCGCCACCGCGGCGGCCGGGCTGCTGGCCAGCCTGGCGGTGCCGGCGCTGACCCGCAGGGTCGACCGGCGCCGGGTGCTGCTGGCGCTGTCGGTGCTGCTGGTGGCCGCCAACCTGATGGTCGCCGCGGCCCCCGGCCTCGGCGTGCTGCTGGCCGGGCGGCTGCTGCTCGGGGTGGCGCTCGGCGGCTTCTGGGCGCTGGCGACCGCCACCGTCATGCGGCTGGTGCCGGAGGCGAGCGTGCCGAAGGCGCTGGCCATCGTGGTCTCAGGGGTGTCGGCGGCGACCGTGTTCGCGGCCCCGGTCGGCAGCTGGCTCGGCGACCTGCTGGGCTGGCGGGCGGTGTTCGTGGCGGCGGCCGGCCTCGGCCTGGTGGTGCTGGCGGTGCAGGCGGCGACATTGCCGGCGCTGCCGTCGCGCGGACGGTCGAGCTTCGCGGCCCTGGGGCGGCTGGTGGTGCAGCCGCGCATCGCCGTCGCCATGCTGGCGGCACTGCTGGTGTTCACCGGGCAGTTCGGGCTGTTCACCTATATCCGGCCGTTCCTGGAAGGGGTCAGCGGGGCGACCGCCGCCGCGGTGCCGGCGGTGCTGCTCGGCTTCGGGATCGCCAACTTCGCCGGCAACTATCTCGGCGGTTTCCTGCTGCGCCGCTCGATGCGGCTGACCCTGGCGGCGGCGCCGCTGGCGATCGCCGTGCTGGCGGCGGTGCTGGCCGGGCTCGGCGGCGATCTCGCGGCCGACGCGGTGCTGGTGGCGCTGTGGGGCCTCGCCTTCGGCACCGTGCCGGTCGCCTGGTCGGCCTGGATCGCCCACGCCGCGCCGGAGCAGGCCGAGAGTGCGGGCGGCCTGCTGGTCGCCACCATCAACCTCGCCATCGCCACCGGGGCGGCGGCCGGCGGCCTGGTGCTGGACGCGAGCGGCGTGCAGGCGGTGTTCTGGGTGAGCGGCGGGCTGCTGGCGCTGGCGGCGGCGGTGGTGGTGCTGGGCGTGCGGACGGAGGTGGCGGGCCGCGACGCAGGATGACGGGCGGCGGCGCGGACGGGGCTCACGCCACTGCCAGCAGCCCCTTCCGCGCCACCAGGGTCAGCAGCTTGAGTGACGCCCCTCGTGGTCGCTTCGTGCCGCGCCCCCAGACGGCTCCGCGGCGAGGATCGTCAGGCGACCGAGGCCGGCTCGGGATGGAGACGGTAGCCGAGCGCCCGTACCACCTCGAGGACGGTGGCGAACTCCGGGTTCCCGTCGCTGCTCAGCGCCTTGCAGAGCGCCTGCCGGGACAAGCCGGTCGCCACGGCGAGTTGAGCCATGCCGCGAACCCGGGCGACCACACCCAGCGCATCGGCGATCTCGCCGGCATCCCCGTCCGCGAAGGCGCCGTCGAGATAGGCGAGCATCGCTTCGGGGCTGTCCAGATAAGCCGCCGGATCGAACGGCCGGGTCTCGATCGCCATTTCATGCCTCCCTGGCCAGCTTCAGAGCCATCGCGATGTCTCCGGCCTGAGCGCTCTTGTCGCCGCCATGCGGCGGCACGTCGTGAAGCGGTTCGGGACTTTCCCGACGTCGCGGCTGCTGCCGGGACATGAAAGCATTCGATTTGCCGCCGGCCACACCACCACCCCGTCGTCATTCCGGACGGCCGCGCCGCCCCGGCGCGGCCGAGCCGGAACCCACGGGGCGACGGGCACGGTCAGCTGCAAGCGCGGCGCGTCGGGTGGGTTCCGGCTCCGTCCCGCCATGGGCGGGCCGGTCCGGAATGACGACAAGGGAGGGGATGGCGGCGCCAGGAAGCTCGTGTCGAAGTACAGCACCCCGGCCGCGGCTCAGAGGCCTTCGTACCGCGCTTCGCGCAGCAGCTGGGTGCTCGGGCGACGCAGACGCGGCATGGAGGCTCGGAAGTCGGCGAGTTCGGCCAGCGGCAGCGTCCGCCTCGGGGGCGCCATGGGAGAAATGTTCGCAACCGCGCGGCCGCGACGGGTGATCACCACCTCTTCGCCCGCCTCCACCTTGTCGAGCAACTCGCTCAACCGTGCCTTCGCCTCTGTGAGACTCACCGTGACCATCACCACCTCACGCCACCGCCTGCAATCCCTTCCTCGCCACCAGGGTCAGCAGCTTCAGTGACGCCCCTCGTGGTCGCTTCGTGCCGCGTTCCCACTGGCTCACCAGCCCCGTGGTGACGTTGAGGTAGCGGGCGAACACCGCCTGGCTGGCGCCCTCATGCAGGCGGATCTCGCGGATCTGCTCAGGCGACAGGTCCTCGATCGGCGACAGGCACATCGCATCGAACTTCTTCATCGTGCGCCTGTCGATCAGGCCGATCTCGGCCAGGTCGGCCGCAGCCTCATGCACGGCGGCGAGGGCGTCGCTGCGGTAGCTCCTAGGCATCGTGGTTCGCCTCGATCAATTCCTGGCTGGCGAGCACGTCCCGGAGGTCGGCATCGGCCAGGCCGGCCTCCGCCCGATGGACGGCGAGGCGCAGCGCCGCGTCGGAGATCGCGTTGCGTGCCGCGAAGCGCGCGAACACCCGGGTCTTGAAGATGCGCATTCGACTATCGCACCCAGTACTATAGTGACGGACAGTGCCGTGTCGAATGCTCTATGGAAGGAACAGGGTGGATTCTCGCGATCTCGCGGGCCGGACGGCGCTGCCCCTGGCCCCACCCGGCCCTTCGTGGCCCCCGCTGCGCGGGGGCTCCTCTGGGCGACAGGGGATGAGCGGATGCGGCCGATCAATCTGTCCCCCAAGGAACCGCTCGGCCTTCCGACCAGTCCTCAATCCGCCGCCGCGAAATGCGCCATCTGGTCGGCATGCGCCTTGGCGAAGGCTGGAGAGGCCTCATGCGGTCCAGTCCTCCACCCGCAGGCCGGCAGCCGCCGCGAACACGCGGTCGTTGGTGACCAGCACCGCGTCGGCGGCGAGCGCATGGGCCGCGATCATCGTGTCGAGCGGGCCGAGCGGCCGGCCGCTGCGCTCCAGTTCGGCCCGCAGCGTTCCGTAGTGCGCCGCAACGGCCCTGTCCCAGGGCAGCACGTCGAGCCGCTTCAGCAGTTCCATGACGAGCGCTCGCAGCCGCACCGCCTCCGGCCGGCGCGCGAGGCCGTAGAGCAGCTCGCCTTCGGTCACCGCCGAGGTGCAGAGCGACGCCATCGGCACCGCCGCGACGTGCCGGTCGACGGCCGCGTGGCCGCGCAGCAGATGGCTGATCGTGTTGGTGTCGAGCAGGTAGCGGGTCAAGCCGGCCCGCCCGTGTTGGCGAGATCAGGGTCGGCGGGATCGGGGTCGGCAAGATCGGCGCCGGTGAGATCGGCGAACGGGTCGCGGGCCTGCTCGCCCTGCCGGCGGTCGGCGGGGGCGAGGAAGTCGGCCGGGACGCCGGCGGTGGCGCGGGCGACGAAGAAGCCGGACCAGTCCGCCGGCTTGCGCGACAGGATCACGTCGCCGGTCCCGGGATCGCGCCGGATGAAGACCTCGTCGCCCTCGAAGCGGTACTCGGCCGGCAGCCGGACGGCCTGGCTGCGGCCGTTGCTGAACAGCTTGGCGGTGCGGGTCATCGCGCGCCTCCCGTGGGTCTCCCAGGAAGATACCGTCCTCTCGGGTATATATCAAGATATCGACCAAACAGAGCCGGCCTGCCTCGGCGGTGCCCCCTCACCCCGCCGCCCGGTCGCCCGGCAGCGCCTGCGGGCGCAGCACGGCGAAGGCGACGCGGCCGAGCAGCATCGCCGCGGTCAGGTGCAGGAAGGCGAGGCCCCAGCCCATGGTCGACATGCCGCCGGCCGCGTCCAGGATCACCCCCATCACCAGCGGCCCGACGAAGCCGCCGGCATAGCCCAGCATCGAGTGCACCGCCAGCGTGGCGCCGCGCCGTCCGGGCTCGGCGCTGCCGGCGGCCCCGGCGGTCAGCGACGAGGAATCGAGCCAGATCACCACGCCGTAGAGCAGGATCAGCGCCACCGCCAAGCCGTAGGAGAACGGCCCGAGGAAGCCGATCACCGCGGCGAACCCGGCCGACGCCAGCATGGCGACGCGCACCAGCCGCTGCCGGCCCAGCCGGATCGATACCTCGTTGCCGGCGACGCTGGCCCAGGTGCCGGCGAGGCCGACCAGGGTGATCACCGCGGTCGCCGGCAGCCACGGGTCCTGCCCGGTGGTCGCCGCCACCCACACCAGGAAGGCCACACCCCAGCCGCGCAGGGTGTTCATCTCCCAGGTGTGGACGCAGTAGGCGACGGCGTAGGCCATGGCCGAGCGGTTGCGCAGGACGGGCGCGAAATCGAACAGCCGGCCGGTCGGCGGCTCGGCTCGCGGCGGCTGCGCCGGGGCCGCCAGCGCCACCGTCAGCCAGGCGGCCGCCGCACAGGCGGCCGAGGCCCAGAACACGCTGCGCCAGCCGGCCAGGTCCTCGAAGATCCCGGCGAAGGCGAAGGACGCCGCACCGGCGAGGCCGATGCTGAGCGCATGGCCGGCGACGGCGCGCGACATCAGCCGGGCGTCGACCCGGTCGGCCAGCAGCTTCAGGCCGGTCATGTAGGTGCCGGCCCAGCCGACCCCGGCCAGCACGCGGGCGGAGGCGGCCGACCAGAAGCCGTCGGCGACGGTGGCGAAGACGACATGCCCGATCACCGTCACCGCCACGCCGAACAGGTAGACCCGCTTGGGGTCGATCCGGTCGGTCAGGGTGACCAGGACCGGCACCGAGACGGCGTAGGCCAGGTAGAACAGCCCGGTGATCCAGCCGGCGTCGGTGTTGTCGATGCCCCATTCGGCGATCCGCCCGGGGACCAGGGCCGGCCAGGCATAGGCGCCGATCTGCGCGAAGATCTGCGCGCCGCAGACGATGGCGACCAGGCGGGCGGGAGAGACGGTTGCGGCGGCGGGCATCGGTATCCCTGATCTGCGTCAGGCTTGGCGCGGCGCCAGCCCGAACTCCTTCGCCAGCAGCCGGTAGCTGTCCTGCCGCGCCTGCTCGTCATGCGCCCAGGTGACGATGGCGATCTCGTCGATCGCCAGCCGGCCGGCCAGCTCGCGGATGCGCGCCGCCACCTCCGCCGCGGTGCCGACCAGGGCGTTGCGCCGCAGCTCCGCGATGCGGGCAGCCTCGGCGGAGCTGTAGTCCTGGCCCAGCGCATGCTCCGGCGGGTCGAGCGGCAGGTAGATGCCGCGGTCGCGGTACAGCTGCCAGTGGGCGCGCGAGGAGTAGTGGTGCTGCGCCGCCTCGGTGGTCTCGGCGGCCAGCGCCCACACGCAGATGCCGGCATTCGACTGCGGATGCCGGGCGCTCGGCTTGTAGTGCATGCGGTAGAGGTCGAGCGCCTCCTGGCCGCCGCGGCCGTCGGTGAAGAACCAGGCGAAGCTGTAGGGCAGGCCGAAATGGGCGGCGACCTGGGCGCCGTAGTTGGAGCTGCCGAGCATCCAGATCTCCGGTGCCGTATCGCCCTTCGGCATCGCCTCGACCGCGGCGAAGGGATGGCCCTCGGCCAGAGGCTCGCCATGCACCCAGGCGTCGAGGTCGGCGACGTCGTTGGGGAACTGCGCCGGCCGCTCGTTGGCCAGCGGGTTCAACGCGAAGGCGGTGCGGCCGTCGGAGCCGGGGGCGCGCCCCAGCCCGAGGTCGATACGGCCGGGCGCCAGCGCGTCGAGCACGCGGAACTGCTCGGCCACCTTCAGCGGCGCGTAATGCGGCAGCATCACGCCGGCGCTGCCGACCCGGATGTGCCGGGTGTGGGTGGCGATGGCAGCGATCAGGATCTCCGGCGCGGTGCCGACGATGGTCGGGTGGCTGTGATGCTCGGACACCCAGAAGCGGTGGTAGCCGAGCGCGTCGGCGCGCTGCGCCAGGGCCAGGGTGTCGCGGATCGCCTGGCCCTGCGGCCGGCCGGAGGCGGCGATCGACTGGTCGAGGATGGAGATGCGCATGACTGGACTCCGAACGGCGGCACCGGAGCCGCGACCTTAGCCGGCATCGCGGCGGCGCGGACCCGGCAAGTTGCGAAACAGTGTTTCGCCGTCGCGGCCGGGCCGCTAGCCTCGGCCGTCCCCACGCCGGAGGCCGCATGCCCCTCGACCCCGACACGCTGCTGAACTGGCCGTTTCCGGAGATCGAGCACCGATACACGGAGCGCGACACCATCCTCTACGCACTGGGCGTCGGTGCCGGCCACGACCCGCTGGACCCGGGCGACCTGCGGCATGTCTACGAGGACGGGCTGCTGGCGCTGCCGAGCATGGCGGTGGTGCTGGGCCATCCGGGATTCTGGCTGAAGCACCCGGACACCGGCATCGACTGGCGGCAGACCCTGCACGGCGAGCAGGGGCTGGTGCTGCACCGCAAGCTGCCGGTCGCCGGCACCGTGGTCGGCCGCACCCGCATCACCGGCCTGGTCGACAAGGGGCCGGGCAAGGCGGCCCTGCTGTTCTCCGAGCGCACGGTGGTCGACGGCACCTCCGGCGACCTGCTGTGCACGGTGACCTCCACCACCTTCCTGCGCGGCGAGGGCGGCTTCGGCGGCGCGGCCGGGCCGGTGCCGGCACCGCATCCCATGCCCGGCGGCGAGCCCGACCGCACGCTGGACCTGCCGACGCTGCCGCAGGCGGCGCTGATCTACCGGCTGTCCGGCGACGACAACCCGCTGCACGCCGACCCGGCGATCGCCGCCGCCGCCGGCTTCCCGCGGCCGATCCTGCACGGCCTCGCCACCTACGGCGTCGCCGGCCGCGCCGTGCTGAAGGCCTGCTGCGGCGGCGATCCGGCCCGGCTGAAGCGCCTGGACGTGCGGTTCTCCGCCCCGGTGTTTCCCGGCGAGACCATCCGCACCGAGATCTGGGGCGACGGCCCGGTGGTGTCGTTCCGCTGCCGCGTCGTGGAGCGCGACGTGGTGGTGCTGAGCAACGGGCTGGCGGAGATCGGCGGGTGACGCACGTCGCTTCGTGGGTCCCGGCTCTGCGCGACTGCGTCGCTCCGGCCGGGATGACGACATTGTTTATTTTTTGACGTCATCCCGGGCGGCGCGCAGCGACGACCCGGGACCCACCGGCAGCTGGCCACGGCGCCCATGGACGAGATGGCATTTCAAGACATGAAGCATATCGCCGCCGACAAGCTCGACCTCGCCGCCCTGCTCCGCCGCGGCGAGACCGTGGTGGTGCCGCAGGGCACCGCCGAGCCGCTGGCGCTCACCGAGGCGCTGGTGGCGCAGCGCCACGCCATCGGCGGGCTGCGGGTGTTCCTGGGTGCGGTGTTCTCGCAGACCTTCGCGGCCGGCTGCACCGATGCCATCGGCTTCTCCGGCTACGGCGCCATCGGCGGCGCGGCGCCCCTCGCCCGCGCCGGCCGGCTCGATCCCGTCCCCGCACAGTACAGCCGGCTGCCGGGCATGTTCGCCGACGGCACGCTGCCGGCCGACGTGGTGCTGCTGCAGCTCGCCCCCGGGCGGGACGGCGGCCCGCCCTGCATCGCGCTCAGCCACGACTACATCGCCGCCGCCGCCCGCCGCGCCCGGCTGGTGATCGCCGAGCTCAACCCGGCCGCACCCTGGAGCTTCGGCGCCGAGCTGCCGGCCGACCTGCGCATCGATGTCCTGGTCGAGGCGGCGCATCCGCCGGTCGAGCTCGCCCCGGCGCGCATCGGCGAGGCCGAGCGGCGCATCGCCGCCCTGGTCGCCGGGCGGGTGCCGGACGGCGCGGTGCTGGAGACCGGCATCGGCGCGGTGCCCGACGCCATCCTGTCGGCGCTGTCCGGGCATCGCGACCTCGGCATCCATTCCGGCATGATCGGCGACCGCTTCGCCGAGCTGATCGGGTCGGGGGTGGTGACCAACGCCCTGAAGCCGTTCGACGCCGGTGTCACCGTCGCCGGCTCGCTGTTCGGCAGTGCGAAGCTGTTCGCCTTCGCCGACCGCAACACGTCGATCCGCCTGAGCCCGCCCGCGGTGACCCACGGCATCGGCGTGATGGCGCGGATCCCCGGCTTCACCGCCATCAACTCGGCGATCGAGGTCGACCTGTCGGGCCAGGTGAACGGCGAGGTGGCCGGCGACGCCTATGTCGGCGCGGTCGGCGGCCAGGTCGACTTCGTGCGCGGCGCGCTGGCCGCCGAGGGCGGCCGCTCGGTCATCGCCCTGCCGTCGACCGCCAAGGGCGGGGCGGTCAGCCGCATCGTCGCCGACCTCGCCGGCCGGCCGGTCACCTGCCTGCGCAGCGACGCCGACCTGGTGGTCACCGAATGGGGCATCGCCGAGCTGCGCGGCCGCGGCCTCGCCGAGCGTGCCCGGCGCATGATCGCGATTGCCGACCCCGCCTACCGCGAGGATCTCGAACGCGCCGCGCATGCGGTGATCCGCGCCGGAGATTAGGGCGGCGGGAAGGTCTCGCCCGTTCCGCCGCCGCCCGCGATGCAAATTGCCGCCGGCCCCGCGGAGGACTACGCTCGCAACCAATGACCGCGACAGCCCGGCGGCGACCGGTGCTGCAACGCGGCTAGGCCACCGCGTTCCACACAGGGAGGACTCCACCTATGCGCAAGACGACACGAACCGGGCTCGCCGCCACTCTCGGCGGCGCCATGCTGCTGGCGGCCGGCACCGCCAACGCCGCCTGCGACGCCAGGGACTTCAGCGGCTGCGAGGGCAAGCCCTGGGTGGTCGGCAAGGCCGAGACGCCGATCGGCGAGAAGTGGTGGCCGAACAAGCTGTGGGGCGAGGGCGACGAGGCCGGCTCGACCAACTGGTACACCAAGCCCGAGGTGGTCGCCCGCGCCGTCAAGGAGGCCGACAAGGGCAAGGTCTACGCGCTCGGCCGGCCCTACACCGCGGACATGCCGCTGTTCGGCACCCGCAAATTCGCGCTGCGCATCCCGGGTGCTCCGACCGGCGGGCCGTTCGGTTCCAACCGGGTGCTCTGGAATGACGAGTTCCTGGCGACCGAGGTCGGCCAGGTCGGCACCCAGTTCGACGGCCTCGGCCACATCGGCGTGAGCATCGAGGGTCCCGGCAACAAGGACGCCATGCGCTTCTACAACGGCATCACGGTCACCGAGATGGCGTCGGCCGACGGCTTGAAGAAGCTCGGCACCGAGAAGCTGCACCCGATCGTCGCCCGCGGCGTCCTGCTCGACGTCGCCGCCTACAAGGGCGTCGAGGCCATGGAGGCGGGACAGGAGATCACCATGGACGACGTCATGGGCACCCTGAAGAAGCAGGGCATGGAGGGCTTCAAGTTCATGCCCGGCGACGCCGTGCTGTTCCGCACCGGCTGGGGCAAGTATTGGATCAAGGACAATGCCAAGTACAACAGCGGCGAGCCGGGCATCGGCGGTGCCGTCGCGCGCTGGCTGTCGGACGAGGTGCAGGCCGGGGTGTGGGGTGCGGACACCTGGGCGACCGAGGCGGTGCCGAACCCGGATCCTGCCTGCGTGTTCTGCGTGCACCAGCACATGCTGGCGCGGCACGGCATCGTCAATCAGGAGAACATGAACCTGGACGGGCCGGCGGCCGACAAGGTCTACACCTTCATGTACATGTACTCGCCGATCCCGATCGTCGGTGCGACGGGCTCGATGGGCTCGCCGATCGCGGTCGACTGACCGACCGGAACGCGGGGGCGGTCGCCGGAGCGGCCGCCCCACCCTGAGCCGGCGACATGCGTCGGCGACTACTCCTCGAAGCGGCCCGCGGCCTCACGGTTGCGGTCGTAGTGCCGGGCGAGCGGAAACGGCGGCAACCAGGATTCGCGGCGGACGACCCAGTTCTCGTAGGTCGGCAGTAGCTGGTCTGGAGCATCCAGGGCTCCCAGGTGCACCTCGATCTCGTCGCCGCTGCGGGCGAAGACCGACGAGCCGCAGCGCGGACAGAAGAACCGTCCGGCGTAGTCGCGCGGCTCGCCCTCGATCGTCACCGCATCCTGCGGGAACACCGCGGCGGCGTAGAACAGGGCGCCGTGATGCTTGCGGCAGTCGAGGCAGTGACAGATCCCGACCCGGTACGGGCGCCCCGACGCCACGATCCTGACCTCGCCGCACAGGCAGCCGCCGGTGAACCGATCCATCGCTGCATCTCCTTCGCTGCTTCGCCCCGGTCGATCAGGATCCATGACCGCCTCAGCCGAACGTCAATGGCACGCGCGTCCGACTCCGGCTGCCCGCCCCTACCCGCCCCCGAACTCCGCCTTCCGCTTGCCCCGGAACGCCGCCACGCCCTCGGCGAAGTCGGCGCTGCCGAAGGCCGTCGCCTGGGCCATCGCCTCCAGCTCCAGGAAGCCCTCCAGCGGCAGCTCGTGAGCGCGCTGCAGCAGCTGCTTGGTGAGGCCGAAGGCCAGCGTCGGGCCGGCCGCCAGTTCCGCCGCCACCGCCAGCGCGGTCTCCAGCAGCGCCTCGGGCTCGGCCAGCCGCGTCACCATGCCGATGGCGTGCGCCTCGGCCGCGCCGACCTCGCGGTTGAACAGCAGGATGTCCTTGGCGCGCAGCATCCCGACGGCGCGCGGCAGGGTCCAGGCGAGCGACAGGTCCGGCACCGCGCCGATGCCGGGGAAGCCCGGCTTGAACTTCGCAGCACTCGAGGCGATCACCACGTCGCCGGCCAGCGCCAGCGAGAAGCCGGCCCCGGCGGCGACGCCGTTGACCGCCGTCACCACCGGCTTGTCTGCCGTCAGCAGCGGGACCAACCAGCGGTAGCTGCGCTGCATGCGCAGCCGCATCGAGGTGGTGTCGCGCTGGTCGAAGGCGCGGATGTCGCCGCCGGCGCAGAATGCGCGTCCTGTCCCGGTCAGCACGATCGCGCGCACGGCGGGATCGGTCGCCAGCGCCGGCACCACGCTCTCAATGCCGTCCTTGATGCCGGCCGACAGCGCGTTCAGCGACGCCGGCTCGTTCAGCGTCACCACCGCCACCGCGCCGTCGCGGCGCAGCAGCACCGGCCCGGTTCCGCGCTCTTCCATGCAGTCCTCCCTGGGGGCGATTTTCGTGAAGTGTCGTTTCGCGCGGCGAAATTGACAACCGCCGGCCGCGGACGCCTACACTCGGTCATGCCCGATCATGCTCCCTCCCCGCTCCCCGCCCCCAAGGCCGACTTCATCGGCCTGGAGGATGGCCGCACGCATCTCGCAACCGGCGGCCAGCCGCCGCTGCTGAAGCGCCACCGCGACGCCTTCGAGGCCTATGCCGCTGACAAGGCGTCCGGGGCCGCCGGCTACCACCGGCACTGGGAGGTCGGGCTGCAGGCCAAGGCGCTGCTGGCCCGACTGACCGGTCTGCCGGCCGAGGACCACGCGCTGATCGGCAGCACCTCGGAGGGCATCGCCCGGGCGCTGTCGGCGATCCCGTTCGCGGCCGGCGACAACGTCGTGGTCTCGGCACTCGACTACGCCGCCGGGCGGCACGCCATGCTGCGGCTCGCCCAGCTCGGGGTCGAGCCGCGCATCGTCGCGGGCCGCGGCTGGCGGATCGAGACCGCCGACCTGCTGGCGGCCTGCGACGGCCGTACCCGGGCGCTCTACGTCAGCCAGGTCACCTCGCTGACCGGCCAGCGTGTCGATATCGCGGCGCTGTCGGCGGCACTGACGGGCGGCGGCACCATGCTGATCGTCGACGCCAGCCACGCCCTGGGCGTGGTGCCGGTGAACGGACGCCTGGCCGACGTCACGGTGTCGGCCGGCTACAAATATCTCTGCGCCACCCAGATGGGCATCCTGGCCTGGAACCGCGCGCGGCGGCCGGACTTCGAGCCGCTGGCGGTCGGCTGGTGCTCGGGATCGGATGCGCCGGACTTCAGCGCCTACCACCCCTACCCCGACGGGCGGCGGGCGCAGGCCGGCAACTCCAACCACCTCGACGTCTACCTGCTGAAGGCGTCGCTGGAGTATCTGCTGGGCTTCGGCATCCCGGCGATCGCCGCCCATGTCGAGACGCTGGCGACCCGGCTGCACGCGGGGCTGTCGGCGCGCGGGCTGGAGATGATCACGCCCGCGGCGGCGGCGGAGCGCGCCGGCAATGTCGCCTTCGCGCATGCCGACAATGTGGGCATCGTGGCGCGCGCCGCCGCCGACGGAATCCACCTGTGGGACGGCAGCGGCCGGGTGCGCTGCTCGGTGCACCTGTTCAACGATGGCGGCGACGTCGACCGGCTGCTCGGATGGCTGGAAACGGCGGGGGTGCGGTAGGCGGCATCCGCTCTGTTTCCCGCCGCCGCGTTCCGCGCGATACTGCGACCGGGACAGCGGCAGAACTGTCGGACGAGGCGATTGCGCGACCCTGCACCCAGCAACCGCATGGCGCGTGGCTGCGGACGGCCGGTACTGCGGCTCGTGGCAGTGGTTCTGGGCCTGCTGTCGGCGCTGCCCGCCGTGGCGCGCGCGGATGCCCTGGTGTTCCGGGGCGACGCCAACCTGCCGCCCTACGAGTACCTCGAGGACGGCGTCGCGAAGGGCCTGAACGTCGAGTTCCTGCGCGCCCTCGGCAGGGCGATCGGCCGTCCGGTGGAGATCCGGCTCGGCGACTGGAAGCAAGCCCAGGACGAGGTGCTCGCCGGCCGCGGCGACGCGCTGACCCTGATGGTGCCGTCGGAGGAGCGGCGGACGCTGTACGACTTCACCAGCCCGACCTTCGTGTTCCGCTTCACCTTCTTCGTCAGGGCCGCCGAGCGCGCCGACTTCGCCGCGACCCCGCTGGCCGGCCGCCGCGTCGGGGTGACACCCGGCGGGCTGCCGAACGCCTATCTGCAGGCGCAGCACCCGGAGGCGACCCTGATCATGGTCCACGACAACGCCGAGGGGATGCGGCGCCTGCAGCGCCATGAGATCGACGCCTTCGCGGCGTCCGAGGAGGCCGGCGGCGCGTTTCTCCGGGAATTGCGGGTCTCCGGCATCGCCCCGGTCGCCCGGCCGTTCCTGGTCCGCGAGGGCGCGATCGCGGTGCCCAAGGGCCATCCCGGCCTGCTGGCGCAGCTCGACGCCGGCGTGGCGATGCTCAGGGGCGACGGCACCTTCGAGCGGATCGAGGCCCGGCTCGACCGCGATCGCGTGCTGATCCTCAGCAGCCGCGAACTGCTGTTCGCCGCCACCGCGGCGTCGGCGGTGCTGGTCGTGCTGGTGCTGCTGGCGGCGCTGCTGGTCGTGACGCGGCGGCAGCGGCGGCGGCTGGCCGAGCGCGAGGCGAGGCTGCGGGCGACCTTCGCGGGCGTCGCCGACGCCATCGTCTCGATCCGCAGCGACGGCCAGGTCCTCGACCTGAACCAGGCCTTCGCCGACCTGCACGGCTTCACGGCCCCGGAGGCGGCACGGCAGTGGCTCGACCGGCTCGTCGAGGCGTTCGAGACCCGCCAGATCGACGGCGACCCGATCGCCGTCGCTGAGCGGCCGGTGATGCGCGCACTTCGCGGCGAGACGGTCTGGAACGAGGAGTTCGAGATCCGCCGGCGGGCGACCGGCGAGTTCTGCTTCTACGGCAGCTACAACGCGGTGCCGGTGCTCGGCGCCGACGGTGCCGTCGACCAGGTCGTGGTCACGATCCACGACATCACCGAGCGGGTGCGCAGCGACCGCCGGCAGGCGCTGCTGACCAGCGAGGTCGATCACCGGGCCCGCAACGCCCTGGCGGTCGTCCAGGCGGTGGTGCGGATGACGCGGGCGGACAGCATCGAGGGCTTCGCCCAGGCGGTGTGCGGCCGGATCGAGACCCTGGCCCGCTCGCATGCCCGGCTGTCGCAGAGCCGCTGGCTGCCGGTCGACCTGACCAGCCTGGTCCGCGACGAGCTGACGGCGTTCGCCGGCGATCGCCCGGACCGGATCACCTGGCACGGTCCGGCGGTGGAGCTCGACGCGCTGGCGGTGCAGCCGTTCAGCATGATCCTGCACGAGCTTGCGACGAACGCCTCGAAGTACGGGGCGCTGTCGGTCCCGTCGGGCCAGGTGGCGGTGGCGTGGCGCCGTGCGCCGGAAGGCGGGCTGGAAGTCGACTGGCGCGAGACCGGTGGCCGGGCGGTGGAAGTCCCCGCCAGGAGCGGCGTCGGCACCAGCGTGATCGCCGGTTCGGTGCAGCAGCTTGCCGGCCGCGTCCGCTTCGACTGGCACCGCCCGGGCCTGCTGTGCACGATGACCTTCCCGCCCGACGTCATGCGCAGCTGGACCGGCCGGAGCGATCCGCCGCGGCCGCCCGACCAGGACCGGGCGGCGTCCGGGTCGCTGGCGGGGCGGCGCATCCTGGTGGTCGAGGACGAAGCGCTGCTGGCCGCACAGCTGGTCCGCGACCTGCGGGAGCTCGGCTGCGTGCCGGTCGGGCCGGCGGCGACGCTGGCCGAGGCGCTGCGGATGGCCACCTCGGAGACGGCGGTCGACGCCGCCGTGCTCGACATCAACATCGGCGGGCGGCCGAGCTGGACCGTCGCCGACGTGCTCGCGGAGCGCGGCATCCCGTTCGTCTTCGCCTCCGGCTATGCCGCGTCCGACGAGGTGGTACGGCGCAACGCGACCGTGCTGCAGAAGCCGTTCACCCGGGAGGCGCTGGCCCGGGCGCTCGACTGCCTCATCGGCATCCCGGCATAGCCGTCGGTATAGCTCCGGGGCGCTGGACCGCCGCCCGCCTGCGCCTTACTCTCCGCCATCCGCCCACGCTCCCGGTCCCCATCCATGCCATTTGCCGTCAATCCCGACGTCTTGTCCGTCGTCGAGCCGCCGATCGCCGAGGCCAAGGGCTGGGTCGCCGGGCGAAGCTACCCCGCCGACCGGCCGCTGCTCGACCTCTGCCAGGCGGTGCCGAGCTACCCGCCGGCCGAGGAGTTGCGCTCCCACCTGGCCGAGCGCGTGCGGCTGTTCGAGACCGCGCAATACACCGCCATCACCGGCATAGCGCCGCTGCGCGAGGCATTGGCCGGGCACATGAGCGGGTTGTACGGCGGCAGCATCGGCCCGGACAACGTGCTGGTCACCGCCGGGTGCAATCAGGCCTACAGCCTGGCGCTGATGGCGCTCGCCCGGCGCGGCGACGAGGTGATCCTGCCGTTGCCCTACTACTTCAATCACCAGATGTGGCTGGACGCGCTCGGCATCACCGCCGTCCATCTGCCGTTCCGCCCGGACCGCGGCGGCGTGCCGGACCCGGCCGACGCCGTGAAGCTGATCGGGCCGAACACCAGGGCGCTGGTGCTGGTCAGCCCCAACAACCCGACCGGTGCCGTGATCCCGGCGGCGGTGCTGACGCAGTTCCGCGATCTCTGCGCCGAATACGGCATCGCCCTGGTGCTGGACGAGACCTACAAGGACTTCCTCGACCCCGGCGAGCCGCGCCACGGCCTGTTCCGCGACCCCGCCTGGGGCGACACCGTGGTCCAGCTCTACAGCTTCTCCAAGGCGTTCAGCCTGACCGGCTACCGGGTCGGGTCGATCGTCGCCGGGGCGGCCTTCATCGACCAGGTGGCCAAACTGATGGACACCATGTCGATCTGCGCCGCCCGCATCGCCCAGGACGGCGCGCTGTACGCGCTGCAGCACCTGCTGCCCTGGGCCGACGAGAAGCGCGCCATGATGGCGGGGCGGCGCGAGGCCCTGCTGAAGGTCTTCGAGTCCGGCAACCTCGGCTTCGAGCTGGTCTCCACCGGCGCCTATTTCGCCTATCTGCGCCATCCCTTCGTCGGCGAGAAGGCGGCGTCGGTGGCGAAGCGGCTGGCGCAGGATCACGGCCTGCTGGCCCTGCCGGGCACGGTGTTCGGGCCGGGGCAGGAGCCGTATCTGCGGCTCGCCTTCGCCAACCTCGAGGCCGAGCGCATGGACGAGGTCGGCGACCGGCTGCGGGGCGCTGCTTGAGCGACGGCGACGCGCCGGCGATCCGCGTCGTCCGCCTGGAGGGTCCGGCGCGGCTGCCTGAGGCGCTGGGCTGCATCCACGCAGCCTTTGGCGAGTACCAAGACACCCTCGTGCCGCCGTCGGCGGCGCTGAACGAGACGGTGGCGACCCTCGGCCGCCGGCTCGCCGACGGCGCGGTGTTCCTCGCCGAGGCCGGCGAGGGCGAGGTGCTCGGCGCGGTCTGCGCCGAGATCGACGGCGACGCGGTCTACCTGGATCGCCTGGCGGTGCTGCCGGACGCGCGCCGACGCGGCGTGGCGGCGGTCCTGGTGGCGGCGGTCGAGGCCTTCGCCGCCGCGTCGGGTGCGACGAAGGTCAGGCTCGGCGTGCGGCTGGCGCTCGCCGGCAACATCGCCATGTTCGAGCGGCTCGGATACTCGGAGACCGGCCGCAAGGCGCATCCGGGGTTCAGCGAGCCGACGTCGGCGGCGATGGCGAAGCCGGTCGGCGGCTGGTGACGCCGACTTGCCGTCGCACGTCGCTCCGTCTTGGGTGTTCACACATCTCTGAAACGTACGTGGTTTCAATCGCTTGAATGCCCGTCGCTATCTGGGTCCCGGCTCTCCGCTGCGCTCTACCGGATTCACACATTGTAGCTGGCCAGAGTGGAGACGCCGTCTTTGGCAGCTTGGAAGTGCAGCCAGCCTGAGAGCATGACGGCGGGTCCTGGTTTGCCATAGTAGCCTGTCCAGCCACCGAGGCGTGCGCAGACCCAGCTGGCGTAGGCGAGCGAGCGTTCGGGATGAGGGTTCT
>Ga0209347_1002899_pt1 | contig 21332 bp, 15 predicted proteins | sample AutmiccommuBRH23_FD_187382 | JGI IMG/M metagenome (GOLD analysis project Ga0209347, IMG submission 187382) | Deep subsurface microbial communities from Mt. Terri, Switzerland - Autotrophic microbial communities BRH/23 (SPAdes) (version 2) | ecosystem: Environmental > Aquatic > Deep subsurface >...
CTCCCCCGCCGATACCACCGTCGTCAGTGCCTCCAGCCCCTCGTCCGACAGCAAGGCCAGCATGGAGGGGGGCAGCGTCACCACGGTAATTGCCAATTCCCTCAACAGCCGGTGCAACTCGGAGGGCAGTAGCATTTGCTCGCGCCGGGCCAGGCAGAGGCATCCCCCGGCTGCCAGCGTGGGAAAGATGTCCGCCACCGAGGCATCAAAGCTAAAGGAGGCGAACTGCAACACGCGGCTGGTAGGCCCGATCCCAAAGAGGTCGATCAGCGCCGGGCAAAGATTGCACAGTCCCCGATGCTGTAACAGGGTGCCTTTGGGCTTGCCCGTCGAGCCGGACGTGTAGATGATGTACGCCAGGTTCTCCGGCGTGGCCGTGCACACCGGGTTGCCAACCTGCTCCTGGCTGATGGCAGGCCAGTCCGCATCCAGTCGGATCACTCGCGCCCCTTGAGCGGGGAGCGTCGCCTGCAAGTGCTGCTGAGTGAGCAGCACAGGCACGCGGGCGTCCTCCAGCATAAAGGCCAGTCGCTCGGCGGGGTAGGTCGGGTCCAGCGGCAGGTAGGCCCCGCCCGCCTTGAGTACGCCCAGCACACCCACGCCCATCTCCAGGGAAGGCTCCAGGCACAGCCCAACCGGCGTGTCTGGGCCAACGCCTAACGCTTGCAGGTAGTGGGCCAGTTGGTTCGCGCGCCGGTTCAACTCGTCGTAGGTCAGCGATTGCTCCTGGAACGCCACCGCCGTGGCCTGGGGTGTGCGCGCCGCCTGCTCCTCGATAAGCTGGTGGGCGCACTGATCACCGGGGTAAGGCTGCGCGCGCGCATAGTTCGCGCTGGTCGCGTTCCAGGCGGCAAACTGCGCGCGCTCAGCCTGGGTCAGCATGGGCAGATGGGAGAGCGGCCGGTCGGGATCGGCCAGGATGCTCTCTAGCAACATGCGATAGTGATTCAGCATGCGCTGGATGGTGGCCCTGTCGAACAGATCAGAGCTGTACTCGACGGCAGCGACACACTCCTGGCTGGTCTCGGCCATCAGCCAGGTTAGATCGAGGGGGGATACCTGGCGCTCCATCGCCATCGACTCCAGGGGCAATTCGCCCAGCGGCATCTGCCCGCCATCCCCGCCCAGGGCGAACGCGGTGAAATCTTCTCTGTCCATCAAGCGGGTCGTCTTTTGCCAGGAGAACATCACCTGAAAGATGGGAGAGCGGCTCAAGTCGCGCACCGGCTGCAATCGCTCCACCATCAGGCCAAAGGGGTACGTGTCATGCTCGGCAGTGGCAGTCAGCGTCTGATGCACCTGCGCCAGAAAATCGCTCAAGAGGGGATCGCCGCCCAGCCTGGCCCGGATGGGGATGGGGTTGACAAAGTACCCAACGGAACGAGCGAATTTGGGGCTGCGCCCGGCCTTGGGATAGCCCACGATGATGTCATCCTGGCCGGTATAGCGGTGCAGCATCACCTGGAACGCGGCCAACATGGTGGCATGCAGCGGCACGCCCCGCGCCTCGGAGAAGGCACGCAGACGGGCAGTCAAGTCGGCTCCCAGCTTGTGATACTGAGAACCCCCGTGGAAACCCTGCACATCCAGCCGCGGTCGGTCGGTGGGCAGGTCCAGCACGGGCAGTTCCCCGGCCAACTGCTGCTGCCAAAAAGCCCACAGCCGCTCGGCGTCCGGCCCGGCCAACATCTCGCGTTCGGATTGTACGTGCTCCGCATAGTCCCCGCGTGGCAGGCTGGGGGATGCGTCGGTCCCGTTTTTCTCGGCGGTATAGATCACGCCGATTTCGTACAGCAGCACTGCCAGCGACCAGAGATCGCTGGCGATGTGATGCAGGGCCAACGTCGCCACATTGTTCGATGGTCCCAGGCGAAACACGGCTAGACGCATGAGCGGTCCCCGCTCCAGATCAAAAGGCCGCTCTACTTCCTCGCCCAGGGCCTCTTGCAGTTCCGCCTCGCTCCAGCCGAACGCATCCACCACCCGACAGGGTGTCTCCATGTGGGGATGGACCCGTTGCACGGGCTCGCCATCGCGGGTAGCAAAGGTGGTGCGTAGGGTGGAATGGCGGTCCAACAATCGCTGCGTCATCCGATGGAAGGCCGAGACATCCAGATCGCGGATGCGGGCCGCCCGCACAATATTGTATCCCGCATTGTCAGGGACCAGCCGTTGCACGAACCAGAGTGCCCGCTGTCCATAGGACAGCGGATACTCCACATCCTTGTCAGCAGCCGAGGCAACTAGCTCTGCAGAAAGCAGGCGCTCTTCTGTCAGTTTGCGGCCATTCACCAAACCGACCCGAGACGTCATATTCGCCCCCCTAAACTGCGTTACCAGCAAACACAATGGACCCATCTCACAAGGAATCAGGACAGCAACCATCGGGAGGAGAGCGTCTAGCGGAGACCGAGGCGCGTGCAAGAGTGTGGCAGTGTCCGGGAATACTAACTACCCGGAGGAGTAACGCCTGAATATAAACCAGGTTATACCTGCCTGAGAGTATTGTTCCAGTTGCCGAAACACTGGTGCGAACCGTCGGCTATACACACCAAGCATGTAAATAATAGCTTGGCCAACTGCGCGTTATCTATCGTAATGCGCTCAGGTAGCCAACTAGGTCTACCCACCTAGCAAGCTCCTGATTCCCTGATTCGGATTGGCCCTTTGATACATACACAGGATATCCTGTGTACAAGATCAACCACACAAAATCGATTATAAAGCATCAAGGTATAAATAAGGTTATCGAAAGGTAAACATTTTGTTAGAATTGTATCATGGTTGCAAGTTGCCCCTCTTGTGTTGATAGTAGGAATAGCGCACCAGTACAAGGGTCAGCAGAATACGACCATTCTGGGAAACGAGCACAGCAGGAACCAAACCTGGATGGCTCGGATGGAAATCTGCCCGGCTTGACTCGCCGCACCTCCCCGCGTATAAAGAACAGGTCATCCACTGACCTGTCCACCCATCGCGTACACATACATACAGGAGCAAGAAGACATGGCTTTTAGCGTCAAGAAGCGCGGCAAGCTGACCTACTATTATAATGGGGACCGGCCCGTCCTGTCCGCCCTGGTAACGGAGAAACTGTCAGACGGCGATCTGAAGATCTACTTCTCCGGGCTGACCGGCGGCTACTCGGCCAAGGGAGTGCTGGGGCGCGAGGAACTGGTCACGATGGACCCCCATCAGGAAATCCCCCTGGTGTTCCAGAGCTGGGAAAAGTGGCTGCAGGACGCGGGCATCTGCGAATCGCTCAAGGATGTGGACTTTGTCGAGGTGCACGCCTTTGGCTGCCAGCCCAAAAGCCCCAACCCACTGGTAGACCCCATCGGCTATGCAGAGGAGTGCAAGCGGCTGCGCAAGGCCTACGCTGAGGCATATGGCGGCTTTTTCGCCACCTATCTGCCCGATAACGGCGTCCCGGCCCGCTTTACCGTCCACCTGGTGGATGTGCCCGACACGGCGGCCTCCTACGAGTTCTACTCGACAGCCCTTTTGCAGAGAGGATCGCGCGACTAGCAAGCCGAGCACCTGCCCTAGATCGCCGTTCGCCCGCCGCACGGGTGCGGGCCTGACCTTGTACGCGCACTCTAGCGCGGGCGCGCGCCACATATGTACCACAACCCATCATATCCCAAAGGATGAACAACCATGTCACCCAGCACCAGTACCCGATCGTCCTTGCCTGTTCCAACCTTCGAGAGCATCGGGGTGCGCACGCTGATCAACTGCCAGGGAACTTATACTATCCTGACCGGCTCGCGGGCCCTGAACACCGTCGTAGCCGCTATGGCTGAGGCCACCAATAATTATGTCCACATGGATGACCTGATGGACAAGGTGGGCCAACGACTCGCCGAGCTGACCGGCGCCGAATGGGGCTATATCTCTTCCGGCTGCGCGGCGGCCCTGGCCGAGATCACCGCAGCCTGCATCGCGGGCGCCGATCCAGAACGGATGACCCGCCTACCCGATACCACCGGCATGAAGAACCAGGTGATCATGCTGCGCGGCCACCGCAATGCCTACGACCGGGCCATCCGCATGACCGGCGCGCAGATCGTCGAAGTGGTCACCGAGGCCGACCTGCAGGCCGCCATCCATGACCAGACCGCGCTAGTCGCCATCACCGGCGACATGGCCCAACCGGACCATCTTCCCGTCGAGCGGATGATCGCCATCGCTCGCGAGCACGGCATCCCCTGTCTGGTAGATGCCGCCGCCGAGCGCCCCCTGGTCCCCAACCCCTATCTCCAGATGGGCGCCGACGCCGTGACCTATAGCGGGGGCAAATGCCTGCGCGGGCCGCAAGCCTCCGGCCTGGCCCTGGGCCGCAAAGACCTGCTATGGGCCGCCTTCTTGAATGCCGCGCCCCATCACGGCCTGTGTCGCCCGATGAAAGCGGGCAAAGAGGAGATCATGGGCCTGCTGGCCGCCGTAGAAGCCTGGGTGCTGGGTCGCGACCAGGAGGCAGAGTGGCGCATGTGGGAAGGCTACCTGGCGACCATCCAGCAGGCCATCCAGGCCATCCCCAGCGTGTCCACCACCATCGAGCAGCCCGGCATCGCCAACGTCGCCCCTACCATGCGCATTACCTGGGATCCGGCCACGTTGCGCGTTACACCGACGCACATCCACCGCGAGCTGTTGGAAGGCGAACCTGCCATCACCTGTCACCTGCTGGCCGACGGACTGCGTATCATGACCTACATGATGGAGGATGGGGACGACGCCATCGTCGCCAAACGCCTGAGCGCCCTGCTAGCCGCCGAGCGCCCGCCGCTGGTCATCCCCGCCACCGAGTCGCCTGCCGTGGACGTGAGCGGCGAATGGGCGGTGGAGTTGCGCTATGTGTTGGACAGCAGCACTCACGCCATCTCCCTGACCCAGGACGGAGCCACCCTGCGGGGCAACTACCGCGCCCGCTATGAGCGCGTCCCCGTCGAGGGGCAGGTGCAGGGCCAGTCAGTCTCGTTCAGCGCCGCCATCGGCTATCAGGCCAACAAGCTGCGCTATCGCTTTACCGGCACAGCCAACGAGGACGGCACGATGGGCGGAGAGGTGGACCTGGGCGAGTATGGCACCGCTCAGTGGAGCGCCCGCCGGGTAAGCCAGTAAGCTCCGGCTGATCCGCTCAGCATAGGGGAGGAAAGCATGACCGTCGTGGTCACAGGGGCGTCTGGTCACCTGGGCGCCAATCTGGTGCGGGCGCTATTGGCCCAGGGCCAAGCCGTCCGCGCCCTGATCCACCACGACTGCCGGGCAATGGAGGGGCTGGACGTAGAGTTGGTGCAGGGGGATGTCTGCGATCCAGCCTCTCTGGAACGCGCCTTTGCCGACGCAGAGGTCGTCTATCACGCCGCGGCCCATATCTCTGTCTTGGCAACCGAGTGGGCAGAGTTGCACAATACGAACATCGTGGGCACGCGCAACGTGGTCCATGCCTGCCTGCGCGGCGGCGTTCGGCGACTGGTCTATTTCAGCTCCATCCACGCCTTGCAGCAGGAACCCCTGGATACGCCGGTAGACGAGTCGCGACCCCTGGTGGATTCGCCCAACGCCATGCCCTACGACCGCTCCAAGGCAGCCGCCGAGCGGGAGGTGCAACAGGGTATGGCCCAGGGACTGGACGCCATCATCCTCAATCCGACGGCGCTGATCGGCCCGTACGACTTTTACCCATCGCACGTCGGCGAGGTATTGTTGGCAATCGCCCGGCGGCGCATGCCCGCCCTGGTAGCGTCCGGCTTTGATTGGGTGGACGCGCGCGACGTGGCCGAGGGCGCGCTGCGCGCTGCGGAACGCGCACCCGCCGGTGCGCGCTATCTACTATCCGGCCAGTGGGTCGCCATGCCGCAACTTGCGGCCCTGATTCACGAAATTACCGGTGTGCCCACGCCCCGCCTCATGTGCCCCATGCCCCTGGCGCGGATGGTCGCCCCGCTGTTCACCGCCTATGCCCACATGACGGGCAGGCGCCCCCTGTTCACCAGCGTCTCGCTGCACGAGTTGGCGCAGGGCAACCCGCAGATCAGTCACGCCCAGGCCACCCGCGAACTGGGCTACCAACCCCGCCCCCTGCGCGACACTCTGGCAGACACCTATCGCTGGTTCGCCGAGAACGGACAGTTGGGCTGACAAGACAGCGCCCCTTCCCGATGCCCCGAAGGGGCGGATGAGGGAATTTCTATCCCCTTTCCAGCAGGACGCACCCCAGGGGTGGCACGGTAACATCGATGCCCCCTGCCCCAGCATCACGACGCATCGCCGTGATCTGCCCGGTGGAGCGATATTCCACCGGGGTACCCCCTAGCCGCTCGCCTACTACGGTCAAGGCTTGCGCCTCTGTCGTCCAGTTGGCCAGCACCAGCCCGAACCGGCCATCGGGCGCCTGCCAGGCGGCGTGGAACACGGCAGGCAGGCGGTGTACCCGGTTGCCCTGCTCCCACACCTGGGTGCGAATCCCATCCACCCGCGCCGGGGGCAACATGCGGCCATACACCAGGAAATCGCGACCCGGCCCGCGTCGCAGCGCCACCGCCGAGGCGAGCATCTGTACCGCATCGTCATCGCTGCCCACCTGCGGCTCCCACGGCGCCCAGTTCATCGTGTCCTTGTTGAGCAGCCGCCCGTCCCCCTTGAGCACAGCCCCCGGAATCTGACCGATCACCAGGTTATAGGCGTTGCGAGTGACCAGATGATACGGCTCCGGCCCCATGCCAAACCCGCCCTGAATCACGATGAACTCGTGATACAGATAATGGTAGAGGGGCACAAACTCGGCCCGCGACACCTGATGGCCCGGCGGGATCACCCGCACATCACACAGGTGCAGATCGGGCAAGAACACCTCGCTAGCCGCCGCCTCCACGGATAGCGCCACCGTGCGCGCGCCACCGCTGCGGGCCGATGCTGCCCCGGTCAACTCGCGGAACCCGGCCAATAGCGCCTGCATCTGGGCAGTCATCCAGCGCCCCGGCACGGGAGGATGGCCGTGGTCTGTGGCAAAACAGGGGAAGGTGCAACAGGAGACATTCTGATCGAGGAACTGCACCCAATCCAGCCCCAGATCGAGCAGGGTCTGTACAAAAGCGTTCGCAATCTCGTGCGTCATGGGCACCCCCAGGCAGCAGGGATAGCTTGGCCGCCAGGTGGCGTCCCATTGCTCCCGCCAGGGATCGCCCGTGGAGGTGCGGCAGATGGAACGCTCGCCGCCCTGCTGCTCATAGTGGCCCTGCCCATCGTACCCGCTCCAGGCGTGGCCCACCACCCAGCGCGTGCCGTTACAAAAAGTGCCCACCCGCCAGCCCCGTTGGCGGCATTGCTCGGTGAACTCGAACAGGGATGCGCTGCCACCAGCGGGAGGGAAGCAATCGGGGTAAATCCAGGGGCCGGGCCGCTCCCAGGACATGATCACCGGCATTAACGGAGCCTGCACCCGCTCGGCCAACCGGTCCAGCAGGGGGAGAGTCTTGACATAGGGCAGGAACTCGTCGTTGGGTTCGGCAGGCCCGGCATCCAACTCCCCCTGAATGCGTAGGATGATGTGCGGGGGCGAATCCAGCAGCCAGCCGGGCACATCCTCGCGAGCGTGCAAAGGCATCTTGGCCCAATCCTGCTGTAGGCTCCACTCGCGATATAGCTCGGCGGCGGCGTACCAATCCCCGCAAAAGCTGCCCAGCACGATGTCATACTCCAGCGCGCGCTCGCCCTGCGTGGGCCAGTCGCCAATGTGGGCCATCCCCAGCCGGATACCTGCCCCGTGGTGTACGGGCTTGATCAGCTTGATCATGCCGGACCCATCCTGGCAACTGAGGTAGACGCCCGCCCGGTCGTTATAGTAGGCCAGGAATTGGGCCACCGTGTAGCCGGGATAGTGCATATTGTCCCCGTTCTCCGGGATCAACTGCCAGGCTTGCGGCCAATCTGGCTCCAGGTCTTGCGGGCGCGGAGCGCGCAACAGAGTGCCATTATTCAGCGGGCGCAGCAACGCCTCGCTGCCCGGCGCGCCGCCGAGGTCATAGGCCACCACCACAAAGGGGAATTGCACATCGGCGATGAGCAAGCCTGCCCGGTTGCTCATCGCCAGCGACCAATGGCTGAAGCGGTCTCCCTCGGTGGCCCGGACGCTGATGGTCACGTCCAGCGGCAGGCCACCCAATTGGGCATACCGCCCGGTGAGCAGCGTGCCACCCGGCAACTCGCTCACCGCGATCTGCACCTGCGTCGCGTCTGAGGAGGCCAGCCGATGATAGCGCCCCCGCTCGTCCAGGTATTGCAATACGAACACCGGATCATCGGCCCGCCCCGCAACAAACTCTTGCTCAGGGGCGGCCCGACTGCGAAAAGACAGCAAACGCCCCGATCGCGGATCGAACTGTAGCGTATCGCACGCCGTAGATAGGACGATAGGCTGCTCTGCCATCATGCTTGCCTCCTTCTGTCGGGCCGCCCTCTGCCCAAAAACGCAGTACCGGATATTACCAGGTCCGGTTCTTGAGAAGCTCCTGAATGGTTTCCTTGGGCACGGACAATTCGTCCATGTGATCTTCCAGCCAGCGGGAGAAATCCGCCTCAATCTCGTCCGTCCAACGGGCGTCGATCTGGCCCGGCGTATACTTGCCCTCGCGCAGGCGCATCTTGCCAAAGTTGTCTCGCAGGCGGATGATCTCGGACGTGGTACAGACCTTGCCGGCCAGGTGCGGCGGAACGAAAATAACCCCATCCTGGCGGCCCAGCACGACATCGCCCGGCATGACCGTCACCTCGCCGATACGCGTCGGGCAGTTCACCCCCAGCAGCATAATGGTGGGCGAGGCGTAGGTGGGATGCCAGCCGCGCACAAAGCAAACGAAATTGGGGATTTCTTGAATGCCGTCCAGGTCGCGCACCGCTGCGTCGTGGACAAAGCCATTACCCGAATTGGCGTTGATCGCCGTAGACAGGTTATCTCCGACAATGGGTCCCTGATCGATTTTGCCGTACACGTCAGCCACGTACACGTCACCCTTGGTCAGCATGTCGATGGGCCAGGAGATCTGGTCGCCGATGCAGCCCAGGCGCGCGCCTTTTTCCTCCATCACCTTGCGCATAAAAGGCCGCCGGGGCATGTACATGGCGGTGAGAGCGCGCCCTACCAGCACGCCACCCGGCTGAGTGCACTGAAAGCCACCGACATACTGCCAGTTGTACCCCTCTCCGCGCAAAACACCCCACGCCTGGGTGATGGTGACGTGGCGCATACGCTCCAAAATGGAATCCGGGACGCGAGGACGACCATCGGAGGAACGCTCACCCTCCCACTCGGCTGTATACTCGATGATCTCTTCCGGGGACAGATTTAGCGGAGCGAATTTCTCCATGTTGAAACGATTACCTCCACGATGATAGTGAATACAGTGGGACGAGGCGATTCTACCTGGCAAAGGGAGATCGGTCAATATGGGCTTGAGGTCGGAGTGCCGGTCAGCATCCTTGCCGTCCTTCCCCGGATGCTGCCAAGGATGGCGCGGCTATTGGCCGAGCGGCCCAGAGAGACACTACCCGAAATCCTGGGCACCTTCCTCAACATTCGCGCATGGCAGACCGGAGCAATCGCGTGTATAATAACAGGCATTACGCAAGCGATTGGGCCTGATGAGCAGAGGGCTTTCGGTAAAAGGAGTCATCCAGTGAGTGCAAAAGACATGGTTTCGCAGACCAGACAGGTCAGCGGTTTCGATCAGATCAGCCTGCACGCACAGCGCTATAACGAGTTGGTCATCAAGCAAGGGGAACAAGAATCCCTCATCATCGAGGCCCCGAAGGACATCCTGAAGCGCATTGAAACTCGAGTCACTCAGGGGCGGCTGACGATCAACCTCAAGGGGAGCTGGCAGGACAGAATCCGCGATACTGTGGGCACCAGCCTTACCAAACCAACCATTCGGTATCGCGTGACGGTGAAAAACCTCACGCACCTGGAGATAGTCTCCAGTGGGCGATTCGGAATCGGGCATCTGGAGACGGAGCGGCTGACGGTGGTGTTCAGAGGCGCAGGCGAGATGCTGCTTGGCGCGCTCAAGGCCAAATGGCTGCAAGTAGACTTTCCTGGCGCGGGCAAGCTCGAGGTGGCCGGACAGGTCAACGAACAAACGGTGACGCTATCCGGGGCGGGCGAGTACGACGCGCCCAAGCTGTCCAGCCAGAAGGCCAGCGTGACCATCAACGGCGTGGGCAAGGCCGCCGTCTGGGCGGAGGAGGAACTGCACGTTACCATCCGAGGAGCCGGAAGGGTGTCCTACTATGGCTCGCCCAGAATCAGCCAGAGCATTACCGCCGTGGGCAAGCTGATCAGCCTGGGAGAACATCCCTGAACCCGCGTGACGAGACCGTGGCCACAGGGAGAACAGCCCCTTCGCTGTCCATCGAGAAATGGTACCGCCAACCACCCGCTTTGCCGGGCTGGCGGTGCAGATAATAGGTCTTGTTTCTGCGATTGGTATACGCTATAGGCAATTGTTCTACCCTCATTCTCTTCCGGGATACTCCAGTGCTCGAAATAGCCCCACGCCCAACACAATCCCGCCAATAGTCCGCATCGCAGCCACGGCCCCCGTGTGGATAACCTCCAGTTCCTGGCCAGTTGCTCCCTCTAGAGCAAGCAGGATGCTGTCTGACATTGCCAGCCCCCACTCGGTGCTGCGCCAGACGATCCAGGCCCCCACGAGTGCCACGACAACAGCCGCAATACGTACGACGATTGCTTTAGCCATGATGTTGGTTGCTTCCTTTCGCTACGTCAGACTAGAGACGGTCCACCTGTGGCTCGTGCCATGCGGCCACAAGCACGTATAGCTATCAGTATAAAAGGACAAATACCGAGAGTCAAGCAGCAGACCACAGGCGGCTACAGACCAGCCTTGCGATAGGCTATCCCAACTTGCGTTTTTGGCGGATAAACTGCTTGGAAAATATAGTATATGGGGGCAATCAGAACCATGCCACAGTCCCACATTTTAGAGATGTTTTGTGCTTGTTTTATCAAGACAGGGTTATTCTATGGGCCATCTGATGCCCTTGGATTCGCATAGCCTGGCGGGTTGTGATAGAATATTTGCGTCCCTCCTCGTGTATCAACAAACCGCTATTTGCCTCCTCCTTATAAGGGCCAGGGATGAGGCCGAACGGGGCGCAGAGCATCGCTCGCTGTTGCCCCATCACGTCACTCACTGTAGTCACTTGATAGCATTTAGAGAGGAGCCTGCAATGCGCGCACGTTCTCATGGTTTGTTCCTCTTGGGCAGCTTGATCGCCCTGGGAATCCTGCTCATTTCCACCACCCAATTGGCAGCTCAGGAACCCCTGCCGACAGTGCCGGTCACCGTACCAGCCAGCCTGGAGATGCACTTGCCTTTGATCTCTAATCTCCAGAACCTTGGCTTGCCGATTGTGACGCCTGAAGGTACGGCCACAATCCCCGCCACCTTGCCAGTACCTACCATTCCGGCGGTGGAGCCGCGCCTATGGCTGCCCCAGCTGTACAATGTGGCGACCGTGCCCCCTACGCTGCCAGCCCGGTAAGATAGCAGCAGTGTCAAGAAGACACACCTGAAAAAGCCAATCACCGCGGAGCATAGCTCGTGGTGATTGGCTGGCCGTGCCCTGCCCTTGGCCCTGCGCCGCCCTCTTACCCACTTGATCTGCGTTCCCTCTTGCGCTAAACTTTACCGCGATAGGCTAGTTCATAGGATTGCGGCCCGCCTCTGAGGCCGCGCCCGAGGCCCACAGGGGAACCCTTTCCGACCAGCATCGTGCCACGCAAGAGGGGTCGTATACGGATACGGAGGCAGGAGCGGCATGGTCACTCAGTCGGAACCCACCATCTCTGAAGTCAATCTGAACGCCGAGATCGAGGACTTGAAACGCGGCCTGTTGCCGGGCATGGAGATAGGGGCGCTCTTTGTAGGCTATCTATGGTTCATGCGCGTAGTAACCACCACCTGGCCGCTGGCGCTCAACCTGGCCCCTGCTATCGCCATTTTCGTAGGCGCACTGCTGGCGCACAAGCTGCGAACGCGCTGGTACGGCCTGGCGTGTCGGCTGCTTTTGTTCAGCACCATCCTGTTCATCGTGCTCATCTGTTCCGCTCACCCGACGTCCGATGGCATGGTCCTGGGCGTGCTGGTCATCATCCTGGCCAGCGCGCTGGTGGGGACGGGCGAGGTGTTCCTGCTGACGCTCTTGATGTGGGGCGCGGCCACCATCGGCAGTTCGTTTAGCATGGGCGTGCGCCCCCCCGACTGGACGCGGACACTGGACATGCTGGGCTTGTACATCCTCACGATGGGGGCCACCTGGCTGGCCGGGCGCCCCTTGCGCACCTCCGTGCAGTGGATGCTCTCGAGCTGGCATCAGTCGCGAGATGCGTTGCTGGAAATACAGCAGCGGCGCGGAGAGCTATACCGCGTGGTGCGCGCGTTGGAAGAAGCCTCCTATCGCCTGGCGCGCATGAACAACGAATTGCTCGTGGCGCAGCGGGAAGCGGAGGCGGCCCGTATGCTCAAGTCGCGCTTTGCGGCAATGGTCAGCCACGAAATCCGCGGCCCACTCAACTTGATCCTGGGATTCAGCCGTATGATGGCCCTGTTCCCAGAGCGCTACAGCGAACCCCTACCGGCGGACTATTACAAGGACGTGGATACCATCTATCGCCACAGCAAGCACCTCTCTGCGCTGGTGGACGACATCCTCGATTTCACTCAACTGGAGATGCAAAAGCTGCCACTGGTCAAGGACCGGATCGACATCGAGCGGGACGTGATCGAGCCGACCATCGAGAACATTCGCTCCCTGGCAGAGCGCAAGGGGCTGGCCTTGCACTATGAGCCGCATGGCAACCTGCCGTGGATCCTGGCCGATGCCGTGCGCTTGCGCCAGACTGTGCTCAACTTACTCACCAACGCCGTGCGCCTGACGACACGCGGCGTGATCGCCGTGTTCACCGGCATAGAGGGCGACAGCCTGCGGGTGAGCATTCAGGACACCGGGCCGGGCATTGACCCCAGAGAGCTTGCAGGGCTGTTCAAAGAGTTCCATCGGATTCGAGCGGATCAGCGCGGCGAGCAAGGCAGCGGCCTGGGCCTGAGCATCTGCAAGCACCTGGTCGAACTGCACGGGGGCAGAATCTGGGTGGAGAGCGTGCTTGGGCGGGGTTCCACGTTCCATTTCACCGTGCCGCTGCCGGATGCCCAGGTGCAGGTGACGGACTATATCAAGACGGAGGAAACCCTGCCCGTTTCGCTGGGCCACAACCACTGCCTGGTGGTGCACAACGATTTCGGAGTCATGCGCGTCCTGGGGCGTTATCTGGAAGGCTACCGGGTGATCGGCACGCGTAACAGCAACGACGTGGTGCGACTGGTGGAGCAATTGCATCCCCGCGCAATTGTGACCAGCCACGAACTGCGTGAGCGCGTTTCGGCGTGCCTGGCCACCACGGCCTACGATGTGCCCCTGATAAGCTGGGGGCTGCCCCGACTCGATACGGGCGACGTCAACCCAAACCTGTTCGGCTACCTGGCCAAGCCGGTCACCCCGGAGATGATCAACTCGGTGATGGAGCAATTCGTCACCGAGGGCGAGATTACCGTGCTCCTGGTGGATGACGCCCCGGATGCGGTGCGCCTGCTGGAGATGATGCTGACCACGCTGCCCCGGCCCTACAAAATCCTCAAGGCCTACGGAGGCCAGCATGCCCTGGAGATCATGCAAGAGGTCGTGCCGCAGGTGGTCTTCCTGGACCTGGTTATGCCGCGGGTAGATGGCAAGCAAGTCCTGGCCCACATGCAGGCCGATGAACGGCTACACGATGTGCCGGTGGTGATCATCTCGGGGCAGGAGTTGGGGGATGGCGACGCCAGGTGGGATATGCCCATTCTGGTCGAGCAACGCGAAGCAATGGATGTCACCCGCAGCGTCCAGTGCCTGCAATCCTTACTGGATACGCTCAGGCCAGACTATCTCGTTCACCTAGCACCCGCCGCACCGTGCTGACCAGTGTTTCCTCCTGAATCGGCTTGCGCAACACCTCCGCCGCGCCCATCGCCAAGGCCAGCGTGGGGTCGTTCAGCACGGAGCAAATCACGATGGGAATGGAACTGGTCGCTGGGTCCGACTTTAAATATTCCAGCACGTCCCAGCCCCCTTCGCTGGGCATGAGCACATCCAGCAGAATCAGGTCCGGCAGGGCCTCGCCAAGCCGACTGCGAAGCTCGTCGGCGCTATACGCCGTCCGCACGGCAAAACGATGCGCTTGCAAGTAAAGCTGGTATAGCCGCACGGTATCGGCGTCATCGTCAATGACTAGCACCGTCTTGGGCAAGGTGACGGGCAGGGAAAATACGAGCTCGGCCAGCCCCGCCGGTTTGCACACGACCCGCAGTTCACCGCCGTACACCTCTATCAAGCCCTTTGCAAGGTCCAGGTCGGGCGCGTAGGCCAGGCCCTGTGAACCGATCCGGTTCGCATCCAACTCCCACACCCGGCACTCGATCCGGTCGCTTGCAGCACACACCCGTACGTGCAGCGTTTGCCCGCTGACCAACGTCATGCTCTCTGTCAGGATGCTCAACATGATCTGGCGCAACAACGCCGGGTCGCCGGATACGGCGGGCAGCATCGCGGGCGCGTCCAGGTGCAGCGTAATACCGCGCTGCGCAGCCAGCGGCAGGATAATCCGGCGAGCGCCATCCAGTACGGTGTGCATCTCTACCGTGCTATGGCGGGTTTCATACGCCAGTTGGATGGTTCGCTTGCGCGCCTCCAGATTGGTCTGCATCTCGGCAGCATTGGGCGAGACCGGCGGAACCTGGCGAGCCTGGTGGCGCTCCCATAGCAGGCGCGCCAGCGCCTCCAACGCTTCCTGCTGGTAGCGGTAGTAGGACGACGAGCTGATGGTGAGCTCCTGGCACGTTTCGTACAAACTGTAGCGCCTCACAAACCGCAGCAACAATAAGCGATACCGCACCCACTCCTTGGAGTCCAGCGGCAGATCAGCGGGGGGATGCAGCGCCTCGATGGCATCCCGCAACAATTCCCGCAGAGACGCCGTGTCCGTCCCACCCGGCACCGTGTCAAGCTGCAACACCTCCAGCAAGGGCGTGTTCTGCAAGCGCACGGTGTCGTGCAGGCTGCTCAAGGCATCTTTGACATACTGGATGAATAGTTCTTCCGAGTGCAAAGGATGGTCCATATTACGCTGTGCAGGAAATGATGCGGAGTACACGATGTTCCGCAGGTAAATGTTGGTGATCCGTCCGACACGTCGCGTGCTATACTATGGTACACAGGATAGATACTAGGTGAGCGGACAAGACCCGGCTGCTCGTCTGTATACATCAGGTCACAGGCCGGTAGTTCGTCCACGGACACCGGGTACTATAGCACGGCCTGGCAGCCATGACAAGGGAGGGCAGCCTCAAGCAAGACTAATTAACCATATCGATCACTCGCCGCCAACAAGGTGCTCGCCACACATCGTCTGGTTCAGAGAGGAGTGGGATCCCAATGACCAACGAAGCTCGTGTCTCGTCCGCCTCGCATCCTCGACGCCTGTTACCCCGCCTCAGTATTACCCAACGAGAGGCCGTGGATGGCTTGCTTTTCATCTCCCCCTGGCTGATTGGATTACTGGTTTTCACTCTGGGACCATTTATCTTCTCGTTAGGCATCTCGTTCTTCCGTTGGAACATGATCAGCGCACCACGCTTTGTGGGGTTTGACAACTACAGCGAACTATTCCGCGACCGATTTATCGAATATGCCACCAGAGCCACCCTCTACTATGCCGGATTGTCGGTCCCAGCCGGTATGCTCGGCGGCCTGACTGTCGCCCTGCTGATGAACATGAAAATCCGCGGCCTGTCGATCTACCGCATGGTCTTTTACCTACCAGCGGTAGTGAGCGGCGTAGCCACTTCCATTCTCTGGATTTGGCTGCTGGAACCATCGGGTGGATTGATCAACTCCATGCTCCGCATCGTGGGCATCAAGGGGCCGATGTGGCTGGGCGCGCGAGAGTGGGCCGTTCCCTCGCTGGTACTGATGAACATGTGGGGCGTGGGCGGCGGCATGTTGGTCCTGTTGGGCGCGCTGCAGAACGTGCCCACCACCCTCTACGACGCGGCCCTGGTAGATGGCGCCAATGTGCTGCAACGCTTCTGGAACGTTACCCTGCCGATGATCTCTCCCATTCTGCTGTTCAACATGGTAACCGGCTTTATCGGCGCCATGCAATCCTTCACGAGCGCCTTCATCATGACCGGCGGCGGCCCCAACTATGCCACCATGTTCTATGTGCTCTACCTCTACAACACCGCCTTTGTCGACTTTCGCATGGGGTACGCCTCGGCATTGGCGTGGATTCTGTTCATCGTGATCGTCGCGCTAACGTCCGTCGTGTTACGTGGCTCGACAGCCTGGGTCTATTACGAAGGTCTGCGAGTCGGCCAGCAATCCAAAGGAGGGCGCTGATCCATGACAGCCCACACGACCAACGCGGTACGTTCCCGTTCGCGCAAGAGTGGCCCGCCTCGTCTGCACATCGGCGTCAAACGCCAGGCACAGATTGGACATGGCGTCGTACATGTGATATTGATATTATGGTCTATTATGCTTTTAATTCCATTTTTCTGGACCATATCGACTTCGATCAAACAATACAAGGACATCTTTGTCTGGCCGCCGATCTGGATCCCCATCCCGCCGCAATGGGTCAACTACCGCGATGCCCTCACGACACTGCCTTTTGGCAAATTCGCGGTGAACACGGCGGTGATCGTCTTCTTTGGCGTGTTGGGAACCGTGCTTTCCTCGTCCCTGGTGGCCTTTGGTTTCGCCCGGCTGCGCTTCCCCGGGCGCGATACGCTCTTCCTGATCATGCTGGCCACTATGATGCTGCCCGGTGTGGTCACGCTGATCCCCGTCTTTGTGTTGATGAGCCGCCTGCACTGGGTCAATACGCCACTGCCGTTGATCGTGCCCCATTATTTTGGCGGCGGCGCGTTCAACATCTTTTTGCTCAGGCAATACTTGGCGGGCATTCCGCTGGACATGGATGACGCCGGACGCATCGACGGCTGCACGAACTTGGGTCTGTACTGGCGCATCATCGCACCCCAATCCCTGCACGGACTGGCTATCGTGGGCATTTTCACCTTCATGGGGATGTATCACGACTTTATGGGGCCGCTGCTCTACCTGAAGGATCTCAACCAACTGACGTTGGCCGTCGGGCTGAACTTTTTCCGAGGTCTTGCCGGGCAGGGCGGCCAGACTTATTACCACTGGTTGATGGCCGCCTCAACCGTAATCATGATCCCGCCACTATTGGTCTTTTTCTTTGCCCAACGATACTTTATCCAGGGCATTGTGATCACCGGCGTGAAAGGATAAAGGGAAAGGAGTAGCGCCAAGAGATCAGCCACCCTGCTCGATTCGCATGATTCAGTCCGTCTTGATATTAGCCGTTGGAGAGGAGCCTACCATGCGCGAACTCAATCGTCGGAATTTCATGAAAGGTCTCGCAATCGGCGCCATCGGCACAGCATTAGCTGCGTGCGCGCCCAAGGTTGTAGAGGTAACTCGCGAGGTCGAGAAGGTCGTCGAGAAAGAAAAGATCGTCGAGCAGACCGTGGTGGTCGAGAAGGAGAAAGCGGTCGAGGTCACCAAGGTAGTAAAAGAAACGGTGGTCGTGGAGGCCAAACCCGCCCCCGTCGAGAAGGTGCCCATCAAGGTATTGGATGCCTGGGGACCTGGCCCATGGACGCTGGAGCTCTACTCTGCCTGGGCCACCGGGCTGGCGGAGAACGTGCCAGGCGCTGCCGTCGAGTTCATCCCGACACTGACGGGCGAAGTCTCGACGCAAAAGACGGCTGCCTTGCTCGCCGCGGGCACCCCGCCCGATGCCACCCTCGGTAGCGATATCCGCTTCGCCTTCGAGGGCGTGATCCTCGACCTGAAACCCCTGTTCGATCTGGATACGGAAGTCCAGAGTTGGGAGTGGAACCCGCCCTCCTGGGACTTTGTCAACATCGTTGACCGCACCGGGGGCGAGATCATCTGGGCGTTCCCCGGCAACAGTGACGCGCGCATCCTCTATGTCAACATGGACATGTGCAAGGAGGCGGGGGTTACGTTTGACCCCAAGAACATGTGGGACTGGACCGAGTTCAACGAAGCTTGCGTCAAGCTCACCAAACGTGCGAACGATGGCACACCACAACAACTGGGCTTTAACGGGTTTGGCACCTGGTACGGCGACCTGTTCGTATGGGCCAACTACAATGGGGCAGATTTCTGGGAGATCGACCCCACCACAGACTGGGTCCGCAAGTCCACCATTGACTCGCCGGAATGCATCGAGGCCATCGAGTTCTGGTACAAGATGCTCGTGGAAGACAAGGTCGGCCCACTGGTAGGCGAGCAGACCATCGAGGGTATGAACTTCTTGTCGGGCAAGATCGCCATCCAGCCGAGCTGGAGTTCCTTCTTCTCTTCGCTCAACAAGGCGCAGAAGGACGGCACGCTCAACTTTGAATACGAGCTGATGGGCTATCCCGTGAGAACCAAGGGAGACAAGTGGCCCAACCAGTTCGCCAATGGCAGCCAGATGGGTTCGGTCCTGAAGGCGACCAAGTACCCCGAGCAGGCCTTCCAGGTTCTCAAGTACGTGGCCGGTCCCAAGGGTCACCTGATTCGCCAGCGGGCGATGGGCGCCCCCCCCAGCATCCTGAACGCTGAGGAACTATGGGACGAGTGGCTCACGCCGCCACCGCAGAATACCTACCTCTACCGCGAGGTCATGTCACAGGGCAAGATCGGCACCTGGTCCAAGATCAAGTACGATGCGGACAAGATCAGCAAGGTCTACAGCAACGAGTTGGACAACCTCAAGGCGGGTAACACCACTCCGGAGGAATTCGCCAAGACGGTAGCTGAGCAGCATAACCAGATCATCGAAGAGGCTTTCCAGCGCGAGGAAGGGTAATCCCTCCACCTCGACCCGGTCGCAGCGGGCGCAAAGGTTCTGTTGGCCTTTGCGCCCTTTTCGTGAGAACCAGGGCCGCGCCCATTCGCCAAAAGTCGCCTGCCGCTTGCTCACCACGCACTCGACAGACTCTGGGGAAAATACTATGATGCACTCGGAATTCGCTATGACAGGCCTGGGAATGACTTGTACCATGATTGCACAACCCCATAGGAGATCATCGACGTGACCAAAGACAAGCAGGAGATGCCCAGACCATCACGCCGGGTATTTCTCAAGGGCCTCGGCGTGGGCGTGGCCGCCGGGATTGCCGCCACAGCCGGCGGATTTGGTCTATGGACCGCCTTGGAGAAAGAGGAACTCCCGCCACAAGCTGCTCCCACCGCAGCACTACCCCAGGAGACTCCCCCCGCGAAAGCTGCCCCCGCGACAAAGGCATTGCCACAGCAAGCCATCGGGCGTATCAGCCTGATTGCGTTCGATGAGAATGCTTGCGTCAGTTGTGGGACCTGTAGCCTGGTATGCAGCACTGTGCATGGAGGGGCGTCTGGCAACGCCCTGGCGGGCATCTGGCTTGACCGATTCCCCTTTGAATGTGAGTATCACCTGCTCACCTGCGAGCAGTGCGCTGCGCCCGAATGTTACTATGCGTGCCCAGTCGAAGGGGCCTTGCATATAGACGAAACCACAGGAGCGCGAGCGATCAATGCCGACAACTGCCGTGGTTGTCGCAAGTGTATCGAGGCCTGCACCGCAACCCCGCCCCGTATCCAGTTTGACCCGGTGCGCCATGTATCCATCAAGTGCGACTTGTGTTCAGGCCGACCCGAGGGTCCAGCCTGCGTCGAGTTCTGCCCCCAGCAAGCGCTAACCCTAGTCACAGAGGAAGGCCAAGGAGCATGAGCGATCTCTACGGTTGGACAGGCAAGATACTGCAAGTCGATCTCAGTGAAGGATTTACCCATACCATCGACTCGACCGAGCTGGTATGGAAGCACATCGGTGGCAAGGGGCTTAACCACCGTCTGGCATGGGACCAGATTCCAGCAAATGCCGACGCCTTTGACCCGGAAAACTGCCTGATCATCTCGGTCGGCCCGCTGACGGGCACACCCGCTCCCACATCCGGGCGGGCCGAAGTCGCCGGTGTCGCAGCCCAGACCTACCCGCCCATGTACTCCCATTCTGGAGTAGGCGGCTGGTTTGGTGCAGAGCTCAAATTTGCTGGCTATGATTCGGTGGTAATCACCGGCAAAGCAGCCTCCCCCGTCTACCTTTGGATTCATGACGATACGGTGGAAATTCGTGACGCCAGGCGGCTGTGGGGCCTGGGCACCTACGACACGCAAAAAGAACTGGTCCGCCTCCACGGGAATCAGGTGCGCTCCCTGGTCATCGGACCGGCGGGCGAGAACCGCTCCAGGATTGCGGTGCTGCTGACGGACACCGAAAACGCCGCCGGGCAGGGCGGTTACGGCGGGGTCGCCGGGTCCAAGAACCTGAAGGCCATCTGCGTCAAGGGAAGTGGGAGCGTTCGGATAGCGCACCCGGACCGATTACTACAGTTGCGCAAAGAACTGCAACCGCCGCGAGGCCCAAACCCCGTCCAGAGGCAGGGCGATTGGCCCTACGATGGCCACACCGTGGAGGACGTGCCCTACCCGCGCAACGTCACTGCCTGCACCCATTCCTGTGACCGCCCCTGTTGGCGGGAACTGCGCGACGTGCCCCGGGTGACGCGCCCAGGGCGACATGCCGGGCGGTGGGGCTGTATCGGCCCGTATACCACCGGCTGGATGCACCCGTATGGGATTCAGTGGCCCTTGTGGTGGCAGGGGCTTGAGGGTGGATTCGAGACCACCGAAATGATCAACCAGTATGGCATCAACGAATGGGAATTGTTGGGCGGGATGGTGCCCTGGCTGGTGATGGCCGATCGCGGGGGCGTGCTGACGGACAAGCGATTCGAGGCACTGAGACCCGTCAACCCCGATAGCACAGAATGGTGGGCCAGGCTCCTGCAGGTGATCGCGTTCCGCCAGGGCATCGGCGACGTGCTGGCCGAGGGCACCTCGCGCGCCATCGATATACTGGGCCGCGAACAATACGGCGAAACGATGTATCACGGCGAGCGTCCCATCCCCACCCAGATCAACCTGCAAGAAGCCTGGGGATACGCCGGGCATTGGAGTGGCCGGGGCATCCAATCCATCCAGGAATTCCCGCATTGGCTGATCCAGGCGCTGGTCTGGATGACCGCAACGCGCGACCCGCTGGATGACACCCATACCCGGGC
>Ga0209347_1002900_pt1 | contig 21330 bp, 20 predicted proteins | sample AutmiccommuBRH23_FD_187382 | JGI IMG/M metagenome (GOLD analysis project Ga0209347, IMG submission 187382) | Deep subsurface microbial communities from Mt. Terri, Switzerland - Autotrophic microbial communities BRH/23 (SPAdes) (version 2) | ecosystem: Environmental > Aquatic > Deep subsurface >...
ATCCCTCCCCGATGTGTTCGTGCCGGTCGACCCGGGAACCAAGCGGTTTTTTAGAATCGTTTACATGAACCAGGTGGAGGCGCGCCAGCCCGACAATCCGGTCGAACCCGGCAAGGGTCGCGGCGTACCCGTCCGATGTGGCGATATCGTACCCGGCGGCGAACAGGTGGGAGGTATCCAGGCAGAACCCGACCCGGTCGTCCGCCTCGACCCCATCCCCCATGGCCGCGAGCTGTTCGAAGCGGTGGCCGAGAGCGCTTCCCTGTCCGGCTGTATTTTCCAGGAGAATCCGGGCTTTCCCCCCTTTCAGCCGCTCGAAAATCCGGTTGAGATTATCCGAAACCCGCCGAATGCCAACATCATCCCCATCCCCCAGGTGAGCGCCGGGGTGCAGGACCAGCCATGGAATGCCGAGCTGTTCGCAGCGGATCAGTTCATAATAGAGGGCCTCGACGGACATGGCCGTTTTTTCCATGTCCGCCCCGGCGATATTGATCAGGTAGGAGGTATGGGCGGCAATCGCCCGGATGCCGGTTTTTTCCATGGCCGTCCGGAAATCCGCCACCTGTTTTTCCGTCAGCACCTTTTCCCGCCAGGTGCTGGCATTTTTCGTGAAGATCTGTAGCGCGTTGTTCCCCATTTCGGCCGCACGATACAGTGCCTGGTCGAGCCCCTTGCCGATGGAGAGATGGGCGCCGAGAATCAGGGTAGTTTGATCCATTTTTCATCCGCGTAACAGAGATGATTCAGGAAACACCGGTCACAGGCCGGTTTCCGGGCCATGCAGATGGCGCGGCCGAAGTAGATCAGGCGCAGGGAAAAATCGTTCCATTCGTTTTCCGGGATGACGGCCATCAGGTCGCGCTCGATCTTTTCCGGGTCCGTGTGCCGAGTCAGGTCCAGCCGGCGGGAGATGCGGGCCACGTGGGTGTCGACCACGATCCCGGGGATTCCGAATACCGCCCCCAGAACCACGTTGGCGGTCTTTCGACCCACGCCGGGAAGGGTCACCAGTTCATCGAGAGTATTTGGCACCTCGCCGCCGAAGCCGTCAATCAACGCCCGGGCGCAGTTTTTGAGGCTTTTTGCCTTGTTCTTGTAAAACCCGGTCGACCGGACCAGCGATTCAATGGTGTCCAGGTCCGCTTCGGCGAAATCGGCCGGGGACGGGAGGACCGCAAACAGTTTCGGCGTCACCGCGTTCACCTGCTTGTCCGTGCACTGGGCGGAAAGGATGGTGGCCACCAGGAGCTGGAACGGGTTCTGATAATCCAACTGGGTCTTGACATCCGGGTATCGGGCGATTAAGGTTTCGCGGATTTCAGTGATGCGCGGATCTGGAGATGTCATGATCGGGATCGGCCTTTTATAGAAGATGGAAATTTTGTTCTCAAAACAGGCGGTTTCCGCCGCAAGTCAATCGGGTATCATGAACGAAAATAAAAAGAAAGTGAAAGGCCTGGGGCTCTGCTCGGGGGGGCTCGACAGCATCCTGGCCGGGGTCGTTTTATGGGAACAGGGGATCGATGTGGTCTGGGTGACGTTCGAAACCCCGTTTTTTTCGGCGGATAAGGCGAAAAACGCCTCCCGGATGACCGGCATTCCCCTGATCATCCGGGAGATCACCGACCGCTATCTCCCCATGCTGAAAAACCCTCCCGTCGGGTACGGTCAGCGGATGAACCCCTGCATGGACTGCCATGCCCTGATGTTTCGAATTGCCGGGGAAATGATGGGGGAAACCGGCGCGGATTTTCTCTTTTCCGGCGAGGTGATGGGGCAGCGTCCCATGTCCCAGACCCGCACCTCGCTCCGGTACGTGGAAAAGAATTCCGGGTACGACGGGTCGATTCTCCGGCCGTTGTCCGCGAAAAATCTTCCCCCCACCCGGATGGAGGAAGAAGGCCTTGTCGACCGGGAGCGGCTGTACGATCTTTCGGGGCGTTCCCGCAAACCCCAGATCGCCCTTGCCAAAGCCATGGGGATCACCGACTATCCGGCCCCCGCGGGCGGCTGCCGCCTTACCGACGTCGGCTATTCCCGACGGCTGAGAGACTTTTTCGACCATTCGGACACCGTGGAGCGGTCGGATCTCGAACTGCTGAAATACGGCCGGCACATCCGCCTCTCCCCGTCGGTCAAGGTGATCATCGGTCGCGGCGAAGCGGAAAACGAATGGATACTCGGTCTATGCCGGCCCGATCGGGATGTCCGGATCCGGATGCACGCCATGCCCGGCCCCGAGGCGCTGATCCCCGGGGGCGTCGATGTTGATACCGAAGCGGTTGAAACGGCCGCCGCCATCTGTGCCGGCTACAGCCGGGCGCCGGCGGATATCCCGGTCGAGGTCCTGATCGTGAAACCCGCGGAAACGAAAATGATCTTTGTCGTGCCGATAAAACCGATTGCCAACAGTGACCTCATTATCCCCTGATCCACGCCAGATTCTACTACAATTACCAACGGAAACTATGGTATAGAAAACGGAAATTCGAGATCTACTGGCAAGCACCGCAACTGGGGGGAGGTTCCGTGGTGTTCAAGTTCGGTCTGTTCCTGAAACTCTATATCAAATCGATCTTCGCCTACCATAAAGTCAATGCCCGGTTTTCCCGGGGTCACATTCTGTTCCTGATCTTTTTTCCACCGTTTTTTATTCTGCTCGAACTGATCCACCGGTTCTGTTTTCTTCTCGATGCCCTGTTTTTTTCAGATTTCCGCAAAGTTGTCGTCAAATCACCGGTCTTTATCGTGGGGTATCCCCGGAGCGGCACTACCCACCTTCACCGGCTCATGACCCGGGATGACCGGTTCACTTCGCTCCGGCTCTGGGAAATCCTGTTCGCCCCCTCAATCGTCCAGAAAAAAGCGTTTCTGCTCCTGGGCCGGTTCGACCGCCGGATGGGAAGTCCGCTGTATCGAAAGGCCTGCGCCTGGGAGGAGAAGATGTTCGCCGAGGCCCGAAAGATGCACCCGATCAGCCATTTCGAGGCGGAAGAAGACGAAATCATCCTGATCCACATCTTTTCGTCCGCGTTCCAGTCGTTCCTGTTCCCCTTCGAGGAGATGCGGCGGTTTGCCCATTTCGACACGGCGTTGACTCGGTCTGAAAAACAGGGAATCATGCGGTTTTACAAAAACTGTATTCGGCGCCACCTCTACGTGTTCGGCCCGGAGAAATATTATGTCTCCAAGAACCCGGCCTTTTCCTCCAAAATCGATTCCCTTTACGAAACCTTTCCGGATGCGAAGATCATCTGCATGGTCCGCAATCCCCTTGAAGCTGTCCCCTCCGCCATCAGCTGGATGACCCATAATTTCCAGCAATTCCACGACATGAAAGACCGCTACGAAACCGAGCGGATCCTCGGCTGGATTTCCCATTGGTACACTTATCCGGTCGCTCGTTTGAAAAATTACCCGGAATCGGTTCGGGTCATTGCGCCCTACGAAGAACTGGCGGCCGACCCGAAAGGGCTGGTGACTAAAATTTATGGGCATTTCGGTTTTGAAATCCCCCCGGTTTTCGCACCGGTGCTCGATGAGGCCCAGCAACGCGCGGCAGGCTACCAAAGCGCCCATCAATACACCCTTGAGCGGATGGGGCTGACCCGCGAACGGATTTTTTCGAAATTCAACAAGACGTTCGACGAATTCGGTTTTTCAAGGAAGATGGCTTCGTAAAAAGCCACACTCCGTTTTGCTGCGTTTTTGCAGGAGGGGACAAAATTTAAAAGCCGTGCACGCGCACGAGCACGTGTACGTTCGCGTGCACGAATAAATCGAGTTCCTCGGAAGTTTCAAGATCAGGGCTCACCCTCAACAACCCGGAAAAGAATGGACGCACAATGGTATCCGCACAGCTACGGACAAAGATTGTAAACAATGACGAAACGGTGGATTTTGAACGGAGCATCCACGAGGTAACCACCGCCGACGGCATGAACCTGATCATGACCCGCAAGGCGCCGGTCGACCGGAAACCGGTGGCGCCGGTCATCCTCGTTCACGGGCTGGGGCAGAACCGCTACACCTGGACCCAGACCCGCCGGAGCCTGGAGAACTACCTGGTCAAAAATGGATTCGAAACCTTCAATATCGAACTGCGGGGGCACGGATTGTCGCGGGCCAACGGAAGCGATCATCCGATCGAATTCGATACTTATCTGGACCTGGACATGCCGGCATTTCTGGATGCGGTATCGGACCTTACCGGGGGCGCCCGCCCGTTTTTCATGGGGCACAGCCTGGGCGGGTCGATCGCCTACTGCATCGGGGCCGATTTTTCGGACCGGCTGGCCGGGATTATATCGATCGGCGGACCGTTTGCCATGGCCCGGGGGAACCGGTTGCTGAAAGCCATCGCCGCCACCGGGGTTGCCCTCGGCCGGCTGAACCCGTTCCGCCGCATCCAGCCGCAGGTTTTTTATATCGATTACATCGGGGTCCTGGCCACATTCGGCATTTCCCTTCTGGACCATCCTGTTTACGGTAAAATTCCCCTCCAGATCTGGCATCCCGGGAGCATCGAGCGGGATATTCTCGAAGAACGGATCGCCAAGGGGTTTGATCGGACCAGTTTCAATGTGATCAAGTTCTTCTTCGAATGGGGTGCCGGCGGAAAATTCATCAGTTCAGACGGAACGGTCGATTTCGGGGAGCGGATCACGGAACTGACCGCCCCGATCCTGTTCGTCAATGGCGACCAGGATGTGGCGGTCCCGCCCGAAGCGGTCCGGGAGGCGTACGAGAAAGCCGGCTCGCCTGACAAGATATTTAAAATTTTCGGCGGGGAGAAGCCGGATCTCCACTGGGGGCACTGCGACCTGATCTGCGGCCGGCATGCCCCGGAGATCACCTGGCCGTACATGCGCGACTGGATGATGCAGCGGCTGGAAAATGCCGCGCCGGTTCCGGCAGCCACGGCCCGGCGGAGGGCGCGGGGATTTAAGAATTGAGGGGGGAGGAAGAAAAGGAGCAGAATCCAGAAGCCAGAATCCAGAATCCAGAAGAAAAGCAAAAAGCAGGAACCAAATCCGGAATCCGGAAGTAAAAGTCAGGTCTTGATCAGGCGGTAGGTTGGGCTGAGCCTGCGAAGCCCAACAATTCAGGAGTATTCAGAAAGCCGCGACAAAGGGGTTTTCCCCTTCTCCACCCGTTTTTTTGGGGGGGAGAAGGTCGGGATGAGGGGGGTATCAGATTGATCCATTCCGATCCTTTTCTCTTTCCTTCTGCCCTCTGGACTCCGCTCTTGGCATTTGATTTTATAATCCCATTGACTTAAAGGGGGCAATCCCATGGATTACGATTTTGCGATCATCGGCAGCGGTTTCGGGGGGAGCGTGGCGGCGCTCCGTCTGTCCGAAAAAGGGTATCGGGTGGCGGTCCTGGAGCAGGGGGGATGGGTCACCCCCGAGGACATCGAGGAAGGGGACACGGCCATGGGCCGGCTCCTCTGGTACCCGCCAGCGGGGCTGACCGGGTATTTTTCCCAGGACCTGTTCCGGCACGTGACCCTGGTCCGGGGGGTCGGGGTCGGCGGCGGCAGTCACGTCTACGCGGCGGTGCTTCTGGAGCCGAAGGACGCGTTCTACAAGGAAGCGAGCTGGTCCGGTCTCGGAGTCGACTGGAAATCGGAACTCGCCCCCCATTACCGCACCGTGTCAAAGATGCTCGGGGTCGCTCCGAACCCGAACCGGGACATCCAGGACGATTACCTTGAAAAAACCGCCGTTGCCATGGGGGCGGGGGAGAGCTTCGGCCCCACGCCCAACGGCATCTTTTTCGGCCCGCCGGACAAGACCGTGCCGGACCCGTATTTCGAAGGGTCGGGTCCGAGCCGCACCGGTTGCGGGTTCTGCGGCCGGTGCCTGACCGGGTGCCCGTCCGGCGCCAAGAACTCCCTCGATAAAAATTACCTCTACCTCGCCCAGCGCCTCGGCGCGGCCATCCTTCCGAACCGGAAAGTGACGACCATCGCGCCGCTCGCCTCCGGGGGGTACGTCCTCCGCAGCCGGCATCCGGTCCGGCCCTTTCACAAGTATCGTCCCATCAATGCCGAAAAGGTGATACTGGCCGGCGGGGTTCTCGGAACCCTGGAACTTCTCTTCCACTGCCGGGATGTGGAGAAAACGTTGCCGGCCGTCTCCGGACAGCTCGGAAAGGTGGTCCGCACCAACAGCGAGGCAATCGTCGGGGTGCTCGATCCGGATGAAAAGAAGGACCTGACCTGCGGCACGGCCATTTCCTCCCATTTTTACCCGGACCCGGACACCCATATCACCCAGAACCGGTTTCCCGCCGGGTATACGTTCATGAAATTCCTCACCGGGCCGCTGGTCGATCACGAAAATCCGGTCATCCGGACGCTGAAGACACTCGGGATCATGCTGCGGCGCCCATCGAGCTTCCTTGACGGATGGCGGGCGAAAAACTGGCACCGGCGGATAACGGTCCTCACGGTCATGCAGCACCTGGACAACCAGATCCGCCTGGTCTACGGCCGGAAAGTGTCCTGCCTGTTCCGCCGGGGCTTGAAATCCGTGGCGGTCAAGGGGAAGGGGGCGCCCACCTGGCTTCCGGTGGCCAACCGGGCGGCCCGGACCCTGGCGGACGTCACGGGCGGCACCCCGGTGAACCTGGTGACCGAAAGCATCAACGACACCGCCACCACCGCCCACATCCTGGGCGGCTGCCACATGGGACGGTCGGCGGCCGACGGGGTGATCGACATCGATCACCAGGTATTCGGCTGCCCGGGACTGTACGTGGTGGACGGATCGGCCGTATCCGCCAACATCGGCGCCAACCCGAGCCTCACCATCGCGGCCATGGCCGAGCGGGCCATGGCGAAAATCCCGGTTAAAGGAGAATGAGGATGGGAAGTCCCTATTTCGTAAAGTTCCTGATCAACAAAACCTTTTCCCAGCGGTTCTTCTGGTCCCGGCTCACCCGGTACCCGGTGATCGGCCGGGCCATCGAGTACATGCTGTTTGAAAACGACGACATCTTTTATCTCCCCCGGGACGGGGCCGTTACCATCCCGATCGGCGAAACCGCGAATACGGGTGGCGGCGGAATGGCACTCCCGTCGTCGGTGCTGGAGCATTTCATCCGGGAGGCGGGGTTCCACTGGATCATGGATTTCTGTATCTGCCGGGATTCGACCGGATGCCGGGATTACCCCGTCAACCTGGGATGCCTGTTTATGGGGGAGGCGGCCCGGCACATCAACCCGAAATTCGGCCGGCCGGTCTCCATGGAAGCGGCCCTGGAGCATGCCGCCCGCTGCCGGGAGGCGGGGCTGGTCCACCTGGTCGGCCGCAACAAGCTCGATTCGGTCTGGCTCAATGTAGGCCCTCCCGGAAAACTGCTCACGGTCTGCAACTGCTGCCCGTGCTGCTGCCTCTGGAAAATTCTCCCCAAAGTCGATCACCGCATCAGCGAAAAAGTCAACCGGATGCCCGGCATCCGGGTAGAGGTGTCGGACGATTGCGTCGGGTGCGGCACCTGCACCAAAAATGTCTGCTTTGTCAAGGCCATCCGGGTGGTCGACAAGCGGGCGGAGATCGATCCGGAAACCTGCCGGGGATGCGGCCGCTGCGTGGAAGCCTGTCCAAAGGGGGCGATCGCCATAACGATCGAGGATGAAGGGTTTATCGACAATACCATCAAACGGATCACGGGCGCGGTGGAGGTGAAATGAAAAAGAACATCTTTATCACCGGCGTTTCCGGGTACCTGGGAACGCGGTTGACCGAAGCACTGCTGAAACGGAAGGAGATCGGGAAAATCGTCGGGATCGATATCCGGCCGCCGGCGAAAACGCCCGACCGCCTGGTGTTCCACCGGATCGACATCCGGGACCCGGCGGTGGGGAAACTGATGGCCGAACACGACATCGACACGGTGATCCACCTGGCGTTCGTGGTCCAGCCGATCCGGAACCGGAAGCGGATGCACGACATCGATTTCAACGGCACGAAAAACATCCTGGACGCCGCCCGGGAGGTAAAGGCGGCGCACGTGATCGCCATCAGCAGCACGCTTGCCTACGGCGCTCATCCGGACAACCCGGACAAACTGGCGGAAGACGCCCCGCTCCGGGGAAACCCGAGTTTTCCCTACGGTTTCGAGAAAGCCGAAACCGACCGGATGATCCAGGCGTTCGCCGCGGAACACCCGGAGATGACCGTCACCATCCTTCGCCCCTGCACGGTGTTTGGCCCGAGCATCGACAATTACATCTCCCGCATGCTCTTTCTCCCGGTAACCGTCTGTGTCCGGGGATGCGACCCGCCGGTCCAGTTCGTCCACGAACGCGATTTCGTCGATGCCTGCCTGCTGGCTATGGACAAGCGGGCGCCGGGCGCCTTCAACATCGTCGGCGACGGCACCGTCACGGTCCGGCAGATCGCCCGGATGCTGGGGACCCGTGTGATTGCCGTCCCCCCGGTGATGCTCTACCCGGCCCTCGAATGCCTCTGGCGGCTCCACGCGCCGAAGATCGAGGTCAACCGCGGCTATCTCGACTACATCCGGTACCCGTTTATCGCCGCCAACCGGAAGGCGAAAATCGATCTCGATTTCCGTCCCCGGTATTCCTCCCGAAAAACCGTGGAAGCCACCGTAAGGAGCCGGAAACGTGCTGCGACCGAGACGAAAAAATCGATATTCCAAATTTCAACCGCGCATAACGGACCGACCGTGCTGCTGCTGGCGGCGCTGTTCGCCTGCGGGCTGGCCGTCTCCCTCCATGCGGGAGCAGTCGCGGCCCTGACCTATCTCCTGTTATGGGGGGTCTCGTACGGGGTGATCTTTGCCGGCACCTGCCGCTACTGCGCCTATTACGGGAAAAAATGCCCGATCCCCCTGGAAGGCTCGTGCGTGGACCGGCTGTTCACCAAAAAAGCGGGAAGGTTCGGTTATAGGCAGCTGCTCTGGGCAACCGCGGCCTACGGATTGCGGTTGCTGGTGCCGGTCTGGGTGATATTGCAATACCGGATGATCGGCTGGGGAATTGCCTATGCCGGGCTGCTCGCCGGGTTCTGGATCATCCACCTGCGGGTGACCGGCTGCCCGAACTGCATTAATACGGCCTGCCCGCTGAATCCAGATGCGGGCCGTTGATTCGCGTGCTCGTGCGCGTGTGCGTAATCGTAATCGGTTTTTTTAAGGATAAAAATATAACCACGGAGACACAGAGGACACAGAGAAAGGCATGATGCAACTGATGTAACCATGAAGGGCCATGAAGAGAATGAAGGACATGAAGGGATTAATAATCACGTTTTTCTTCATGGCCCTTTATGTCGTTCATGGTCCAAAAGGATTATAGGATGTGCTGACGAAGGAAGCGCATCGAATAATTAATGAATCGGAAGAGGATATACGATGAAATCAAGAATGTTTCGAATCGGCTGGGTTCTTGTGGCGCTATGCATATCGGCTGTCCCGGCCTTTGCCGACGGCGAGACTCGGCCGGCCACACCGGTGGAAAAAGACTATACACTCCGGGTCCTGACAGCATTCGAAAAGGCCTTACCGGCCGGCCCGGCAGGCTGGTCTGAAACCGACCGGACCGATGTGAAGGCGCCGGAGAATATGGGCGTCGGGTCCGCCATGAGCCCCCTGCGGGTCGATTTCCGGGTCGAGTGGGAAGACCTGGCGGGAAAGGCGGCCGCGCAGCAGCGGATGATCCAGGAAAGCCAGTCGATTGAACTGCCCGATGATGCGGTGATGGAATCGATGAATGCGGAAATGGAAGCGCTTACCCTGAAGATGACCAAGGCTGCCGAAAAAGGGGACATGGCGGCGATGCAGGGCTTACAGAAGGAGTTCGAATCGCTGGGTGAAAAGAACCGGGCCGCGTTTGCCAAAACCGATGCCCAAGTCCGGAAAATCGAGCAGAGCGCACCGACCGACGTGGAACTCGATATCCATTTCGTGGTGAACCAGTTCGACGAAACGCTCCATTCGCCGCTCAAGCAGGCGCCGGTTTCCGGTCTGACGGTCTACCGGGTGGAGGAAACCGATACGAATGTTCCCCGGCCGGGCACCTCGTATGTTTTCTTAGGAGACTGGCGGGAACGAAACCAGATGGAATACCTGGCGCTCTCCGCCGAGCCCCGGGCGGATAGAATCCCGGCCTCCGTTCAGGCCATCATGGTGCAGATCCGGGGTAACGATGCCCGGGCGCGGCAGATGCTGGAGACGATTGACTGGAATGGTTTGAAGGGGTTGTTGGAAGAATAACTGCATTGACCGTGGCGCCACCAGCTTGACCCCGAAATCTTGCGGTCAACTGCAATCTGTGACGAAAACAAGGAAACACAAATGCCCTCAATTACTCTGGCTGTGACGACACCTGTGATTCAACAGGTAAACCAAGGCAACCAGTATCAGCAACTTGCGATTCGATCCGCTTCCTCCGATTTGCGGGTGCTTTTGGACACAGCTAATGCACAGAACAAAGTTATTATTCCGGTTTGCGGGATTTTTGCGCTTGCAGTTGGTGATAACCATGCGGTTTGGGGAGTTCACCAGGAACTCGGTATCCAAGCTGATGATTTTTCAAATCTGTATTCGCTTCTGGCGCTCCGGCCGGACGTTTCGGTGACATTCAATTGGTAGAACTATAGGAAGCGCTGACGGAGGAAGCGCATCGTTCGCGTTGTTCCAAACCATGAACACCCTGCCGGGGGATTCATCACTCCTTTGAGCAATTGCCGCAATCCGGTTTCTGGCTTGACAACCTTTTGAAATGTAATTACAATGTGTTCACATAAATACAGGAGGCGACACAATGAGGGCACGTGTAATCAAAATCGGTAATTCACATGGGTTGCGGATCCCAAAGCCGATCCTTGAACAAACAGGGATAATAAATGATGTTGAAATAGAGGTTGAAAAAAATACAATTATTATTCGACCTGTTAAAAATGCACGGGAAGGATGGGACAGCGCCTTTAAAATAATGGGGCAAAAAGGGGATGACAAACCGATCATCGATGAGGCGATTTCAAACTCATGGGATGAGGAAGAATGGCAGTGGTAGTGAAACGCTTTGACGTTTACCTGGTTAGTCTCGACCCCACCGTTGGTTCCGAGATTCAAAAAACCAGGCCATGCCTGGTTATCTCGCCTGATGAGATGAATCCCCATATCCGAACTGTTATCATTGCCCCGATGACATCCGCGAGCAAGGATTATCCCACCCGTGTTTCCTGCGTTTTTAAAAAGAAGCAAGGTCATATCGTATTGGATCAAATTCGAACGATCGATAAATCACGTCTGATAAAAAGGCTTGGAACAATAGATTCAAAGGCCCAATCCGACGTTGTTTCTGTTTTACAACGGATGTTTGCCTTTTGATTTTAAAGGAACGTCCATGGGCAAGACGGCTTGGTTCCCAAGCTCCAGCTTGGGAACCCGTTTTTGGAAGCTCTGCTTCCATGCCCTCTTACCACGAGTGCGGGTATTCCGGGTTATGGGGTGTTCGGCCGCGGATAATGCTGGTCCCGTGGGCGTGGGAAGCAAAGCTTCCGGTACTGGGTTCCCAAGCTGGAGCTTGGGAACCAAGGGCGTCCGGGGTTGCTTCGGCCTATCCGCCAGCAATCATCCAATGCATAAAACAAGAATCTGATGCGCTTCCTCCGTCAGCGCATCCTATATATTCGGCTGTTTGACAATTATGGTTTACTAACAGATGGTCGTCACGCTGTGATTGAACGCATACAAGGCGAATTCAATCTGCGCTTTCATCTGAACAACCTCGATCCTTATTATTCCGAAAGGAACGCCCATGGGCAAGACGGCAATCGTCATCGGTGCAACCGGTCTGGTCGGCCGGGCGTTGGTCGATCACCTCGCGCACGCGGATCATATCCGCAAAATCATTACACTCACGCGGCGTCCGGCCAAACATTCCAGTTCCAGGGTTCGGAATCATCCGGTCGATTTCGACCATCTGGAAGACCATGCGCCATTGTTCAAGGCGGACTTTCTATTCTCCTGTCTGGGAACCACACGCAAACAAGCCGGCTCGATTGCGGCCCAGCGCAAGGTCGATCTCGATTACCAGTATAGGGCGGCCCAACTGGCGGCCAACCAGGGCGTTCGTCATTACCTGCTGGTTTCCTCCAGTGGCGCGAATGCCAACAGCGGCAATCCGTACCTCCAAATGAAGGGCGAATTGGAACAGCGCGTTCAGAAACTGGCGTTTGATCGTATCAGCATCTTCCAGCCGTCATTGTTGATCGGTCAGCGAGAGGAAGTCCGCATGGGGGAGAAGCTGGGGAGCTGGATATTGCCCGTGCTGTGTACTGTACCCGGATTGCGCCGCTATCGCCCTGTCAGGGGAGAGCAGGTAGCCGCCAAAATGGTCCAGGTGAGCCGACAACCGGGGCCGCCGATGGAATGGTTCCGGCTCGATGAAATATTTGCTGAATAGACACAATGAAATAATTTTTTGGGTCTCCATGGGTTGACCCGTCTACTGGTTCACAGTTTACAAGAGGCATTGTCATGGCCGTGGCATAAATGAAAACGAATATCCAAGGAGACTGACAATGCAAAGCAAAGTGAACAAAGAAGATTGGGTTGCCATGTTCAAAGAGGCCGGAATATCGGAAGATTCAATGACGAACTGGCACCGCCTGTTCGAAACACGCCACCCTGAAGGACATGAGGACTTTTTGATGTGGCTTGGAATTTCATCCGATGAAATCGCCAGGATCCGCGCAAACTGCCGGTAGCTAGACAAAGACGGAGGCCGCATTCGCGGCCTCCGTCACCCGCCGGGGAAATGATGCGCTTGCTTTGCCAGCGCATCCGAACTTTAATACCTTTTTTAAAACTGTCTATTCTACAAAACTGATCCAACGCGCTGCTCATACGACAACTTCCGCCAGGGGCTCATGCTCCCGGCGCCGTTCAGCCAGGCGGCGTTCAAATAGAACGGGTTGCGATTCCGATCGCCGGTCATCGTAGCGCCGGTCCATTCGGATGCGGACATCGTCATGATCCCGGAAAACCGTTTCAAAATCCTTTAAAAGATAGGCAAAGCTTCTCCGAAGGATGATTTTCATTATCCGTCCCGTGGTCCTTGCGCAGTGGAAATCGGAACAACCGTACTGATATACCGGGGCGCGGAATCCGTTGCCGGCGTTTCGGTCGATTTCTTCAGGGATACCATTTCGAGCTGCTTGAGCGCTTTTTTGTCGGTCTTGCCGTGGTCGGTTTTCGGAAGGTTTTCGAGGATCTCGATCTGTTTTGGTATGGCATATGGTTCCAGGTATTTCCGGCAATGCCGGAGAATATCACGGACGCCGGTTTTCGAACCGTTCCGGCAGACCACGAACGCTTTGACCGCCAGGCCGTAAATCTCGTCCGGCACGCCGATGACGGCGGCTTCGGCGATTTCTTCCATATCGCAGAGCGTGTCCTCGATTTCCTTGGTGTTGAGCCGCTCCCCCTTTGATTTGATGATGTCATCCCGGCGGCCGACAAAATAGAGATACCCGTCCGCGTCCCTCCGAAAATAATCCCCCGAGTAGAGGAAGGTGTCGCCGGGATACCGCCCGGGTCGAAAAACCCTGGCCGTCAGTTCCGGCGCGTTCCAATATCCCTTCATCACGTTTGCCCCCCGGACCACCAGTTCCCCGATCTGTCCCGGCCCGACCTCGTTTCCGGCATCGTCGACAAGGAAGACTTCGCAGTTGGGCATCGGTTTTCCGACCGATTCCGGCCTGGCGTCGAGTTCATCCGGCGGCATGCCGCAGACCCGTTTGCATTCGGTGAGGCCGAACATGGAGTAAATTTTGACGCGGGGAAACATGAACCTGAACCGGCGGATGTGGGAAACCGGGAGTTTGGCCCCCGTATTAGTGATATACCGGAGCGAATCGAGGTTGTACCGGTGCACGTCATCGAGTTTGAGGATCATGGCAAGGATCGTCGGGACAATGGGGAACCCCGTAATGTTTTCCTCGGCGATGCGCTGGAGGACCTTGTGGATAAAGGTAAACGATTTTTCGATCACCACGGTTCCCCCGAACATGACGGCCATGATCACCTGGTAAAGCCCGTAATTAAAGGAAAGGGGAAGGACATCGAGTATGATGTCATTGCCGGTATTATCAAGATGCTGGATAATGCTCCGGGCCGCGCTGATCATGTTGAAATGGGAGACCATGACCCCCTTGGGTTCCCCGGTGGTGCCGGAGGTGTAGATCAGGGCGGTCAGATCCAGGTCGAGATTTTTCGATCGGTTGAGGACGAGGTTGGAATCGGCCGCGGCGGTGGAGAAGAAAATCGAATCCCACGGCAGGGACCGGGCGGAAAGGGAAGACGGGATCTCCCCGATATCGCCCAGCCAGATAATCGGAATATCCCGATCGACAATCCCCATGGCGTCCAAAACGACCTGTTGTTTGCCCGTATGGCTGATCAGCATGGCGGCGCCGGCGTCATTGAGTATGAACGCCAGTTTGTTCGCCCTGATGCCGCCGTTGACCACGATGAAAATCGCGTCGGCCTTGAGGATGCCGAAGAGCGAAACGATGATTTCCGGTGAATTGTCCAGAAAGATAACGATCCGGTCCTGCCGAACGACGCCACATCCGACCAGTTCACGGGCCAGGCGGCTGGAGCGCCGGTCCAGTTCGGCGTATGTTATCCGTTCTTTTTCAAAAACGAGCGCTGTTTTGTCCGGGTGGAGAAGGGCCGACCGGCGGAGGTAATCATGGACGAATATGGGAGGGATCATCGGTTCCATCCTCGTTATCGCTGTTGGGATTGAGATACTAAATATGGCCGGGCTGAATAGTGCGTCTCCGCTTCACCGCGCGCTTGTGCCATGTACCGGACCCGGGTACTCCCGTGGGCGGAAAAGAGAAAACCGTCGGCTGTCTTGCGGAATTGCTTTCCGGTGTGGAAGCGGGTTACCCCGGAATTGTCCTGGCGAAAGGCCTTTGCGGTCCTGTGCGGCGCATTCCAGTACCCTTGTGCAACCGTCGGGCCGCTGACAACGAGTTCGCCCGGGTTCCCCGGACCGGATTCATTGCCGTCCCGGTCCACAATGGATATTGCGCATCCGGGCACAGGCCTGCCGACCGCCCCCGAGTGTTCGGTGAGCGCCTCCGGTGGCAAGCAGGCGATCGGGTGGCATTCGGTCATCCCGAAAATGGAGAAGAGCCGGGTTCCGGGAAAAAGCGTACGGAACAACCGAGCCTGTGAGGGAGGAACCGGCGGCCCCGAGCAGACGACATACTCAAGGGGATCAAGGTGGTACTTGTGGAGGTCCTCCATTCCCATCAACATCGACAAGATTCCGGAATTGAGGGAGACTCCCGTGACATTCTCTTCGATGACAAGGCTCAAGGTCCGTTGAAAAAAAGCGAACGGGTCCCCGAGAACCACCGTACCGCCGGACATGCCGGCGGTCAGGACCGGATAAAGACCGCTTGCGGTTGACAGGGGGAAAGGGTCGAGGACAATGTCTCGTCCGGGGTTTCCCAGACAGTCCAGAATGCAGGTGCTCGAGTGGATCAGGTTTGCGTGGGAAACCATCACCCCCCGGGGGGTCATGGCCGGACCGTGTGTATAGATCAGGGCGGCAAGATCGTCTCCTGTTACAACGGTCCCGCACCTCTTCGACACCTCGCCGGGTGTCGCGATCGCTTCCCGAAAGAAAGCGCTTCCGGGGAGGGACTGGGGGGCGGCACTCCCTGTCCATAATACCGTAATCGGAGTGCGGGTATGACCGATGGCCGTTTCCACGTCCCGGGCCTTTCCCGCATGGGTGATCAGCACCCGTGCACCGGTTTCCAGAAGGATGTGGGCGAGAATGTCTGCTTTAACCGAACTGTTGACCATCGTGCATACGGCCCCGGTTTTGAGTATCCCATAAAAGGAAATGACCGATTCCGGAGAATTGTCGAGCCATACGACAACCCGGTCCCGGGGTCGGATACCGCGGCCGGTCAGCCATGACGCGAGACTGTCGGAAGTGTGGTCAAGTTCGCTGTAAGTAAGGCGGCGGCCATTATGGACGACAGCGATCCTGCCCGGATGGAAAGCGGCACTCTGTCTCAGGTAGTCCGGAACGCATGAGGGGAATGTATTCATATCCGGATTTCGGGAATCTCCTCGGCGAGCAGAGGGTGCAGGTGAAGGTAACGGGTCGTCGAGCGCTTCTGGTCGATATTCTTGTAGACGCGTTTGACCTGTTCTTCCGTCAGGCCACAGAGGGTTGCAATCATTTCCGGTGCGATACCGTTGTTTTTGCCGTACAGGCAGAGATCCATCGATTCATAAGGAAGAGAGAAGTAGAACTCGTCCTGTGACTGGGTCATCGAATAGGTGTCGGTGGTCGGCTGCCGTTCGATAATCTTGCGGGGAATGCCGAGGAACTCCGCCATCCGGTAGACCTGGGACTTATAGAGGTGGGCGATCGGCTTTATGTCGGCGGCGCCGTCCCCGTTCTTGACGAAAAACCCCTGGTCGTATTCGAGGCGGTTCGGGGTGCCGACCACGGCGTAATTCAGATTATCCGCGTGGTAGTATTCCAGCATCTTCCGGACCCGCTGCTTGAAATTGGTGGCGGCCACGATTCCGAGATACGATTTCAGGTCGAGCCGCTTCCGGATTTCCTTGCCGGCCGGCGATCGGGCGATAATGGTGAAGAACGTGAACCCGTCGTTCTCAACGATATTGGTCGAGACGATCTTCGATTGCCACCCCTCGTCGTAGGCGGGGATGGCCGACTGGACGGCGCTGTTATATCTCCTGTAAAAACCGGAAGCTTCGAGTATCCCGGTGATCTCTTCGTGGACCGTGCGGACCCCGAAATTGTTCGCCACCATCTTGCTCAGGTAAAGGGTTTCTTCCGCGGAGTGCTGCTCCGGCATGAGAAGGGCCAGCACCCGCTCCGGCCCCAGGGCTTTCTGGCAGAGGGCAAGTGATACGCTGCTGTCGATTCCGCCGGACAGGCCGATGACGAGCCCCCTTTTCTTCATATAAGTGACGGTATTCCGGATAAACCGGGTAACATTTTCGGTTTCAGCCGCGCAGTCGATGTCGAGAAGTCGAGGGAATATGGAAATTTGATTATTCATTCAGAAATATTTTTTCCTTGTTTATTTTTTTTCAGTTCGGCAGCGATGTCCGGTGGTCGATAACAATCCCGGGCGTCACGCCGGGTGGACCTTCGGCTGTGAAACCGGCGACGAATTGGGAATGAAGAATCTGGGTCGACAGGAGGCCGGTCAGGGCCATCCCCTCGACCTCGCTCATGCTCCCTCGGGATTTGAATTTGTTCAGGAGCATGGCGGTTTTCCGGGGATGAAAATATCCGGCGCGCAGGATTGCTTTTTCGGATAGGTATCGCTCGATAAGACGGCTTCCGTTCCCGATGCTTTGGCCGATCGGGGCGCGGTACGGATTTTTCGGCCGAGCCAGGATTTCCCGGGGCAGCAGGTCGGACAATACTTTTTTCAGGATATGCTTTTCATCCAGGCCCAGAATTTTCCAGACCGGTGAAATCCGGGCCATGAACTCGATAATCCGGAAGTCGAGATAGGGGAGCCGGCTTTCCACGGAGTGGGCCATGGCGGTCCGGTCTCCCTGGGAAGAGAGGAGATAATTGCTCAGGAACAGCTTGCTTTCAAGGTATTGCGCCTTGGATAGACACCCGATGGAATTGAAATCTTCCGGCAGGAGCGATCGGACGGCGGCGATTCCGTCATATGCGCCGATCTGGCTCCGAAGTTCATCCGAAAAAAGGGTTTTTGTACGCCGGGTGTTGTTCCATCGGATCAGGTGAGAAAAGAGGGGATCACCCGCCGCGTCGAGTCCCTGCCGAAAGAAGCCGATCAACGAGCGCTTTGAGGCGGCATTTTTAAAGATATTCGGATAGATTCGGGTGATCAGATTCGCCCGCATCGCCGAATCCGGCTGCCGGGACCAGAACGACCGGATCAGCGCTTCCTTGAAGATGTTGTACCCGCCGAATACCTCGTCCGCCCCCTCCCCGGTCAGGACGACCTTCAATCCATTGTCCGATACGAGTTTCGAGAGGAGGTAGAGCGGAACAGGCGCTGTCCTCAGAATCGGCTTTTCGCAGAACATGAGAGCATTTTCGAAATGGGAAGCGATGTCATTGTTGGTGACGAGCAGTTCCTTGTGGGCGACATTCAGGAATTCCGCCATATGATGCTGATGACGGCTTTCGTCGAAATCCGCTTCCTCGAAACGCATGCCGAAAGTCTGCACGTCCCGGTTGAAATAATGTGAAATGATGGCCGTGATTCCGGAGGAATCGAGTCCGCCGCTCAGGTAGGACCCGACCGGTACATCGGCGATCAGGCGGATCCGGACGGCATCGAGAAGCAGGGGGCGAATGGTTTCGCATATTTCCGACGGGGAAAGATCCAGGCATTCATCACGGTTGCAAATGGGAAAGTCCCAATATTTACGGATGCTGATCCCCTCGCGGGAGACCTTCATGAAATGCCCGGGCTCCAGTTCCCGGATGTCCCGGAATGCCGTATACCCCGGCAGGGTTGTCCAGAAGGTGAAGATCTGGTCGAGTGCGATCGGGTCGATCCGGCGCGGCAGCGCTCCGGAAGCAAAAAGCGATTTAATTTCCGAAGCAAAGTAGAAAAGTCCCTTCCGGGTGGCATAGTGGAGGGGTCGGATGCCCACCCGATCCCTGGCCAGGAACAGTTCCTTCCTGGTGGAGTCCCATATGGCAATGGCGAACTGACCATTCAGCCGGTTGAGGCTTTCGGACCCTTCCTCTTCATAGAGGTGCAGGATCACCTCCGTATCCGAGGCGGTATAAAACCGGTGCCCGGCGTCAATGAGCCCTTGACGGAGGGTTTTATAGTTGAAAATTTCTCCGTTGTAGACGATCCAGAGGGATTTATCCTCATTGTGAATCGGCTGGGTGCCGTTCCTGAGATCGATGATGCTCAGGCGCGAACTTCCCATTCCGACCCGGTCGTCGAGATACAGGCCCGATTCGTCAGGTCCCCGGTGATGAAGGATGTGATTCATCCTTCCGAGGGTTTCCGATGATATCCGGTTCTTCCCGTCAATATTGAAGATTCCAGTTATTCCGCACATGATGGGATAGTTCGATTTATATTTTTAGTTTCAGGAATTTTGAGATGTTGTCCAGGCTGTCGAGATTTTCCGGAATCAGTTCATGATCCTCGATATGAATCCCGAAGATTGCTTCCAGGTGGGATACGAGTTCCATTATTCCAGTGGAATCGATGATGCCGTTTTCCAGCAGGGACGTATCATTCCGCAGCCCGTTATCTTCACCGAAAAGGAAATTTTCGATAATGAAGTTACGGACCGTCCCGATGACGTCCGCGGTTTCTTCCATCGGTTTTACTTCGCTGCTCTTGATATTGTCGTAACTCATGAATCGGTCCTTTTGGTGATTATTCGATTTGATTGCCGGTGCCCTTTTTTATCGGTCGCAGTCCCCGAATGAAGGCGAGATACGACGAATCATGTGTTAACGGGACGGTAATTTTTGCGATCGGTCCGGGACGGGGTGGCCCGAAAAACATATTCGGAGGAATGTTCCGCGATATGACCGATCCGGCCTGGACGACGGCGCCGCTGCCGATTCGGACATTGGGAAGAATGACGCAATGGGGGCCGATGAATACGTCATTACCGATGTGGACCGGTCCGACATGCTGGTGTGCTCTTTTGGGACCCCAGTAGAAGTGCGTAAAAATAGAAGACCGCAATCCGATGCTGGCGTTATCGCCAATGGTGACGGCGTCCGGGTGGATTTCATCGATGTAGACGAACTGGCTGATCCAGACATCTTTTCCGATATGGACGCCGCGCAATTTATGGATCAGCGGCCTCACGGAGTATCCGCCGGGCATGAAAAAAGCCAGTCGGTTCAAAAACCGTTGAAATATCCCGTGGGACATCAATCTGTTTCCTTCGATCCGTTGCCAGACCATGGGTTGTTCGGCATTTGCCTGATGTTTCATAGGCACCTTTCTTCGAATTACCAGACGATTGCTTCAGGAAGACACCCTCCGGTTCCCGGTCTTTTTAGACTGAGGGAATTTGTTTTTCGCCGATATATGCCGGCAGCAAATACGATATTAAAAGTAACGGTAATCTTTTAGGGGCGCAAACTACCCTAGATGTTTTTTTAAAAAAATTAAAACAGCTGATGATGCGGTGGTTAAACAAAGGCCACCGGTTGGAAAAATTGACGAATGACACTACCTGTTGCGGTGAGAAAATCCATAATTGATGGCTTGGTAAAAAGCTCACAACTTGGCTGAAGTCGGCTTCCTCGCTCAAATCTGCTCGTGAAGGGACTTTTCCCCGATCCGTCATGAAACATCGTGCATTATCAGACAATAAAGTCCCAACATCTTTGTTGCGCTGCATCACCCGTCATTTCATGTACGAATAAGTATTTGCATGACTCGGGATTTGCGGCGGGTTGATCTGGAATTTTACTTTGCCATCCGAAACCGACTTTTTACGGGACCATCATAATTACAGCTTCTCAACGACAAGGCCCGGGGGGCGGATCGTAAAATGGACCGGGAAAGCATTTTCCATGCCGAAGCTTTTCTGTCTGAAAAAAGATAATGATAAATGTGCGGAAGTGTGTTAATTTCTCTCAGTTAATCGGCTTGAGCCGGAATATAGCAATATTTTCAAAGGTTTTTAATTGCCTATGGGTCAGACCGAGCAAAAAGAACTTTCCATTGATCACCTGAAAGATATCTCTTCCTGGGTTTCGTCCGTACATGATCTCAGTCAGCTGCTGGAACTGATACTTGAATCCGGGGCGCGCATCATGCGGGCAAAAGCCAGTTCATTGCTTTTCCTGGATATCAAGAAAAAGAAACTTTATTTCAAGGTGGCCACCGGCCTCAAGAAAGACGAGATCAAGCAATTCGAGATCCGGCTGGGGCAGGGGATCGCCGGGCATGTGGCGGAAACCGGAGAACCCCTCTTAATAAAGGATGTGGCCAAGGATAAACGATGGTACCGGACCATCAGCGATAAGATGGGTTTCAAGACCCGCTCGATCGTCTGCGCCCCGATGAAGGTCGGGGGCGAGGTGATCGGGGTGATCGAGTTTATCAACAAGGCGGAGGGGGAATCTTTCCAGCAGAGCGATTTGGACCTGCTGATGGTTTTCGCCGATCTGGCCGCCCTGGCGATCGTCAATGCCCGGAAGTTCCAGCAGGTGGATCGAGAAAACACGAATCTGCGGGAGGAACTTCATCTCAATCACGAGATCATCGGTGAAAGCAAGATCATCAA
>Ga0209347_1002902_pt1 | contig 21327 bp, 17 predicted proteins | sample AutmiccommuBRH23_FD_187382 | JGI IMG/M metagenome (GOLD analysis project Ga0209347, IMG submission 187382) | Deep subsurface microbial communities from Mt. Terri, Switzerland - Autotrophic microbial communities BRH/23 (SPAdes) (version 2) | ecosystem: Environmental > Aquatic > Deep subsurface >...
GGAGATAAACAATGAATTCTTTCAAAGAATTGCAATAAACAAGCTTAAAAATGCAATATTTATGAACTAAAGCACTACTTTAACTGAAAAACTTGTGTAGGTATAATTTTTTCCGGGAACCAAGGTTTAATGTCTGTCTTTAAAGCACTCACATCTTTCTTTAAAGCACCCACGTCTGTCTCTAAAATCTCAAGTATGCCGAGAACTTTTTCGAACATTTCACGAGTTTCTTGATCCACGCCTCTAAATCCCCCTAAAAATCTCACCCTCTTCTATATGTTACTATTTTACAAGTCTGGAAGTGGTTTGTCCATCAAAAATTTCCACCTACCTACTGTAACTCACTGTTTATCAAAGTCAGCAAGAAGACCCCGACTTCAAAACTCCGCAGTGTTTAAGTGGGGGATGAATTGCCTACCCCAACATAATTTTGTCGAGGCTCTCTGATATAATCTAATCATATCGATCCCTAACTTGAAGGGAGGTGAATAGAGTGGGTATCAAGCAAGCCAAACGTGAAAGCGATCCATCAAAGAGTACGAAGAAAAATTACGATGTTCTCGTCTCGAAGATCCCCTTGAGGCTTAAGTTGGAGCAACATGATCTCGTGGATCGCCTCCGGAAGGAGTCAGCTCGTCTCTGGAATGACATCTTGGATATTCACTGGTGGCTTTGGAGTTCGTATCGAATCTGGAGTTCCGAGAGCCAAATGAAGAAGCTCTTTAATGCGAAAACGCATAAACTTCATTCCCAGACGATCCAAGCGACGATTGAACTCCATCAAGAAACGTGCGATCGGACCCGGGAGCAACGAGCTCAAGGAAACCTTGATTGGAAATACCCTTGGCGATATAAACAGTTTTTCTCGGTTAACTATAAGAAAATTGCTCTCCGTCACCTAGAAAAAACCGATTCGATTGTCTTTTCGAATGGCCGAAATGAAGAGCCTTTGGTGATTAAACGACCGAAACATATTTCCTTTAAATCCATCCACTCAGCCGAAATCGTTTGGACATACAATCAGTATTGGCTTCACCTAGCCATCGAGAAACCGAAGTTAATCACCGTTACAGACTCCGGCATCGCCGGGGCTGATCCAGGGGAGATCCATGCGTTAACTCTAACGGATGGCAAAGAACATCTTATTCTCACCGCGCGAGAACTGCGATCGTTGTATCGCTCGAGAAATAAAGTCGTAGCTCAGCTTTCGAAAAAACTATCCAAAAAGCGTAAAGGGTCTAAGGCCTACTGGAAACTGGTTCGTAGGAAACGAAATTTCTTAGGCTCGGATGTTCAGGAAGGTTGACTATGCCCTGCATTGTCTCTCAAAAATGGCCCTTGATTGGTGTGTCGAACGTGGTATTAAGAAACTCTACATAGGGAATCCTGACGGGGTTCAGCAAAGCTCGCGTAACAAGCGTTCACGTAAGGTGAATCAAAAACTTTCGAATTGGCCGTTCGGTGAACTTCGAAGAAAGCTCGAGTATAAAGCGAAACGACATGGGGTTATCCTTGAGAGAATCAATGAGGCCTATACTACGGGAACCTGCCCTGTCTGTGGAACGTTCACGAAACAATCTTCAAGAAACTATGGTTGCCCAGCGTGCAAAGCAACCGGTCATCGAGATGTTGTCGGAGCGTCCAATATTCGAGATAAAGGCATGAAGGGAGAGATCACCGCAGGCCGAGAAATGCCCAAGTATCAAGAAACAAAGTATCGTCGAGTCGAAGTGTGTCCGCATGTTCGACAGTGGCGTAGCGCCCATGACCGGGCCGCGTGATGGCGTTAAACCCATCACGTGATGAACTGGAGTGAACGTAAGACCTAGAGGCTCCGGCTGAAGGGCGGTTCTCAATGAAGGTTTAGAATCCCCCTCCTCTTAGCCCGTGGCGTAGGTGGGGGAGTGTTCAATAATGAAAATGAGTTTGGTGTCCAATAATCTCGAACGTAAAATGCTGCTCGAGATGTTTTCAACCTGTCAATATTTAAACCCGAATTGGGAAAGCTAATCTCTGTATTATTTAATAAAGGAGGCCTTTACAATGTTATGTGCAGAAGTTTCGATCTACCCTCAGAAAACGAATAACGCTAGTCAGGTTATTACTAGTGCTGTTCAAACCTTATCGAAAGAAAACGTTGAGTTCAAAGTTGGATCTCTCAGTACCCATATCGACGGAAATGACGAACAAGTGTGGGCAGGAATCAAGAAAGTTTTTAACGAAGCCCAAAACGCCGGTGAAGTAAGCATGGTCGTCACGATTTCTAATTCCGCCCACTAAAGCCTCAAAAGAATCGAACTTCCCGAGAGAGTCATGCAGATATTAACAAGCCAAACTCAGTCTATTTAACGAAGGGGTTAGCAATGAATGCTAACCCCTTCGTTAAATTTTATTGCTTCTGATATTATACTTCTTAAGTATCTTCACTACCGTTGACTGATCGATCTCTAGAGCCTCAGCTGCCTTATAAGTGGAATGATACATTTCGTAGGCGGCTCTGACTAACTGCTCTTCTATCTCTCTTTTTGCAGTCTTTAAAGGCATCAGCTGATTACAAATAATGCGGTAGTTTTGTGGTTTTACTCCAAAAATAATATTGATATGTTCTAAGGTAATAATATCCGTGTCATTTGTAACTATTACTCGCTCCATAACATGTTCGAGCTCTCTCACATTGCCTGGCCAATCATAATAATATAATGCTTTCATTGTTTCGGGAGCTAACTTTTTATTCATCTTATATTTACTATTAAACTTCTTAACAAAGAACTCCACTAGCTCTGGGATATCTTCTTTGCGGTCACGCAGAGCTGGAATCACAATAGGTATCAAGTTCAGACGATAGAATAAATCTTGCCGAAATAGCCCTCTTTCCACCATCTCTTTCAGGTCCCGATTTGTAGCTGCAATAACTCTAGTATCTATTTCAATTACTTTTGTGCCTCCTACCCTGCAAATATATCTGTCTTGTAAAAACTCAAGTAACTTAACTTGCAAGGATAGAGGCATTTCACCAATTTCGTCTAGAAATAACGTCCCACCTTTAGCCAGTTCGATCTTTCCAATCTTTCCATATTTACTAGCCCCGGTAAAGGCCCCAGCCTCGTACCCAAACAATTCAGCCTCTATTAGATTTTCTGGTATTAATCCGCAATTGATTTTTATGAATGGTTGATCTCTTCTATCACTTAAATAATGAATCGATTTTGTTACAACTTCTTTACCAACTCCAGATTCACCCTGAATAAGAACAGTCAGATCTAGTGGAGCAATCTTTTTTATAGTCTTCTTGATATATTTCATTTCTTTGCAATTACATACAAAATTCACTCTACCAAAGATTTCCTCACGCAGAAATTCGAGTTCTTCACTTTTTCTTTCAAGCTCGTTGGTTTTTTTATCAAGTTCTTCTTTTATCCTATTAATTTCCGCCACATCTTTGGAAGTACTTATAATACGAACTATTTCTCCACTTTCATTGAAGACTGGGATAGCCGTCGTTAGTAATCTCTTGCCGGTTCTTACAAAATCTTGGACCATATTAACCTTTTTCTTTTCTTCTAAAGCCCGCATTGTAATACTGCAAGAGGAAGTTATTTCTATATCCTTAACGTTTTTACCAATTATATCGCAGGCCTTAAAACCACATACTTTTTCAGCAGTGGGATTTAAGCGCAAAACATAACCATTCTGATCCGTTACAAAAATTTCATCTTCAATATACTCAAATATTTTTTGATATTCTAATATGGTTTCTTCGGTTTGTTTTCTCTCAAGTTGAAAGGTTTCAAAAGATCCATGAGCTTTTGAATAATCTATAATACCGACAGGATCATTAGTTTCGTCAGTCAAGATAATAACGTCCGTAACTAACTTTTTCAAAGTCTGAATTAGCTGATTTTCAGGCACAATACTAAACGTTATCTCCGAATCAAGCTCTGATAGTACATGACCCTGCAAAGAGTAGTTGTTATCCCTTTCTAGCTTTGAGATATCGTATAGTAAGGAAGACGTTCTAAATACATGGGTAATATCTTGAAAATTCATGACAATAATAAACTCATCGTCACGACTAATGATATCCTCCTTTACCACACAGAGTTCAAAGGAAGGAGGATATACCGAATATTTTTTCAAAGCTAAATCCCCGACAGTCGTCATAAAAACGTCTCCACCCCTCTATAGGTTACAGAAAGTAGCAGAATCGCAAAAACCCTTTGATTACATTTAAAATACTCATAGCAGGAAAATCTTTGATAATATATTCTCTACTTAAAAATAATATCCTTTAATCTTAACCTTTATTAACGCACACCACCTCCGGCAACGTCTGATTTCCGTATGGAATAATATAAATACACTCAAATGTCCCTTGCGTTAATTCATATAAATCTTTTAATGGTGTAAAAAATGCTTTTCTCCCGATATCATCATGCAAAGCAGAAAATAATAAAACCTCATGTTTTTTGAGAAGCTTAGCGATCGCGGCAGCTTTATGTCCACCTAAAATAAATTCCTCATTAATTTTCGATATTATTTCGTCTATAGTACTACTGTTCATTAACCAATCTTCAAAAATATCCTCCCCAAACCCTTCCCTTAATTCCGCAACCAAAACAATTTTACCACCCTCTTTGGTGACTCTCGCAGCATTTTCTAAGGCTTTTTGGGCTTGATAAAGATTCATATCCTTTGGATATCCTCCAGCACTGACTATCACTAAATCTGCAAACTCAGGGACCGCTACTTTATAACACTGATCCAAGACCTTGCACCCGGACCGATGAGCTAGAATTGGATCTCCAGCAACGACATGAATGATTTCTTTATCTGAATTAAGCACTACGTTTACTAAGAATGTCCTGGGGAACTGACGCCCGAACTCCTCTATATCCTCTCTAAGAGGGTTGCCGTCCGCACATCCAATCGCGGCTCGCGGGTCAAGCATCATCTTATGGTTATTCTGAATAGCATCTCGAGTAGAAACACCAGGCATTAAGGCCTTATAGCCCCCACTATATCCTGCAAAATAATGAAATTCGATGTTTCCAGTTAAGATTAGAAAATCTGCTTCATCCACCTCTCGACAAACTTCGATTGGCGTATTTCGACTCGTTCGACCCTTAAAAACATATTCCATGGGTTGAACCGTTTTGTACTTTCCTACAACCTCTCGACCAATCACTTGAATTTCTTCCTCTGTGGTCATCCTTCGGTGAATTCCGAGAGCAAAAACTATCGTTATGTTCTGTTCTTCTATTCCAGCGCAATGTAATTCTTCTAATATGGAAGGAAGTAGTTTGTAAGTAGGTACAGGTCTAGTATTATCACTCACAATAATTGCAATTTTATCAGTGGGTTGTACCAGTTCACTCAGAGCTTTACAGCCAACTGGATTTCTTAAAGCCATATTTATACCCTCATGTTCGTTCTCCAAAGGCGCTAAAGTATCTGGGGGTATCAACCAACGCGACTTTCTAAGTAGTTCTTCAGGTATTGAAGTAGTGCTTTGACCATATTTTAAATTATTCATTATCGTATCCCCCTCAAATGTTCACTTCTATATCATCTGCTGACCCTAAACAGTCCTCTTTTGACCCAAGACAAGAAAAAAGGGCATAACAAAACAAGGGGTATTTCCCCCGAATGCCCCTTAAGGCTTAAAAGCAATTCTACTATGCTACTTGTTACCTCCTAACACCAGTGGTTGAAGTCTCTAAAGCAGCAAACTTAGTTTTGTTCTAGTGTAGATCAGAATATTGCAAAATACATGCCACATTTGACTCAATCGTGGGACTCTCCCAGCGAAGTCTCGACGTTCAACTTTAGTTGAACGAATTCACCCTGAAGTGAACTGACTTGTACCAGGTCTTCGGTCCTCGGCCATTGTCTGTAGAGGTAGCGTGATTTTCTATGACCTGCAAAAGTTTAGGTTGGACTTTATGCAATCTGAAAATCGTCCCTAGATCGTATAGAATTTGTCAGCATAATGAAAGTATTCATTACCTCTAACTGACTTTTTAAAATGTTCTGAAATATTCGGTTAATCCTACGCTTTAATTAACGATGAATAGAATCATCATTAACGATGATTCTATTCATCGTCCTGATAACCAGAATATAACCAGAATATTGGAATATTGTCCTAAATTATTAAAAAAAGAGGTTCCCCCATCCGTATCGAGAATTGGCAAGGAGTAAACTACACCAATCGAAAGGAAGGGGTACCTCTGCTGAAGAACTAAATCCCTAGTTCTTGCTCATATTCACTAATCAGTGTTCTGATAGTTTCGCTTGCCCCCTTAGGCAACGGTTCTGGCTTATGGTTATTAAGTATAAACCTTGCTTCTTCATATGCCCTCTCTGAGACGTCTTTGGCACCAGCCTCCGACCAGATATCTCGGTTTTTCCTATTAAATAATTTAGGCTGGGACTGTTGCCTCATATGTTGGAAAGTATGTTCAGAGGTCATAAACTCGCCGCCCGGCCCTACTTGGTGGATGACATCTAAGGCCAGGGTTTCGTCAGATAGTTCAACCCCATTAATAGCTTGCCGAATCAATCGAATCATATCTGCGTCTAGAAGCAATTTGGCAAAGTCAATGGTTAACCCTTGTTCAAGGGCACCCGCTCCGTAAACAATACTGGCTCCTGACAGGGCTCCTAGCAAGGCATTTAAAGTGTATTCATACCCTATCTGAGCATCAGGAATTTTACTGTCGGAAATCCCGCCACCCATCCAACTGGGGAGTTGGTAATACTGAGCCATTTTAACCGCCGAGATTCCCAGCAGCCCATGTTCCGGAGACCCTACTGGTCCAATTAATTGTTTTAAATCCATAATCGTACTCATGGAACAATAGATACAAGGAGTTCCTCTTACGGTTAATTGGGCGAGGATCAGAGCACTTAAAACTTCTGCATTATGCGTCACTAAAGTTCCAGCCAAGGTCACCGTCGACGTAGCACCCGCTAAGGCCATGGGAATAATGGCCAGACCTACGCCTGATCTGGCAGCTTGGATAATTACGTCACAACAATTATTAACTAGAGTCAAAGGACTGGTCGGGCAGACAAAAATGGTCATATTGGGACGTTGCTTAAAATTCTCCGGGCCCCCAACACTTATCCCTGCGATCTCGACCATTTTGCGGCAATTTGCTGCACTAACCGCTCCAATAAAAATGTGTTTAGAGGTATTCTCCAATAAGACCTCCAAGTTATGCAGCGGTTGGGTTGTTGGATTTTGATCGGAAGAACACAAAGGCCTTACCATAACATCCATTTCCTCTAGATAGTCGCAGACCAATGCGACATTTCCGACATCCTGTTTGACAGACTTTCTCACTTCTCTGGAAAAAGGATCGATGACTTTAATACATTCGCCAAAGGTACTAAACCCTACCCTATTAGGCTCGATAGCATAGTCATGTTTGGGAACTCTACCGTAAAAAGTTGCCGTCTTAGGCGCCCATCTAAGGCAGTCTTCAACCATATACGAAGGTATTTTAACGATCGCAAAATCCTTGGAACGTTCAACTATGGCACCTGCGTTGGAGAATATCTCTATTGCTTCTGCACTTTCAACCTTAATACCCGTCCTCTGTAAAACCTCTAAAGTCGCATAATGAATTGAATCCAGTTGATCCTTGGAGTAGGCCTGTAACCCCAAACCAGAAAGAACACTAATACCAGTTCTGATATTTCTCATCGAACTTAACCCTCCTCATGAACGGGATAGCCTGAGTCATCCCAACCTCTCAGTTTGTAATATTCATCGACCATAAACTGTAATTCTTCAACGGTAATCCTATCTTGACCATTATTAACAGGTTCTTTAAAAAACCTCGGGGGCAAGGTGTCCTCTTGCTTCGTCGCTCCCTCCCTAGCGTTAAAGATCCGAGTATTAGTAACAATCTGATTAGCAATTTCGCTTAATTTATCTTTGTGGTATTCCAGACCGGTAATAGCATACACTAGCCGCTCAACATTAGGCCACTCTAAAAGGTCGCGAAAAAACTGACAAAGGGTCCCAGTGTTAAAGATGGTTAATCTATTTTCCCAATCAATCAACATCTCTGCTTTACCCTGGGTTGTCTTGCGGTCAATCATTCCTGAAAGTTCAGGTTTATAGAAAGAAGCTCTTAGATGACAAGCGCCTCGGCTAGAGGTAGCATAAGCTAAGCCCATCCCTTTTAAGGGTCTTGGATCATATCCGGCCGGTTCCATACCCTTGACGTGAATCGCTAAATCTTCTAGTCCCCATTCCTTTGCTGCTTCTTTAATCCCTCTTGCTAAGACCTGCCCTACTCCCCTTCGATCAGCAATGTCCCGTAATAACTGGGCCGCGCCTTCAACATCGCCATACTCTAACTTTACGGGAATTCGCCCAAGTTGTCCTGCTTCCATAACTAAACCGATGAGATTACCCGCAGTTATCGTATCCATACCCAGACGGTCGCATAAATCATTTAAGTATATTATTTCATCCAATTCCGGTATGAGACAAAGCCCGCCAAACACAAATATAGTCTCATACTCTGGTCCTTCTATGGTAAGGCCTTTATGTCTCCCGGTTTTAACCGTTGTTTTCTTTGAGCAGGAGATAAAACACTTGGGACAGGCTGTTGGCTTGACCTCAAAATTTTCCAGCAAGGTTTCTCCGCTGATTTTTTCCCAATGACTATAATATGCATCTCGCCAATAACGGTTAGGAAATGCTTTCGCGGCATTCATTGCGGCAACCATTTGAGTCGTACCAAGCCGACGATAAGCTTTGACTCCAGCATGATCCTTTCCAGTTGCCGCCATTTCCTTCATCAGTTCCTGAAGCAACTCTGGATTGACAACGGAAGTTTTAGACTCCCCATAAAAAACCAGAGCTTTAACTTTTTTTGACCCTAATACGGCCCCAATACCACTGCGCCCAGCAGAGTGCCAGTAATTATTCTCTATACAGGCAAAACTAACTAAGTTTTCACCCGCAGGACCGATAACTACTGCCTGTGCCTTAGGGGTATTTACTTCCCTTAAAACGGTGTCTTCAGTTTCATAGGTCTCTTTTCCCCATAAATGCTCTGCAGAGTGAAAGATAACCTCTCGATCATTTATTTCTAAGTAGACCGGGGCAGCTGACGCCCCTTCCAGGATAATTGCATCATAGCCTGTGGAGTGAAGAGCCGGGGCTACCTTGCCGCCTGAGGTGGCTTCTCCAAATAAACCGGTTTGCGGGGACTTAGAAAAGACGGCATAGCGGCTAGAACCGAACATACTTGTTCCTGTGGTAAAACCGTTAGTAAAGATCACTTTGTTTTCTTCTGACAAAGGATCTATATCAGCCTGGACATGTTCTAAGAGAAGATAAGATCCTAACCCTCTACCACCCAAATAGTTTGTAAATAGTTCTTCTGGTATTTCATCAACGGTGTAACTCTTCTCCGCTAGGTTCACTCTTAATAATTTGCCATAATACCATTTCATCTCTCTAGATCATCCTTTTCTCTTAATACGTTTTTATGTACTCCGCCTTATCCCCCGTTAACAAGGGGGAAGACCCTAATGAAGTCACCATTTTGCAACCTATAATTCAAGTGAAGCATAGTGTCATTCAATACTGCAAAACCCACAGAATCAGAAGGAATCCCTTCTTTTAAGAATAAGTCCCCTAAAGTAGTACCCTCGCTGAATTGAAGTTTAAGTTCGTTCTGAGCAACATATTCATTGAGTGGATAGTTCAGTTTTAGAGTAACTTGGTTTTCCATTTTGATCTTTCCCTCCGCAATTGAATGGTTAATTCTAAATTGTTTAACTTCATTATAGAGCATGGTCCCACAGTTTACACCAATATTATCTGCGCCTATTTTACTTGTTCCGAAGGATGCTTCTAATGTCATTATCCCCTCTAGTTTCGACAGCGCTACTAATTGCTTTCCTACTATTATTTATAAGTTTTCCACTAATCTCCCCCCTCTAAAATAATGGGTTTTCTTAATAGGAAAAGTCAGGAAACCACTTATAAGCAGAAAATTCCCTGACTAACCCCTTCCATTTAATAATTCCATGCTGATTTCTAGTAAATTCTGACTACCGATTATTGACCCCTCCATGCGGAGATCTTTAATTTCTAATCTTCATGTTTCTTGAGCCCATATTCTTCCTCTGCAGCTTCGACAATGGAACGAATCGTGGCTGCTACACCGGGCGGCAAGGGATCAGGTTTATAGTTTTCCAGAATATTTAGAGCTTCATCATACGCTCTTTCCGTAAAATCCTTCGCACCCTTTTCCAACCAAGTATCACGCATCGTCCGATCTATTAACTTGCTTTGGGATTGCTCAGTTCTAAAGTGTTGATAAGTGTGTTCATGGGTAATGAATTCACCAGCGGCACCTACCGACTTGATGACATCCACAGCCATGGACTCGTCAGAAACTTTAATCCCGCCAACAGCCTTATTGATCATTTTGGCCATCTCATTGTCCATTACCAATTGGGCATAATCAAAGGTTATCCCCAATTCCAACATACCCAGCCCATAAATGAGATTTGCTCCGGCTTGAGCAGCCAGCATTCCTGTAATGGTTTTTTCATGAGCCGCCTGAGCATCTGGAACTTTACTATCTGCCTAGCCGCCGGCTACAAAACTCGGAAGCAGATAGTATTGAGCTAACTTTGCGACTCCAGCACTGATTAATCCTAGTTCAGGAGACCCTACAGGTGCAGTGGTATACTTAATATCCATGATCGCAGTAGAACTGCCATAGATGACCGGAGCCCCTTTGGCGGCCAGCTGATGTAACACGATGCCACCTAGAACTTCAGCATTATGGGTAATTAGTGTCCCAGCCAAAGTAACTGTAGAGGTAGCACCAGCCATAGCCATGGATAGAATATTAACGGCCACTCCGGCCCTGGCCGCTTCGATCATAATCTCAGTGCAATCTGAGGTAAGCTGAAGTGGACTGGTCGGACACACAATGGTACTGTAGATGGGTCTTTCCCGTAATTTATCCCAGCCACCGACAATCGCAGCGGCCATCTCGACTATTTTACGAAAGTTTCTAGCGCTGCCCGCTCCTATAAAACAGTGTTTAGACGTGTTAGCAAAAATCGCTTCGGCATTGTGTAACGATTGTACCACTGCCGGTGTTTCATCAGCACCAACAGCCCGGTTGTGCACTACAATCTGATCCAGAGCATCACAGACCCGAGCCGCGTTGCCTACATCTTGTTTGTTAGTGGGTCTATATTCCCGTGTAACGGGGTCTATAATTCTTATTCCTTCACCAAAGTTTAAGAAGCCCACTCTTTTCCCCTCAGCTACATAGTCATTTTTAGGATTCCTTCCCGCTAAAAGGATTGAACTTGGAGCCGAACGAATCGCTTCTTCTACCATATAGGGCGGAATTTTAACCATATGAGTTTTAGAGTCTACCAAGGCCCCACCGCTACTATAGATCTCTCGGGCTTCTTCACTTTCAACCTTTAGCCCGTTATGTTGCAAAACGTCTAACGTTGCGCAGTGTATAGCATAAAGCTCATCGTCCGAAAAGAGAAGCACTCCCATTCCCTCAACTCTATTAATACCTGCCTGCAAATCTCGTCCCAGGATTTTCACCCCCAATAAATAATTTAAACTTGTCATGAGCTTGCTTTTTACTTAAATAAGATTAGTTTCTTCCGAGGAGTTCCAAGGCTTTAGTAACAGCCTGAGCAGCATCTTCGGCATAGGCATCGGCCCCGATTTTATCAGCCCACCGTTGGGTACAAGGGGCACCACCGATCATCGTCTTGAATTTTGAACGGATATTTCTTGCCTTAAGCTCATCTTCAAGTTTCTTTTGAGACATCATCGTCGTTGTTAAAAGGGCACTGGTGCCGATCAGATCAGCATTAACTTCAAGGGCTTTTTCAATAATCTTCTCTACGGACACATCTCGTCCCATATCGATCACTTCAATACCCTGAGTGTTTAATAGAGAAATGACGATACCTTTGCCTATATCGTGAACATCACCCTCGACAGTAGCTATCACCATAATCCCTTTTTTAACCACGGATCCTTTGTCGTTAATTGCTTCATTTAATAGTTCTGTCGCTGCTTTCATCGTATTAGCAGACAATATTAATTGTGGAAGAAAGACTTCTCCTCGACCGAATTTTTCTCCCATTTCCCTAATCCCAACACTGAACCCTTCGCTCAACATGTCAACAGGGTCCACCCCTTCATCGATCGAGCGCTTCGCTACATCCACAGCTGCGTCTTGATTACAAGTAAGTATGGTTTCAATTGCCTCGGCAATCAGAGTTTCACGGCTCAATGCTCAAACCTCCTCATATCTAAATCCTCATAATAGTCTCAAACTTCTACTCTAATCCGGACCTTTTCATAAACCTTGTCACAGAATTAATTTTAATATCCAACAGTTTAGCAATTCGCATCTTGGCTTCCATACCTATAGCAGCCCCGGGACGAGCCAAAACATGTCCGATATTCAATTCCTCCCTCAGTTCTTTCATCAGAGCCTCGTCTGATAAATCAAACGTCGAAACTCCCAGCTTTTGGGCCACATATTCTTTGGCTTCATTAATTTTTTTACCTTTAGATAGGACTCGCGCTACTAGATCTCCAGCAGTTCGAATTCCACCCATACCGGAAGCCATTTCATGCCCAAAAGCCATTGCAAAGGTATCGCCGTGACCTATCTATAATCCGTCAGCCTTACCAATTTCAATCAAGGCTTTCGAGGCCCTAGACATCACATCCATTGGACAAGTATTGGTTAAGGGAATCCCGCCTACGCCCATGCCCGCATTAGGGTGAATCGGAATAGTCGCTGCTTCTGCACAAGCTTTAACATAAGTTACAGCCCGGGCCAGATTCCAAGAAAATGACTTGCTGCTATTGGTATTAATCACCGGCCCAAAGATCGTTGCTCCTGCTTCTTCTGCCACTTTGACCTGTTTATGGGGATATAAACCCGCTAAGCGTGTACCATTGTAAGTTAATTCTCCGTGCATACCCAATACAAACTCGCCTGCCATACCGACTTCAATATCCATGTCAGGGTACTTGTTCCGGAGAATTTCTACCGCCTTTAATGTAGCCAGAAAATCTGCATCGCCAGAAGCCCCGACGGAGTCAAAATTTATTCCGTCTGCCCCACCTTCATACAAAATACTTGCTACATAGACCATATCCTTTACCGCATGTTCCACGGCTTCTACCTGGGCATCTTGAGCTTCCTTAATTTTTCCTAAAGGCAACAGTTCTGCCCAGTTGTCAATCGGTCCATCCGGTTTGGTATACATCCCCACATTTGGCATGGCACCATACATTACTGGGATGATTGTGTTTAACTGGATCTGCTCCATAGTTTGGCTTTCTTCATAGGCAATGGCTTTAACAGATTTGTAACTGTAGTCAAGATGGGATAACTCCATCGTATCGGAGCACATGGCCCGCTCATGGGCTAAAATGGTACCCAGTCTATCGACAGGTACTCCACCACGAATGCCGAATTTCAGGGTTCCAGCATCAAAGCTGTGGACAACCTCATTTCCTCTCTCGACACTGACGATCTTATTAGGTGCTGTAATAATGGCGTAGAGGCGTTCCATCTCTTCTACTGTGAGTTCCGGTATCTTGCCTCGCTTAGCGGCATCCTTCATGCCTGCATCTAGATCTCCACGAATTTCTTCTTCGCTAGACCAAAGTGCTGAACCATCACCCATCCGGGTGAAGAAATTACTCATGTTCGCTAGTCTCCTTTTCTTTAGCTCTGTAAATAATTAAATGCATAATTTCACTTACTGATCATGGTGCTGTTTTCGACCTGGAATTCTGACAAAGTATAGATTTTTCCATAGGTTACTAAAGAGGTTTTTTAAAGCTTATTTTCTAAAAACTCTTGATGGGCTTGTAAAATAGATCGGCTCATTTTGTCAACTAATTCGTTAATGTCTTCTTCAGTGATGATTAATGAAGGGGATAATTGCAGAGCATCATCAATTAAGGGCCTTAAGGCCAAACCGTTTTCCCAAGTAATTGCAGCTACACGTTTAGCAAAGCCAAGTGCAGGATTAAACTTAGTTCTGCATTCCACATCTTGGATGAGCTGGACAGCATTCATCAGACCTAAACCCCTAACTTCTCCAATACAAGGTAATCCTAAATCCCTGATGCGGGATCGCAGTATCTCGCCTTTTTCTCGAGCGTTTTCTACCAGGTTTTCACGTTCGACAATCTCAATGTTCTTTAAGGCTACGGCACAAGCCACCGGATGACCGCTATACGTATAACCGTGCATAAAACTGCCATGTTTTCTGATCGGCTCATAGACTCTTGCAGAAATCCCGACTGCTCCCATTGGGATGTAACCGCTGGTTATTCCTTTAGCCATCATCATGATATCGGGTTTTACGCCCCAATGGAGCATACCGAACAACTTACCCGTCCGCCCAAAGCCACAAATGACTTCATCAGCGATAAACAGGACGTCGTACTTATCACAGATTTCTCTGATCCTTTGATAATAGCCGTCTGGAGGAACGATAGCCCCTCCTGTACCAATGACTGGTTCAGCAGTAAAGGCGGCTACGTTGTCCTGACCAAGTTCTAAGATCTTTTCTTCCAGAGCACCTGCGCATTCGAAATCACAACTACCCTGTTCCTTGTTCCAGGGACAGAAGTAACAGTGAGGATGACCAATGTGGTCAAACGCTGGAACTAAGGGGCGGAATCCATCCCAGAAACCCGGCAAACTAGTGGCACTTACTGCTCCGTAAGATACCCCATGATAAGCTTTTGTTCTGGCAATAATGTGGTTCTTGTTCGGTTGACCTTGTAAATACCAATAGATCCGAGCCAATTTATAGGCTGTATCATTGGACTCTGAACCACCGTTGGTGAAAAAAATCTTAGGATTGTCCATCGGGATCATTCCTGCAACTTTTTTGGCTACTTCAATGACTAATGGATGAGAATAACCATTAAACGTCTGGAAATAGAATAGCTTTTCCATTTGTTTTTTTGCTGCTTCAGCAAGTTCGGTCCTACCAAAACCAACATTGTTTAGCCATAGACCTGCTCCACAATCGATGTAGGTCTTTCCCTCAACGCTCTTAATCCGGATTCCGTCCCCTTCTTCGATAATCTTAGGACCACCCCAAGATTCAATATCAGTGATCGAACTTGTTGGATGTAAGAAATAGTTCATGTCATCTTGTTTCATTTGTTCAATTTGGCTTGGCGAATAAACCGTCATTTTAGTCACCTTCTTTCTATTGATCAAAAGTTCTTAGGCATTCTCAAGTATTTCTTCCAAAGGGGTATAGCCTTCATTATTAATCTAATCCCACTCTACCAATCCCTGCACTATCTTCAACAATTACCTCGTGACCGGCCCTTATTAACCCCCCTTGTCAACCTTATTATATAAGCAAATATCATGCCAATTTAGTCAAATTTCTAATTATTCCGTCGACATAACATTTTCCTAACCAAAACGGCACACCTATCCGGTGTGCCCAGTGTTTTTAGTATCTAATCCCTCTAGAATAAGCTATCTTAATCTGCTCTTTAAGTCGAACCTTTGCAACATTTTGCCTGACTAATGAATATTTTCATTAGTAGTCAGAACATTTAGGATTTTTTTCGAATATAGTCATTATCATAGGATGAATATATTCATCCTATGATAATGACTATATTCATCCTCCTGAATCTAAACCTTCCTCTCCTTTCTAACCTCTAAGCTGATGAGCAGGCCCTCTACTCCAGCTATCACTTGTTAAACCATATCGCTTATACTTAATACTAAGCAAAAACCATGCCAACTCAGTGAATCTTCATATTATTCCGTCAATAGGACATTGGCAATTAAACAAAAAAAACGCACCTCCCCGGTGCGCTCAAGCTTACTTGTGTCTTATTCGTGTCTTAATAGTGTTTTACTACGGTCCCCCGTTTGATGACCATCTCTACTGGATTACTTCCAAAGTGATACGGCAAATAATTCAGATTGGGAATATCAAGAATAAGTACATCCCCCAGTTTCCCTACTTCCAAACTCCCCACCTGATCAGCCCTATCAATAGCATGTGCTGAATTAATGGTTGCCGCCATCAGGGCTTCCTCCGGGGTAAGGCGCAGGTAGAGACATGCCAGCGTTAAGATCAGTGGCATGGATTCGGTTGGGGAAGATCCGGGATTCGAGTCGGTCGCTAACGCTACCGGTACCCCTGCCAGAACCATCGCTCTCGCTCTAGCATAGGAATTTTTAGCAAGATTGAACGATGTCCCCGGAAGCAATACCGCGATTACCCCTTGTCTGGCCAAAGCAGCGATCCCGTCATCCGAGGCTTGGAGTAAATGATCGGCACTGATCACACCTAGTTTTGCTGCTAATTCAGCGCCTCCCGCCGAATCTAATTCATCTGCATGCATCTTTAACTTAAGGTTGAGCTCTTTCGCTTTAAGCAAAATCCGTTCGCTTGATTCAAGACTGAAAACCCCAGGCTCACAAAAAACATCGCAAAACTCCGCAAGTCCCTCAGCCGCAATTTTCGGCAACATATCCTCTATAACATAGTTTGTAAACTCTTCTTCACTATAACCAGGTGGAACCGCATGCGCTCCCATAAAGGTCGGTACCAGATCAAGCACCTGTTCTCGATCCAATTCACGAATCAGACGCAAGGCTCGAATTTCATCCTCCACCATTAATCCATAGCCACTCTTCGCCTCAACCGTCGTCGTACCCATGCTCAGCATCGTCTGAAGTCGTCGTTTTGTTTGCGCCTTAATCTCTTCATCCGTCGCCTGCTTTGTACTCCGCACCGTGGAAAGGATCCCGCCCCCCTGTTTAAGTATCTCCAGATAGGGGACACCCTTAAGTTTCAGCGACAATTCATTTTCACGTGAACCTGCATAAAGAACGTGGGTGTGTGGATCAACAAACCCAGGGGTAACCACCTTCCCCTTCGCGCTAATTTGCATAGTATCCGGTCCTACCCACCCGCCGGCACGAACCTCTTCCGTCGTACCAACCGCAATAATCTTTCCGTCTCGGATCGCAACAGCACCATCTTCAATCAAACCGATTTCAGACATACCCTCTCCACAAGCCGGTCGTTCCGTGTAACCCCTCATCGTCGCCATCAGATGCGCGGAATGGATAAAGAGCTCCGCATACTGCACAAAACCATCTCCATTCGAGTAAATTTGTTAATGTGTCACCCATTCAATATGCAAGTCCCGTACAAAGTTGGGGACCGTTCCTCGACTTGCATACAAGTTTAGGAAACGTCCCCCGACTTTCTCCCTACTTGCATTTACCGAATTTCAAGCGGCTGTGAGCGCAGTTTTGTTGCTCGGCACACATTTCACACGTAATTGCACTGGACAAGTTCGGCTTAGTCAGCTTTTGCCCAATCGGGATAACAAGGGTATGAGATTTTACCGGAGACATTAGCATCGCTTCCCCTAAAGTCACACCAATTTCTCCTCCATCCAGCAGAGTAAATAAGGTTTTCTGAGCTTCTAAGGGAATTTGGAAACCACCGGGGCATAAATTATAACCCGTCTGTAGACCACGTGCTATCACTTGCTTGACAACCATATCCCTTAATAGCTCTAAAGCTTCATCAAGCGCGACCGTCCCACAGCCATCTAAGACCATCCCATCAAGCATCTCGCCCTCTTCAAACAAACGGGCTGATTCTTCTTCGAGGCGGAAGCCGATGGTTTGGATCGCTATCATCACCTTGTGAGCTCCCTCAAAGAACGAAGTGGCAGCATTGACAGGATACTTATTCGCCAGAAGAATTTCCCCAGTACCTGAGACACTCACCGGAACATAATCATAGATGCAACGAGCTTCAACAAGTCCTAAAGCTTTAAGTCGCATCTGTTCAATCACTGGCTTAAAATTCTGACTCCGTTTAGAATCTGCATCCGGCATACCGATACGCCGATAAATCTCTGAAGTGACTAAGTTTAAGTTATTCCACGCGATAGATTCCATCATACATCCTCCAAACTAAAGAACCATGCAAATCAAGAGCCATCCCTAAACTTACACCTACTTGTATTCTTGCATTACTTGCACACAACGCATTTGTGTCAAAGACGTAAACAGTAACCCTGGTTTTAAGTCGTACCAATCATCGTCGACCCAAGCCAATACTAATTTTCTTGGCTAATGCAAGTTAAGAACCGTCCCTGACTTGCACTGACTTTGCATATAGACGGTGCACATGAAATGTGCCGTCTCCCAAACCATCCGTTTCCTCGTTCTTCGTTCCTTGTACTTCGTACTTCGTTTTCCGTCCTTCCGTTCTTCGACCCCCAAGCCAGGGACGCAGTGTGACACGAGCGCGACGTCTTTACGTAAGCAGAAAAGCAAACTTCCGTTTAAGCGACCGACCCCAGACACGGGGCAGTGCACAAGGATGTGCACTGCCGCCAACCGAGCCAAGGATGGCGAGTTTGGCGGGTACCCCGCTCCCCACAGTAGGAGCTTAAACGGTTAGTTTGCTCTGCGTCGTAAGCACCGAGCGCTGTGTTACACAAGTCCCCCTACTAACCGCTCAATCAATTCCTCATCCGGAATAAACGGAACCGTAATATGTCCTGACCCCTTATACCGCTCATTAAACTCAATGCTCGTCTCAATGGAATGCTCGTTTCGCGCCCATGACCGCCGAGCAACCCCGCCGATGACGTCCCATAAAAGAGCGGATTTAATAATGCCATCCACCCGTTCGCTCCCGTCGAGCACTAAGCCAAACCCACCATTGATGGCTTTACCGATCCCGACGCCCCCTCCATTGTGAAGAGATACGAGACTCATCCCGCGAGCGGCATCCCCCGCGAAGCTCTGCACAGCCATATCCGCCATGACATTACTACCATCTTTGATATTAGCAGTTTCTCTAAACGGTGAATCCGTGCCGCTCACATCATGATGATCCCGACCCAGCATGACCGGGCCAATCTCACCATCCCGAACCATTTGATTAAATTTGAGCGCGATTTTAATTCGTCCTTCAGCATCCTGATATAAAATGCGGGCCTGAGTACCCACGACAAGCTTATTTTTCTCGGCATCCTTAATCCAGATATAATTATCCCGATCTTGCCCCCGACGGTTCGGATCGATACAAGCCATCGCCGCCGCGTCAGTTTTGCTTAAATCTTCCGTTTTGCCACTGAGACAAACCCATCTAAAAGGCCCATACCCATAATCAAAAAGTTCCGGACCCATAATGTCCTCCACATAGGACGGGAAAATAAAGCCATCTTTTTCATCGATGCCATTTTTAGAGATCTCGTTAACTCCGGCATCATAAACCGCTTTCATGAAGGAATTTCCATAGTCAAAGAAATAAGTACCCCGTTCTACCAACGTCTGAATCAATTCAAATTGCCGGACTAAACTCTGGTCCACCAGCATCTTAAACTTAGCTCGGTCGGTTGCCAGCAACCTGGTTCTTTCTTCAAACGATATTCCCTGTGGGCAATATCCGCCTTCATAAACAACATGACAAGACGTCTGATCACTGAGTAACTCCACCTTGATTTGCTTCTCGACCACATACTCTAATAAATCCACAATGTTACCCTGGTAGGCAATCGACATGGGTTCCTTTTTCTGCAGATACTCATCGGCGATCCGGAAAACTTCCTCCAGATCTCCAGACACCCTGCTGACCCAACCCTGCTCAAAGCGAGTCTGTATCCTAGACTCATCAACCTCGGCGATAATTCCCACACCCTGGGCAATTTCCACAGATTTCCCCTGAGCCCCACTCATCCCACCCAGACCCGACGAAATAAATAAATGTCCCCTAATATCTCCATCATGTGGAATTCCTAACTTCATCCGCCCGGCGTTGAGTAAAGTATTGAAGGTGCCGTGCACAATCCCCTGCGGTCCAATATACATCCAGCCGCCCGCCGTCATCTGACCGTAATTAGCAACCCCCATTTGTTCAGCGATTTCCCAATCCTTCTGATTATCAAACATCCCGATCATTAGAGCATTCGTAATAATCACCCTAGGTGCTTCCGGGCGAGAAGGAAACAACCCCAGCGGATGACCCGATTCCATCACCAAGGTCTGCTGATCAGTCATCACTTCTAAGTACTTTTTAATTAAACGATATTGCAACCAGTTTTGACAGACACTTCCCGTTTCACCATAGGTAACAAGTTCATACGGGTAAAGGGCCACGTCAAAATCTAGATTATTGTCAATCATAACCTGAAAGGCCTTGCCTTCAGTACAGTTTCCTTGATATTCATCTATCGGTTTCCCATACAATCGTCCAGCTGGACGATAACGATAGGCATAAATCCTACCTCTAGTCCGCAATTCCTCGAGAAATTCTGGAGCCACTTGTTCATGAAATTCCTCAGGTACGTAACGTAAGGCGTTCTTTAACGCGATCTTTGTTTGATTCAGGGTCAGATTATAGCCTCGATCTGGTGCCCTGCGTATACCCTCCGCAAATTCCTGCAGCTCTGGAAGTTCAGGGTCTAATTTAATCGTCATAGCCTGTGAAATATCATAATTATTAATCACCCAGCTCACTCCTTCCCAAAATGGACCCATAAGCATGTTCCTCATAGTGTACCTAAGTCTTGGTCATATTCTAAAACAAATACAGAAGCCCCTAAGAACTCCTGTACCCATCATAGTGAACCACTCTCCATTGAAATGGAGAGCATCTTTAGGATTCTAGGCAATGAACCGAGATCCATTAAACCTGTACATCCAAAGACGGCCCAAACCCACTACTGGTCGGTCTTGTGATCGCTCAGTTTCCACGCCGCATAAGCTAAATGCCCAAGAACGAGGGATACATTTCCCGTGGCGTTAATAACACATGACTTAGCCAGTTTCAATCCACGTCACCTCCTTTCGCCTGACGTTCAATGTAAATCTAGGACTCTTCTGAACCACGGCTGTTAAGACTTTTCGTCGGTATTTCACGGACCATACAAGGTGATAGTTGACGTTGTAGACACAAGTTCGTCCGTGGATTAAATGTTCTTTATTCATACATATAGTATATCATTAATAGTGTTCAATATCATGAATATAGGGATAAAGCCAGGCACGTATAGTTAGATTACCAATTCATCTTCCCATTGAAATAGGAGAGAATTCTTGGCAGATTGTCCTAAACTCTAATTAGGGCTTGCTAATTTATCGAAAAGTCTAGACTCCGCAAGGGTTTAAGGGTAGTGTCTTAATAAATATGTGCATGGAAAAACAGCCTTTGGCGTCAAAAACCATGCACATAGAGTTAAAATCAAAT
>Ga0209347_1002903_pt1 | contig 21319 bp, 14 predicted proteins | sample AutmiccommuBRH23_FD_187382 | JGI IMG/M metagenome (GOLD analysis project Ga0209347, IMG submission 187382) | Deep subsurface microbial communities from Mt. Terri, Switzerland - Autotrophic microbial communities BRH/23 (SPAdes) (version 2) | ecosystem: Environmental > Aquatic > Deep subsurface >...
GGCCTCATTTTATTGCTCTCGGGATGGATGACAAGACATGCTTCTGTGCCAAACGGGATGGTGGCTATCATGAACGATCTGCTGCATATGCCCAAAACGATGGGTCAGCTGGCGGTGGTTCAGTTTTTCTCCTGGCTCGCCTTCTATGCCATGTGGATCTACACCACCCCGGCTATCACGCAGCATGTCTATGGAACCACCGACTCCGCCACCGAACTCTACAACCAGGGTGCCAACTGGGTAGGTGTCCTGTTCGCCGTTTATAATGGTGTCTCTGCACTGAGTGCCTTCCTCCTGCCGGTTATTGCAAGGCAGATCGGAAGGAAAGCCACCCACGCCACTGCCCTGGCGATGGGTGGCGTGGCATTCATCGCCCTCTTCTTTATCAAAGAACCGACCATGCTGCTCCTGCCTATGATAGGTGTAGGCTTTGCCTGGGGCAGCATCCTCTCCATGCCTTATGCCATCCTCACCGGTGCGTTGCCGGCCGATAAAATGGGAACCTACATGGGCATTTTCAATTTCTTTATCGTGATACCCCAGATTCTGGCTGCCAGCATACTGGGATATATCACCAGCCACCTTTTTCACGGTCAGGTAATCCTTACGCTGGTCCTCGCCGGATGTTCCCTGATCCTGGGCGCTATCAGCGTTTTCCTGGTGGAAGACAAAGATGATATGTACAAACGCAGAAAAAGAAAGTGAATCGAAGGCCCGGTATGCAAGAGGACGCTGTGTCGCATCACCGGTGATTGATGCGGATGACTGTAAAAAAATATAAACCGTTCCGGCAGGTTATTCCGCAAAGCGGGAAAACGAACCATTGAACCTAATTACGCATAATGAAAAAAATAATTCTTTTATCCGTCACACTGGCCATACTGTTATCCTGTGGCAATCAAAAAGACAATCAGCAGGCAGCCGACAGCTCCGGCAGCGGCCATCCCGAATGGGTATACAATGCCGTGATCTACGAGGTGAACATCCGCCAGTACACCCCTGAAGGTACCTTCCGCGCTTTTTCCGAACAGCTGCCCAGGCTGAAGGAGCTGGGTGTGGACGTCCTTTGGTTGATGCCGGTTCAGCCAATCGGGGAGAAGGATCGCAAAGGAAGCTTGGGAAGCTATTATTCCATCCGCGATTATACCGGGGTAAACAGTGAGTTCGGTACGCTGGACGATTTCAGGATGCTGGTGCAGGAAGCCCGGGAGATGGGGATGAAGGTCATTCTCGACTGGGTGGCAAACCATACCTCCCGCGATGCCGTATGGGTGGAAGCCCATCCTGACTGGTACGTGAGAGATAGTCTGGGTAACCTGAATATCATGTACGACTGGACCGATATAGCCCGGGTGGATTACACCAAACCGGAGATGCGGGCAGCGATGATCGAGGCAATGATGTTCTGGGTGCGGGAGGCTGATATCGACGGCTTTCGCTGCGATGTGGCCGGTGAAATACCGACTGATTTCTGGGAAGTAGCCAAAGATTCTCTGACCGCTTTAAAACCTGGCCTCTTCCTGCTGGCCGAGGCGGAGAAACCGGAGCTGAACGAGTCGGTGTTCGATGCCTTTTATGCCTGGGATTTTCATCACAGGATGAATCTGGTGGCTCAGGGTAAGGAAGATGCAGATTCGCTCCGTCACTCACTGGACAGGATGATGGATCGTTTCTCACCCAACGCCATACCGATGTTTTTCACCTCCAACCACGACGAGAATTCATGGAGCGGTACCGAATTCGAGCGTATGGGAGATGCCGCCCGGTCGTTCGCCGTGCTGACCTATATGCTGCCCGGTATGCCGCTGATGTACAGTGGTCAGGAGGTGGGGCTGGATCATCGGCTGGCCTTCTTCGAAAAGGATTCGATCAACTGGGACGATGATCGCGGATTCAGCGATTTTTACAGCGGTCTGAACAGGATCAAACAGACGAATAAGGCATTGTCCGCTCAGGAGAGAGAAGGAGAAATGATAGAAATAGGCAATGATCAGCCCGCACGTGTCTGGTCGTTCAGGCGGTTGAACGAGGGCGACGAGGTGGTCTGCCTCTTTAATTTCAGCCAGGAGCCGGTGAAGGTGTCTTTTACTGAGAGGATACCGGGTGAGGGCTACGTCTCATTCCCCGATTCCGCAGAAGTCACAGCTGTGAAGGTACTGGATCTGAAACCCTGGGAATACAGGATCTATTATAAATAGGGCTTCAATGCGTCTACCCATCGGGCGATACGTTCATCGGTCAGTTCCGGTTCCGTGTCGTCATCGAGCGGCAGACCTACAAACATATCATTTACCAGTGCCCTGGAATATTCGAAGTCATACCCTTCGGGAGAGACTGCTCCAATGATGGTAGCCCCTTTCTTTACAACGATCTCATAGAGGATACCCATCGCGTCTACAAAAGAACTCGGATAGATGGAGGCATCACCCATTCCGAACAGGGCTACTGTTTTTCCCGAGAGATCGAGCTTCTCCAGCTTGGGATAGAAATCATTCCAGTCGTCCTGCAAATCCTGCACACCCCAGGTAGATACGCCCATAATCAGCACATCGTGGGTAAGAAAAGGTCTTTCATCACCATCATAAATATCCACCAGGGTGGGAGCATAGTCGGCCAGCTGTTCGGCTATCTTCTCTGCGGCCGTTTTGGTATGTTCTGTACTCGATCCGTAAATGATTGCTATTGACTTCATACGATTTATTTTGCTGTGTTTATACCGCAAAGATAATATAAGTTTTAACACAGCCAACAGGATGAGTTGTAAATATCAAAGGCTGCGAAGCAACGCAGCCTTTGATATCATTTGATGAGGTCCATTGATAACTGGTCAGGGTGCAAATGTGGTATACATTTTGAAGCTGTTGGCCGGAACAGTAATACTCATTGTTTCGGAAGGCACATACAGCGTTGTTGACGGGCTCATATAGTTATACCATATTCCGGTTTTGGGAAATGAGGCTGTCGCTGTGATGGCGTTGTTGGTGAAATTGCCGACCACCACTACCTGCCTGGCATTCCCGAGCGAAGAGAGGGTGAGGAACCTGCCGTTTTCCCAGAAGGAGGGGGTCACCTGCCAGTTGAGTGTGGCCGTGGCGGTAAATAACTCGGGATGATTCAACCGCAGTTCAATCAGTCTGGCATAGGTGTCATGCAGCTGTTTGCGCTCGGGAACAGTGTAATAGTCCCATTTGACCGGTTTCTTGCCAGTACGCCCGTTCTCATCGATGGACACATCATATCCCAGCTCCCCAAACTGCCATACCATCTTCGGGCCGGGAACGGTGAAGAAGAAGGCTGCATTGGCGCCCAGCTGCGTCATTCGGACTCCCAGATTTGTCTTTAGGATGCCGTTGCCGTATTGTGTCTGCTTGTAAGCGGCGCGCTCCTCGTCGTGGCTCTCCATATAGCTTACCAGGCTGTTTGCCGGCCGTGCGGAGGTGCCATAGTAGGCTCTGCTGAAATCGGCTTTGTCTTTCCAACCCATGGCTGCTTCCATATAAGCTTCATTGTTGTTCCGCCATACCATCATCCCCTCGTTGGAGAGCTCGGTTTCTTCCCTGTCGTCGGCGAAATGTTCCAGGATGACCAGTGCATCAGCCTTTTTAGCCTTAATAGTTGAATTGTACTCCTTAAGATATGCTATCCGATTCGGATCATGTACTCTGAATACGCCATCATCTGTAGATTGTTTTTGCGTAAACCCTTTGCTAAGATCAAAACGAAACCCATCAACCTTATACTCATCCAGCAGGAATTCCAGATTACGTTTTACAAAATCACGTACTAATTGTTTGCTGTGGTTGAAGTCGTGAAAGACGGAGAAGGGGTGGGGTGCATCTACATTGAAATAGGGGTTATTGTCGGCTGTTTTGTTGGTTGACGCATCCCACCACATCCGGGCAAAAGGGCTGGCACCGGTGGCGTGGTTGTAGACCACATCCAGTATGACTGCCATACCCCGTTGGTGACAGGCATCAATCAATTCCTTATACATCCTGTCGGTGCCGTAGGCCTTGTCCATGGCGAAGAAGAAAGCAGGGTTATAGCCCCAGCTGTCGTTGCCGTCGAACTCCTGCACCGGCATCAGCTCGATAGCATTCACACCCAGCGACTGCAGGTAATCCAGCTTCGCCATCGCTCCGTTGATGTCACTGCTTATCGTGAAGTCACGCAACAGCAGTTCATAGATCACCAGATTGTCGCGCGACGGTGTAGTGAAGTCGGTTATCTGCCAGTTATAGACCTCCTGCTGAATTTTGAAAACGGATACCATCCCGATGGCTCCGGCCGGGTAGGTTTTGTTATCGGGATAGGTAGCCGTGGGAATGTATGGGTCGTTCGCCGGATCGAGCACCTTGCGGGCATAGGGATCAGCGACGCGGATGGGATCCTTGCCTGTATTGCCCACATAGTACTGGAAGGCATATTCTTTCGCGGGATCCAGACCGGTAAGGGTGATCCACCAGCATCCGGCAGCCTGATCCCAGGTCATTTGTGAGTTGGCCTCATTGCTCAGTGTCCAGTTGTTGAAGTCACCCACCACATGGGCAAAATCCTTGCGGGCTCCATACTTGTCCTTGTCATACAGCACCAGTGTCACGGTGCTGTTGTTCACGATGTTGATGCCATACTGCATGCCTGCCGGCATGGCTCCTGTTTTGATCGCTCCCGGCTGGAACGGTTTGTATTTACTGTCGGTGATGTATTCAATAAAGGAGTCGTTGTCAATTCCTTTCTTCGTGCCGTCGGCATTCCGTATCACGATGCCTATTTTGTTGACCGGTGTCTCGTCCGAGCCGAACCATTGGCGGATGGACGGTGATAATTTGATGCTCCAGGTGGATGGTTCACCCGTCACCTTGGTCATCCTGCATTTGGCGATGTTCTCATTCCATGCTGCCGGCACATGTTCCCAGGTACCCTCACTCACCACGCCGATATGGATATACACGTCACCCGTGTAGTTGTAAAGTGGCGATCCTGCGGGTGCCTTGAACCAGATGGTCAGCTCCTTGTCGGCATCCACAGCCGAAGGACCCCAGGAGAGCCCCTCTTTGATCGTGAGCGGAGGCTCCGGTTTCGGCTCCGGCTCCGGAATGACCGCAGGGTCCTCTCCGCAGGCAGCAGCAAAAAGAAGTAGAAACAGAAAGAAAAGATACCTGTATTTTATTTTCATACCATTCGTTTATTCTTTACTTCAAGGTGTGTGGAATACTTCGTCATGCATATACTGGTGGAACAATGATTCTCAGACTCATTTCATTTCTCCGTTCCAGGGAAAAGCACACTATTCAATGATGTATACCTGTTTTGGTTTCAGCGTCATGTTCCCCTGCAGTGAAACGGTTTCACCCGAAAGCAAATCCCTTCCGCCGGTTCTTCCCTGTATAGACTCGGCATACCGGTCAAGGTTTATTTTCACCTCTTTCGATGTCCCGTTCATCAATACCAGTATGTTTTTATCGCCAAGATAGCGTTCGTACACATAGACACCCTTCTGCAGTACATAGTGTTTCATCCCCCCATCAGCAATGATTGGGTTGTCCCTGCGCCAGTGCAGCAGCTTGCTGAGGTAGTCGAACGCCTCGTTTTGGATGGCATCACGACCATCAGCAGTGAAATGATCGGTCTTGTCACCCGGCCATCCTCCCGGCACATCCAGGCGGACATAACCGTCATGCTTGCTCTTGTTGCCATGCATCAGCAACTCGGTGCCGTAATAAAGCTGGGGTGTGCCGGGCATGGTGAGCAGGAAGGTGACCGCCTGCTTCCAGCCGGAGAGGTCGGCAGGATACTCCTTCAGAAACCGGTCAGTATCGTGGTTGTCGAGAAAGCGCAGCACATTGGATATATCGGGATAGATAAAATCGTAGCTCATGTGGTCGAAGATGCCGTGCAGCCCTCCGTTCCATTCGGTGGTCTCCTCAAAGAAGGCCGTGTGCGACAAACCCATGAAGCGGAAGTCCATCACCGATTTCAGTCTTGTATTCCGTGGGTTCAACGGGCTGTTTCGTTGCCAGAAGGCGGTGCCGATGGGATTGTTGAGCCACGCTTCACCCACGATATTGTAGTGGGGATATTCTTTCTCCACAGCCTCAATCCAGTCCGCCATCATCGCATAATCGGCATAGGGGTAGGTATCCTGCCGGATGCCATCTACACCGGAGTACTCGATCCACCAGATGCTGTTCTGGATCAGGTACTTCGCCACATGGCGGTTGCGCTGGTTGAGATCGGGCATGGTAGGCACAAACCAGCCGTCCACCATCCTGCTCTTGTCGAACCCAGAAGCGTAGGGATCGAAATACATCTCCTTCATATGCGATGTCTGCACGTATTCCTCCAGGTTGTTGAACCAGTCGGCCGAGGGCACATCCTTCATCCAGGGATGGTCGCTGCCGCAATGGTTGAAGATCATGTCCATCACCACCTTCATCCCCCTGGTGTGGGCATCATCGATCAGTTTCCTGTACGCTTCGTTGGTTCCGAAGCGGGGATCCACCCGGTAGTAGTCGGTAGTGGCGTAACCGTGGTAGGAGCCTCCCTCCATATCGTTCTCCAGCACCGGGTTGAGCCATATGGCGGTGACTCCCAGATCGGAGAGGTATCCCAGCCGATCGGAGATTCCTTTGAGATCGCCGCCGTGTCGGGCACTGGGATCCTCCCGGTCCACCCGGTAGGGCATCTTCATCTTTATCTGGTCGTTCGACGGATCACCGTTGGCGAAACGATCGGGCATGATCAGGTAGAGCACATCGGAGGAGCCGAAGCTTTCGATCACCATCCGTTCCGGGTTGCGTTCCTTCAGTTCATAGGGCAGGGTGATCTTTTTCTTCCCACTGGTGAAGATCAGATTGAATGTCTCAGGAGCCGCCTTGGAAAGATCCAGATAGATCAGCAGATAGTTGGGGCTCTGCAGGGTGACCACCTCTTTGATGGTGATGTTTTTGGATGAAACAGCGGGTGTGTAGGCCGCGATATTGTCACCGCTCACCATCAGCTGCACTTCTGTCTCCTGCATGCCGCTCCACCAGAAAGCCGGGTCGATGCTCACCTGTTGTCCCTGCAAGAGAGAAGCGATAAATATGAATGATAGGAGTATTGATGTTTTTTTCATCCTGATTCGTTTTCTTTTGGTTATTTTTCAGCTATCAGCTATCAGCTATCAGCTTTCATCTATCAGCTTTCAGCGCTCAGCTGTCAGCTCTCAGCTTTATTTTTCTTATTTCTTACAGCTTACAACTTACAACTTACAGCTTACAACTTACAGCTTATAGCTTACAACTTACAACTCTTTCTGAATTTATTCAATAAAAGCATCGAGTGCTTTGGTCGGGCGGCCGTCGTCGCCCCAGGCACTGAGTGCATAACGACTCCACGAACGGGCACCCTGCGGTTCCCAGTATAAGACACCCAACCCTTTGCCGTCGGGGACCTCTTTCACTTTCCGGATCACCGCACGGAGCATGTCATAGGTGTGCTGTGGCTTGCTGTCTTCACCACCCACTTCCACTACCATCACCTCTTTGTTGTACCGGCTGGCCATATCGTTCAGGTTGAAGCCCAGGTCGTCGATGATCTCACTGTAATCGGGCTTGCCTTCCAGCCAGTAGGGATAGAAAGACATACCGATGATATCATATTTCGCTCCTACTTTCTCTGCATTGTCGAACCACCAGCGAAAACGCTCGTTGTTGTTGCCCTGATCCACATGCAGGATCACCTTGCTGGCGGGACTGACCTCCTTGATGGCATCGTAGCCACGGTTGATCAGTTGAACGAGCTGTGGCCAGTTGTCGGTATGTCCTTCCGGATGAATCATGCCGGAAGGAATCTCATTGCCCACCTGCACCCATTCGGGTGTAACGCCGGCCTCTTTCAGCGCGGTCATCACCCCTTTGGTATAATCATACAGCGCCTCTTTGAGCTGTTCGAAGGAAAGGTCTTCCCACTCCTTGGGCTTATGCTGCTTGCCGGGATCCGCCCAGCTGTCGCTGTAATGCAGGTTGATCATCACCTGCATGCCCCATTCCTTTGCCCGTTTGGCCATGGCTACCGTCTCACCGGTACTGCAATGGCCGCTGTAGGGGTCATCCGACGGGTTTACCCATGCACGCAATCGAATGGCGTTGATCCCGTGGTCTCTGAGTATCCTGAAACAATCTTCCGCTTCCCCCCGGTCGTTATAGAAGGTGTATCCGCTTTGTTCCATCTGCGGCAGCCAGCTGATGTCGGCTCCCCGCACGAAAGAAGTGTCATTGCTCACCGTCTCTGTGGTGTGCTGGCAGGAGAGAAGGAAAAACAACAGCGAAAGACAGCAATAAATGGTTCTTTGCATACAATGAAAATGTTTTGTCTTACTTGCCATGATCCATTTTCCCGATGGATCGCATGCCGGATTATACAGATGGAAAAGCACGGCACTGGTGCCGCGCTTTTCCGGAGAGATGCTCTATTGTTTTGTCATTGTGGCTTTAAACTGACTGGAGTCAGACAGATCGAGTGTGATCAGGTAAGTACCTGCCACTGCCACGGGAATGTTATCTCCGCCATAGCCAAGGTTGTTCATGACTCCTCCCAGGTTGATATCCCAGCCGTTGTTGGCCCTGAACTTGAAGCTGCCGGTTCCCAGTGTGGCGGAAACACTCCAGAGTCCGGTTGCCGGATCATAGGTCATTGGTGTGGAGGTATCCCAGCCACCGGCTGTGGCGTCACCAATCAATCCCCATTCGGTTTTCACCATCGTATAGACAGGACTTCCTGAGAGATCCACGTTCAGTTTGTACATGCCTGCTTCGCCTACCTTCAGGTTGTCTGCTCCTCCGTCGGTGGATAACGTACCGTCACCGCCGTCACCATAGTTGGTGCCGCTCCAGCTGGGTGCTGTGGTGAATTTGAACTCAATTCCTGCCGCTCCGAAGTATACATACCCGTCATATTTGAAGTCGAAATTGCGGTTGTAGAGTGTAGGTGCCGTAGCGGGATCCCATCCCTGATGACCGCCGGGAACGTATAGCTCCAGGTTCATCTCGCCGATCAACTCGATGGTGTAAGTATATTCCATCATGTTGAGGGTGATCTTTACCCATCCCGGTTCAGTCACGCGCATGGCCTGCGCGCCATCCAGGATGATATCTCCTTCCAGTGCGGTATTACCATCCACCGGATTACCCAGTACGCCATCCCAGGAGGCTGCATCCTTGCTCGATTTGGGCACAATCTTGAAGTATCCCGTCACATTATTGACCAGGATGGTGAAGATGGGGTCTTCATAGACATCCTTGCCGCTGTGGTCGAACTGGTAAGCTGCCAGATCATTGATATTCCATCCGTTAATATCGCCAATCAGGTAGTACTCCGTCTCAATCACCGGCCCGACAGGTGTCACGGTGACCGGTCCCAGTACAATGGGTGTGGGTATCTGTGTAGAGGCGGTTCCGTCAACGATATAATAGGTAGCACGCAGATAGATGGTGCGGGCGTTGGGCGCCTTCCCGTAGAGGCTTTTAACCGCTTCATTCAGGTCGGTAGCAGTCACGGTTGCTGTATTGAGATCACTGCTGGCAGGGAGTGCCACTCCTGTGGCAAAATCCTGTGTACCTGATGCCTCTACCGTGAATTTCACGGTGGCACCTTCGGCCAGTGCCGGTGTGGCAGTAGTCTTGATCGCTTCCAGCGGTGTTTCTGCTTCGAGCTTTTCTTCCGTCAACACAACAGGCGTGCTGAGCCCCGATCCCAGGGCAAAGGTAAATCCGGTAACCGTTTGTGCGACCTCCTGCTCATACGCTTGTGGCGGAGCGGCTACATGGTCGTACACATCTTCACATGCAGCAAAAAACAAGACTGCGAGAAGGGTTGCATATAGATAAAATTGTTTCATACGATGATATTTTATGGGGTGTTGAGAAAACCTCTCTCCGGTGAAAGAGGTTTTCTGTAATTGCTGTTATTCAATCTTGCCGGTCCGGGTGGTGAAGTTGATATAAAGCTGCTGTCCCGCATTGCCGGTAACACGTTCCTGATCCCCTCCTGCACCGCGGGGAACGAACACGCCGTTGAATACCAGGAATTCGGTATGCCACCACTCCTGTCCCGGCAGCTTAATGCTGGCGCGCACTTCACCTGTGTTCGTAAAAGCAGGAGAAACAAAGGAAGCATCAGCTCCCAGAGAGAGTGCGGGCACTGTAAAACGATATTTTTCATCCGTAGTATCCCAGTTGCCTCCGGCCGTTTGTCCCTGCAGCTGCACATGGGGCGGATAGAAATCGACAGCATAGTCATAATCACGTCCGTTGATGGTGGTAGTCACCACAGCAATGTACCAGCCCGGATTCCCGATGCCGAAATTACCGCCTGCATCGGTGACGCCCGCCAGTGTGGCTGACTCTGCACCGAGGGTTGCCTGGCCAAAGCCAAACTCATTCCCGTCCCACGCCTTGGCTGTGTTGAATTTAATTTGTGCATTATCGCCGCCATCGGTCTGTCCGAGGTATTGCATCGCCCAGAACTTGCCGGGTGTACCCCATACGGGAATCATCTCCGTAGCTCCGTCCCAGCTCCAGTTGCCGGCCACATTGCCTATCAGGTACATGTTCTCCGGCATCACCATCGGATCGAGTGCGAAGTATCCTTTCACCTGTGGCAGGGTGATCACATTGGAATAAACCTGTCCCACATTCTTTTCATTCAGTTTGGAGGAGAGGCGTACATAGAGCGGGTGGGGATCCGCAGGGTAGGCACTCTCGTCGGTGATACCGTGCATGCCTACCAGTGCCAGTGCCAGATCGGCAGCGTTGATCGCGAATTTCGCCGTGGTGTAGCTGCCGGGCAGTGTCACAAAATCGGCAAAATCGCTCGTGAGAGATACCTCTACACTGTAGATGGCTACTGCGGTAAAGCCATAATCGGGTTGTGATGTGGTGAACTCAATGGTTTCCGTGTTCTTCAGGTCGTAAATACCTGAGGCATACTTCGGCACGTTGAGCACGAAGCTCTCCGGCTGTTGCAGCACAACCTTTTCATCCTCCTGGCACGACCAGCTTAGTCCGAGAATGGCCAGCAGTACTATGATATAATATGTTTTCTTCATCGTTTCGTCTTTTAGAAATTCATTGTATAACAAATCAATAACCGGTGTTCTGTACCAGGTTTATGTTGGCTCCCAGGTCGTCTGCCGGGATAGGGAATACATTGAGATAGCTCTCCACGGATCGTCCTTCAGCTACATTTCCTTTCCAGGGCCAGAGATAGGAGGATCCGGCAAGCTTGCCAAAACGAACCAGGTCGGTACGGCGTTGTGCCTCGTAGAAGAATTCCCGTCCTCTCTCATCCAGTATATAGTCCAGCGTAAGCTCTCCCGCTGTGATGGCGGCAGCATTGTCATCGCTGTAAGAACGTTTGCGCAGGTTATTCACCAGCTGCAGTGCTGTTGCGGCATCACCGCCGGTACCACCGCGCAACACCGCTTCGGCATAGTTGAGATAGATCTCACCCAGCCGGAAGAGCGGGAAATCGGTGAAGGCAATATTGCTGGGGGGGAGTGTGCCATCGCTGTTGCGGTTGTAATATTTCACCACAGGAATACCGTTGTTGGTAAAGAGGGATGGATCCACGATCTCCACATTTTCGGTATAATCGAGACGCAGCATGGAGAAGCGACTGTCGGCTTCATGCTGATACTCGCGTTCAAAGGTTCTCAGCAGGGCGCTGGTGGCACGGTTACCCTGCCATGCTCCCACGGCATTCACCTCAGCCTGCAAATCGGAAGGCTCCATCGCACTGAGCAGGAAGGTCATCCCTCCCCAGGTCTGTGTGTCTTCACCTTCATAGCGGATAGGGAATATGATCTCCACAGATTTGTGGTTGTCTGCCTTAAACACATTCGCATAGACAGGGTCGAGCTGGTAGTTCACAGCCAGCACTTTCTTGCTGTAGGTGATGCTTTCCGTAAATTTCTTCACCCCTATGTAAGTCTCTGCATTCAGGTAGAGACGGGAGAGCAGTGACCAGTTGGCCGCTTTGTGCGCACGTCCGTAGTTGGTTGTATTGTAACCCACAAAGGGGTCGGGCATATCTGGTTCGCAGGCAATCAGCTCTTTTTCGATGTAATCGAACAGGTCTGCAGCCATAATCTGCGGGGGAAGGGTGCTTCCCACAGGGCTCTCTTCGTTGACGAAAGGTACATTCCTGAACATATCGAGCAGATAGTAGTAAGCCAGCGCACGATGAAAACGGGCTTCAGCCCTGTAGCTGATAATCTCGGCCTGATCGGCCGCGCTCACCCCTCTGCTGTTTAACACCTCTTCCGTCGTCTCTCTCAGGAAGGCATTCGCCAGGTTGATCTGGTAGTAGAGACGATAGTAGAAACCCTTGATAAATACATTGCTTGCTGACCAGGTGTTGTAGTTCAGGTCGGGAATACCCACATCGTTCCAGGCGCAGTGTGCCTCATCGGTGGGCAGTTGCTGTAGGTTCCACAATCCTCGCAGAAAGGATGCCTGGCTACCGCCATCCACACCCGCCACATCGGGGTCTCCATCACCGCCGCTGTTGCCGCTGATGGCCAGTCCTGCATATATCTTAGCCAGCAGTTCCTGGTAAGGCCCTATTTCACTTCCGAAAACCACATCCGATACCAGCTCTTCCTTGTCGAGCGGTATGGTGTTCAGATCGTCCACACAGGATGAGACACCTCCGGTCATCAGGCTGAGCAGCACGAACAATAGAATAGTATATTTAGCTGTTTTCATACGAAAATATTTTATTTTTTTTCATTAAGGTGATGAAACGTGGACTGAGTGTCGAAACCTGCTTGCCTCATTTTACAGTCATGCCCGTTTCACCGATCTTTCAGGAATTAAAAATTTAAATTAAGTCCCAGAATGAATACCCGTGGGTGCGGATAGATGTTATTGTCTATACCGTTATTGGTAAATTCAGGGTCGAGGCCGTCATATTTCGTGATCACAAAAGGATTTTGTACCGTGAAATGGATCCTGCCGGATTGCGGGTCGTTCAGCAGATGGGTAAAGTTGTAACCCAATGAAATGTTATCCATCTTCAGGAAGGATGCATTCTGGATGTAATGGCTCGATTGATACTGCACTGCTTCGAAATTGGTGAAGGTGGCACTGTTTACCCTGTTCTTCAGCCATCCGGAGGGGTCGAAAGTGGTGTTTTTCGATTGTCGGTTCGACTGGATATTGTTATAGGCATAGTTGCCTATGTTACCGCGTAGGGAAAAGTTGAAATCCCAGTTCCTGTAGGATAGCTGAGAGGACAATCCCATGTAAACGTCCGGAGCCGCATTTTTATAGACGATCAGGTCATTCTCATTGATGGCACCATCGGCGTTCTGATCTACATATACGCCTTCCACCGGCCTGCCTTCCTCGTTGTAAACCTGTTCGTACACATAAAATGAACCGGCCGGATAATTGACCGCATGGATGGCAATGTTATTACCGGTACCACCATCGATGCCGCCAAAACGTACCCCCACATAGTTCGGGTCATCGTTGATGGTCAGTTTGGTGATCCTGTTCTGGTTATACGTCACATTGTAGCTCAGGTTCCAGTTCCAGTCCCTGCTGACTACCGGGCGGCCGGTGATGGTGAACTCAACCCCTTTGTTCACCAGCTCACCCACGTTGGTGAGCAACTGGTTGCTGAAGTTGGTACCCGCAGCGATGCCGACGGTGTTCAGCAGGTCAGTGGTCTTGCGATAATACACATCAAAGGCACCGCTGATGCGGTTGTTCAGGAAACCATAGTCGAGACCGGCGTTATAGGTGGCTGTCTCCTCCCATTTCAGGTTCTCGTCGTACGCCAACGGGCGGATGAGTGAAATCATCTGATCGCCGAAGAAATAGTTGGCACCTGCCTGGCTGTAACTGTATCGTCCCATCCAGGGATAATCACCGCTGCCCAGGTTCTGTTGTCCTGTCACACCGTAACCTAAACGCAGTTTCAGGTCTGACATCACACCGCCGGCATCAGCCATGAATGGCTCGTTGATGATTTTCCAGGCGAAGGCTGCAGAGGGGAACAGACCCCATTTGTTGTCGGGGCTGAATCTTGAGGAGCCGTCGTTTCTCAATGTGAGTGTGAGTAAGTAACGGTCCAGTAGTGCGTAGTTCAAACGGCCGAAGAAGGAGACCACGAAGCTCTCTGTAGCGTAATCGTTGCCATCCCTGTAGAACGCATCACCTGTCTCGGCTGCCATGGCGGCCGAATAGGGATAGGTGTTGTCCGATTCATTGTAGAACCGTTGCCAGGAATAACCACCCATGACATCGAAGCGATGGATATCCATATCCTTGGCATAATTCAGATAAAAATCGAGCAGGGTGTTGCTCTTGTACTGGCTGTAAGTGGTATTTTCGCCCCAACCCGATTTAAAACTGCCCCAGGTATAGCTCATCGGTGAGTTATCCTCAATAATCACCTCTCCCTCACTTTTGGAAATATCATATCCTACGTTGAGGTTGGCTCTCAGTTCTTCCAGGAACGGCATCCTGTAATCAAGTTGCAAGTTGCCAATACTGCGCATCACTTCAGCGTTGTCCTGTTTCTGCATCAGAATAGCGAGCGGATTGGACAGTGCAATGTCGATGGGTGTTCCGTCAGGTTTCAGTGTCATATGATAACCATTGCCGTAGTTGGAAGGTGTTGCTGCATAGACCGGCATAGTGGGGTCAAACTGGGTAGCCGAGTTGATCGCTCCCTGGTCTGCAAAACGATTGGTGTTGTACATCCCCCTGGCGTTCAGCTGTACCCTGAGCTGATCATCAAAGAAGCTGGGAGAGAGATTCACGCTGCCGGTATACCTTTCCAGATTGGACGTTCTCAGGATACCGTTTTCATTGGTGTATCCAACAGATACACGATAGGGCAACATCTCCGCTGCCGTGCCGGATACACTCAGGTTATGGTCTGTGCTGGCAACTGCTTTGTAGAAGATCTTATCCTGCCAGTTAGTCTCGCTATTACCCAATGCGGCGGCCTGCTGGCTGTCTTCGCCAAAGGAGCTGATCACATAGTTTCTGAACGTGGGGGCATCCATCACGTCTACTGCGCCTGTACGGGTACTTACCGAGAAGTTACCGTTATAGGAAACTTTTGCGGTACCACTTGCCCCTTTCTTTGTTGTGATGATGATGACACCGTTGGAGGCGCGGGAACCATAAATGGCCGTTGCCGAAGCATCTTTCAATACGGTAAAGGTCTCGATGTCGTTTGAATTGATGGTGCTCAAAGGATTGGACATCCCGCTTACACCCGTGGCGTTATCCACCGGTACACCGTCGATCACGATCAGCGGATCGTTGCTGGCCGACATGGATGATCCGCCACGAATACGGATGTTGGCAGCCGATCCCGGAGCTCCACCCGACGATACAATGCTCAGACCGGCTACTTTACCTGCCAGCAGATCAGACGGGGAGGTGGCCAGCCCTCTGTTCAGCTTGGTGGCATCGACAGCCACGACCGATCCTGTCGCGTCATCTTTCCGCACGCTCCCGTAACCAATCACCACCAGTTCTTCGAGTAACTCAGTGTCTTCTTCCATCACGATCCGGATGTTTGTTCTGTTGTTGATGGGAATAGTCTGGGGTCTGTAGCCAATGTAGCTTATCTCCAGTACACCGTCAGCCGGTGCCTGCAGCATGAAGTTGCCATCATAATCGGTCACTGTCCCCGATGAGGTCCCCTGTAACAGAATGTTGGCGCCAATAATGGGTTCACCGCCGCTGTCCGTCACCGTTCCCCGTACATTTATCGTCGTGCCTGTCTGGGCACTGACCGATAAAACCATTAGCATACCCGATAACACCGTCATCAGGAAAGCTTTCCTGTTTTTTTTCAAATTTAAATGCATTTTTTGTTAACGTTATAAGATTAACTGATTCATACTCTCTTTATTCTCTATAAATAACAGAAACGGTACAATGAAAGGTTAATTTTTCATTGTATCATTCCCTCCGCCAATGGCACAAAGTTAAATGAACCTGGAGGGTATGGTGCTGGAGAAGGTGGTTTTAACCACCTTCTCCTGTGCAATCGATTGCATTTTTGAAGTGTAAAAAATATACTATCAATTAGTTATCCGATGGTGTGCGGAGATGAATAATTGACAAATATAATGAAAAGAATGTTAAATCGGGACAGGAAAAGCCGTTTATTCCTTTCTTTTTGTTCCGGTCAGGGGATGATTGGCCTGTTTTTGGGTATTGGCTTACCGGTAAGCTGTCTTATTTTTTTTCTCTGCTTTATGCTTTGCCAGGCCTTCCTCTTTTTTGGGCCTTTTAGTGGTAATGATTCTTCTGAGCTTCATGAGAAAGCGTTTGCTGGGTTTGCTCTTCAAATAGGTCTCAATGTGGCGTGCCCGTTTTTCTTCCAGAATCTGGTCGATTCGGATGAGTATCCCCGACTCTTCCACCTGTCCGAACTCGTCGTTGATCGCAGTACCAAAAAAACGCATGGTGGGCGACAGGCTCATATAGGCATTGACCAGTGGCGGAATATTCCATCCCAGGGCTCTCACCTCCCTGTTGAGAATTTTATAGTCATCCCTGAAATGCTTGCCGTGGAACAGGTTTTTCATTTTTTGCTCGTCTGTTTCTGTGATAAGAGGGTCGATCGGTGTGACAAGCTTATATTCGTCAGGGAAGTGCTTGTGGAGGAAATAGAGAATCATGTTGCGCGCCTCTTTATTGTAGGTACCGTACATGGTTACTTTACCGAAAAAATAATTGATGCCGGGATCGATCACGGTGAGGGCACCCAGTCCGTCCCACAGGTTGTCGAGGGCAAAAATACCCTTTCTTCCCAGCAATGTGGACTGGTATTCCAGTGAGACAAAAGAACGGCCCAGTTCAACCGTGGTAGGCAGAAAATCGGTGATGAACTGCTGCGAGAAATGGTAAAGGTGGGCTGTGGCCAGCATCGGTTTGCCCTCCTCGTCGAACTCCACATCCGTACCACAGATGAAACGGTAACCTCCCAGGATCTCTTCATTCTCCGGATCCCAGACAATCAGTTGCCGATAGGGCACATCCATCAGGTCATACTTGTCGATATCTGCTTCCAGTCCGGTACCACCGCCGTAATGACGAAACGCGATCTCGCGCAACCGGCCCACCTCACGCATCAGGTTGGGAGAATCATGAGCCGTGAACACATATATTTCATTGTTAGCCTTATTGGTGATTCTTACCCGTTTCTGAACGGTGAGCTCACTTTTTATCAAATCTTTGTTTACCGGTTCTATGATCTTTTCCATACTTTGGTTGCATTACATGTTTTTTGTCTCTTCAGGGAATACACCACCTCCTTGACATACTGTGCCCACGCTGACGGTGTCTTTGAATCGTCGAAGGTTTGCCAGGGAATAGGCTTGCCAAAGGTGATGGTGAATGTTTGATGGCTGTTTTTAAACATTTCGTCCGGTAGATAAATCAGTTCTATATTGAATTTAATGCCTGTCGCCTTGCGGATATTGGCGAAATTGTAAAAGAAGTTGGAGTTTCTGCCTTCGAAATGTACCGGAATGACATCTCTTTTGTATTCCACCGATTTGATGATGAAACTTTTCATCCATTCCAGGTCCCTGATCTCTCCTTTTTGTTTTCGGGAACATAAACCGGCAGGAAACGTGATGATCTGGTTTTCGGATGCATACGCTTCGTTGATCCATCGGGCCGAATCCCTGGCCTGTGCTCCGTATTTGTTGACAGGGATAAAAATGGGCTTCAGCGGATCAATATAATAAAGGATATCGTTCACAAGGTATTTGATTTTACCATTGAACATCTTTCCGACAACAGAAGAGAGGCAGATGCCATCCAACCCCCCCAGCGGGTGATTCGACGCAAAGAGATAACGGCCGGTGCGGGGAATATTTTCTTCTCCCTCCAGTTGAAGCGTCAGTCCGAACTCATTCTTCACCAACGCATGCATAAACTCCACCCCTTCCGCATCACGGTTTCGTTCCAGAATGCCGTTGATATCTTCCTGGTGGACAGTCCGCTTCAAATAACGGATTAAAAAACCGGGGATTTTATTGTAATATTTCGGGGTTTTGCCCTTTAAAACTTTATCAATGTCAATCCTGAATGCATTGTGTAGGCTCATTGCATTTTCCTCAACTTCAAATTCGTCGCAAATGTACAAAAATTAGTCAAAGCATGAGTTAGGATTGGAAATATTTATTCTCTCCGCCAGAAAGTGGGGAAAATGACTTTCCCTGTATATTTTTTTTATCATTCAGCTAGTCAGTGTTATAGTTTGTATTTTCAGGCTGTTGATAACTTTTTAAAAATTTTATGGGGGGAAAAGTGGGGAGAAGTGGATAATTTTGTACTTTTACAGTGTATAAATCTCTATTGAATTGAATTTGATGTAGAAATGTTGCAATTTCTGGGAAATATGGAGGCAAAAGCCGATGCAAAAGGAAGAATTTTTGTGCCGGCCATTTTTCGTAAACGTCTGCAGGGCGAGGGTGAAGAGTTTTTGGTGCTTCGGAAAGATATTTTTCAGGAATGTCTTGTCCTTTATCCCGGAAGTGTATGGGAGAAAGAGATAGAGACGCTTCGGGGTAGATTGAACAAGTGGGACAGAGAACAGCAGCAGATTTTTCGCCAGTTCGTGCTGGATGCTGAACGGCTGGAAATGGATGCGAGCGGGCGTGTGCTAATCCCCAGACGCTACCTGCAGATGGTCTCCATCGAGGCAGATGTGCGGTTCCTCGGTGTGGATGAAACCATCGAGGTTTGGGCGAAAGAGAGGCTGGAAAAGCCGCTGGTGGATCCCGATGTGTTTTCTTCAAAATTACAGCAACTGATGGCGCATTTACCCTAGACAACAGGGAAAATGGCTGTTGGATAATGAAATAACATCTCAGCAATGGCAGTCAACAACAGGCAGACGGAAATGTATCACACTCCGGCATTACTCAGCGAAAGCGTTGGCGGATTGCGTGTCATTCCCTCCGGTGTGTATGTGGATGTCACCTTTGGGGGTGGCGGCCATTCCCGGGAAATCTTAAGCCGGCTGGGTGATGATGGCCGGCTGATCGTTTTTGATCAGGATGAGGACGCGGCTCAGAATGCGTTTGACGACAGGCGGTTCATCTTTGTGCGAAGCAATTTCCGTTTTCTGAAGAATTTTTTGCGTTATCATGAGATAGAGCAGGTAGATGGTATCCTGGCCGACCTGGGTGTTTCGTCGCATCATTTCGACGATTCTGCACGCGGTTTTTCGTTCCGCTTCGAAGGAGAGCTGGATATGCGGATGAACCGCAACGCACATCAGAAGGCTGCCGATATCCTCAATGCGTATTCAGAAGAGAAGTTGGCGGACCTCTTCTTCCTGTACGGGGAATTGAGGAATGCCCGTAAGATTGCCTCTGCCATCGTGACGTTCAGGGAGGCAAAAAAGTTTGCGGAGACGAAGGATCTGCTTTCAGTGTTGGAGCCGTTCGCCTTTAGAGACAGAGAGAAAAAAATACTGGCACAGGCTTTCCAGGCACTTCGTATTGAGGTGAACGGTGAGATGGAGGCACTGAAGGAGATGCTTACGCAGGCGCTGCAGGTGTTGAAGCCGGGTGGCCGGCTGAGTGTGATCTCCTATCATTCACTGGAGGACCGGCTGGTGAAGAATTTTTTCAGGACCGGTAATTTTGAGGGAGACCTGATCAAGGATTTTTACGGTAACGTGGAAACCCCTTTTGAATTGATCAACCGGAAAGTGATTGTACCTTCCGATGAGGAACAGCTGCGTAATCCGCGTGCACGAAGTGCTAAGCTCCGCGTTGCGGAGAAAAAAGTAGTAAGTAGTAAGCTGTAAGTTATAAGTAGTAAGTTGTAAGAAATAAGAAAAATAAAGCTGACCGCCGATAGCTGAGAGCTGACTGCTGAGAGTTGAGCGCTAAAAGCTGATCGCTGACCGCTGAAAGCTAAAAAAATATGAAAATCAGGTTCGATAACATACGCAAATCGTTTGTCCATGTTTTTGGAGGAAGTGTTCTCACTGAGAATTTCTTCCTCCGGAACATGAGATTTATTCTTGTGGTCGTGCTGATTATGATATTGTTTATCAGTCACCGTTATGCCGTGTTGCAGCAGATGTCGGAAATTGAACGACTCGAGCGGGTGCTGAAGGATGCGAAATATGAGTCGCTCACTATTTCATCCAGCCTTACGGAAGCGGGCAGGCAGGGAGAGATTGAACGGCGGGTGGAGGAGGCCGGTCTGGAGTTGACGGTAACGAATGAACCGGTCTATTATATCGATAAATAGTCTTCTTGAAATACAATGATGATGGAAGAGCCAAACAGGAAAGACAAAAAAGGTGTTTTAGGCAGATACGGACTGATCGTGTCGGTGTTGATGCTGTTTGCTGTGATGATCATCTTTTCGGCAGCTAAGATTGTGTTCACCGCTGAAGGGAAGAAGTGGCGTGAGGTAGGTGAGAAGGAGACCGTCATCAGAGATCGGGTCATCCTGCCCAAAAGAGGAAATATATATACGTTCGATGGTAAATTGCTGGCTACCACCGAGCCTCTTTACAGCATTTATATGGACTTCTGGGCAGACGGCATCGAGAAAGATACACTGATGAAGTATGCAGGGGATCTTTCAGTGGCGCTGGCCAAAAAATTTCCCGACAGAACTGCCTCCCAATATAAGAACGTGATCCTGAACGGTTGGAAGATGCGTGAGAATGAGCAACGGCAGATAAGGGAGAATGAAGCAAGAGGTATCGACAAGAAAGTCCCGATTCGTTCCCGTTATGTGAAGATATTACGCAGGGACATCTCCTATGTGGACCTCAAGGAGATTCGGACCTATCCGTTCTGGAACCAACGTTCCAACCGCAGCGGGCTGATAGCCGAAGAGCGGAATGCCCGCAAGAAGCCTTTCGGAAACCTGGCTACCCGTACGGTGGGGAATGTGTATAAAGACCTCGATAAGGGTGGTGCCAGCGGGCTGGAGCTGAAATATGATTCACTGCTGCGCGGTGTGCCGGGTGTGAAGTTTCGACAGAAAATCCAGGGAAAATGGATGGATGTGGTGGAAAAACCGGCCGCGGAGGGTTGGGATATTGTCACCACCATCGATGCCGATATACAGGATATCGCCGAGCGCTCCCTGCGCGATAAGCTCATTGAGACGGAGGCAGAGTCGGGAACAGCCATCATTATGGAGGTGCAAAGCGGCGAAATCAAGGGTATCGTGAACCTCGACCGCATGGGTGAAGGAGTGTATGCCGAGGGAAATCCAAACGCTTTCTCCTATATGAATGAGCCGGGATCAAC
>Ga0209347_1002905_pt1 | contig 21312 bp, 19 predicted proteins | sample AutmiccommuBRH23_FD_187382 | JGI IMG/M metagenome (GOLD analysis project Ga0209347, IMG submission 187382) | Deep subsurface microbial communities from Mt. Terri, Switzerland - Autotrophic microbial communities BRH/23 (SPAdes) (version 2) | ecosystem: Environmental > Aquatic > Deep subsurface >...
CACATTGACTGGCATTTATAGAAGCAAGTATTGACGGTAGAATTCTCCTAGTATTGGCGTATTGTCAGTACATTTCTTCCGCCATTGGCAGCGAGATGCACGCCGTCATTTTAGGTGAGAAGCGACAAAATCGGATGTAATCAGGTTCTGTGAGATGCTTAGAAACGGTGCATTGATAGAAAACCCTAAGATTGAGTTAAAGCGTCAATAGTGGGATTTAGAAGAAATTAGTGGAGTTAATGAATTCATAAAAGATGTCACAGCAATGGCAAACACTCAGGGTCCTAATGGTTACTTCATAATTGGTTTGGATGATAAAGGTAACCTCCACAATAGTCCTCCTGCAAATGACCCAGCTAAAATTAGAGGGATGCTATTAAAAAAGGTTCAAGAGCCAATGGATGTTGAATTATATGAGCATAGAATTGATGACAAGATAATCTCGGTGATTGAGGTTCCCTTTTCAGCAAACAAACCACACGTTATCAAAGAGTATATTCATAAGAAAAGTGTTACCAATATGTTCATTCCAATAAGAAAAGGAACTTCAGTAAACGCCGCAAGCAAATATGATTTGGACGCGATGTATTTTGAACGAGGAAAATATTTGTCTACACTTTATAGCTTAACTATTGGATTACAGGACCTAGTTAAGGTTCTTATGGTAATTAAAGATGGGGATTCAACCAAGGTATTATTAGAGTTTCATGCGCTAGTAATCAATAGGGGAATAAATACCGACTACATTTCATCCGGAAGTTTAATAATTGAGGAGTGTAGTGACAGTTCATTAGTAGGGCAATCATTTAACCTAATAGGTTATAAAGATAATCAATCGAAATCACATTTAATAGAATTTAGCGACTTTCTTGTTGTTAATGGAAACAATACACAAAGAGGAATATTGCAATTTGAACTAGATAGGGAAACTGAAGACGCAGCAGTTATTAAAAGCCTTGATCTACATGCAAAGTATAGGCTTGAAATAGAAAACTCAATTGGAAACGTGTACTCCTCACGAAGTTTTTCGATGGAAACTCCATTGTAATCCCTTAGTATTAACCTGGGTATGGTCTATAACCTCTGGATTAATATTTCAATAATTGATAGCACCAGCGTCCTTATTAATAGAATGCTGGTGTATTTGTTATAACGATCATTATCGGACTCAGGCAGATTTTGGCAAGTTTCGGTTCCGCATTTGTGAAGGGTTACTCTGAAAAAGCTATATTCGTTAAATGGGAGTTTAGCGAACCAAACTAAGAGGAACAGTTCACTAAAGCTGATGCAGTCGCAGGAGTTTTGACATTAGCATTATCAGTTGATAATACAGAAACAGAAAAAACCATCGAGATACTTGACTCGTGTTGCAATAGACTTATTATGGGCGCAGCATCAAACGCCTTGAAACAAGAGGCGTTTCTTTTATGCCAGCACCTACCCTTTTCTCAAAAATCAGGACCAATGTCCTGCCAAGATGTGCCCTATGGACATTATGGGAAAAGATAGAAAGTATTATACTGAATTTAAGACATATTTTGCTGTGTCTGTATTGTGTAGCTATTTAGTGCAAATTACTATGATTAGCTACGTTCTGAATGAAGAGGAGGGGGGGAAAACAATTACTGCACGTGTGCAGATACAAAAATATGAAGGAGGAAAATATTGTGAAGAAAACAGGAAGGCACCTTTTTTTATTGTTAACGGTATTAATATTAGGCTTTACAGGGTTAAACCCTGCAATTGCTGAAGTAACGGAACAGGAAATAGTGGCTGTTGAAAGCGTTACTTTGGATACAACCGAGTTAGCGCTGACAGTGGGAGGAAATTCGGAAACGCTGATAGCAGCGGTGCTGCCTGTGGATGCAACAAATCAATCAGTTGAATGGTCATCCAGCGCTCCCGAAGTTGCGACTGTTGAAAATGGAGTGGTAACGCCTGTTGCCGAGGGTAATGCTGTTATTACAGTTACAACAGTGGATGGTGGCAAAACTGCAACATGCTCAGTAACAATTAGTGAAAACCAGCAGAATGACGAAAGATGGGGTGAATGGAAAGAACTTGTGCCGCTGGATAAGGTTTGGACAATTAAATTTAATAGTCCTGTATTGCCCGATTCGGTCAACGACAGGAGTGTATATGTTCAAAGCAATAAAAATGGCAAATCAGTAGATATCACTCCAGTGTTAAGTGAAGATAATAAAACTCTAACCATTAACCCTCCAGCGGAAGGATATTTGCCTGGGCAGAGATATATTCTTTTTATTAAGAACAAGGTCAAATCATCTTCGGAAAGACTTTTGACAAAACCAATAAAGATAATGTTTAGTGTTAAACCTGAAGAAACATCAAACACAGTTGTAATTAACGGGATTACGGAAGATCCTGTAGTTATTGGTAAAGTGGTGGTGACTACTGAAAGCAACACAACATTGGAGACTGTTCAGGCCGAGATTACCCTGGCTAACAAGGAGTTGGTATGGGAGCAAACAGACCCAAGGACCTTCACGGTAACCGTAACCGGTGCAGCAGCGGGTGAGAAGTACGCTTTAACTGTGAACACAGGCTTTACCATAGCGTCCGGCGTTGATGTGGAAGTTGAGTGGGCAAATGAGAACCTGCCTTTTACTTTAACATCAATAGCCTATACAACAAACCAGTCTATTCCGGTTAAATATGCAAATGATGGCGCCGGCGGGCAAAATATCAGCATTCCACTTGCCTGGAGTGGTTTGCCAGCAGATACTAAATCCCTCGCACTGATTATGTACGATCTACACCCCGTTGCCAATAACTGGGTCCACTGGGCAGTGGTTAACATTCCGGCAACCGTGACAGAACTGCCGGAAGGATCATCGGGTACAGCACAAATGCCCACTAGTTGCGTTGAGTTAAACAACAGTTTCGGTACCTGCGGCTACGGCGGACCAGAACCACCAGCTGGGTCAGGAGAACATCAATACAAAATAGCGCTCTATGCCCTGAATGTTGAGAGTATAGACCTGTCTGGCCAGGTTACACAGACACAGTTTGAGACCGCTGTTAGTGGAAATAGATTGGGAAGTGCGGAACTATCAGGTGTTTTCTTTCAATAAATTATATATCTCTTAGATTAGCCAAAAAAGTTTGGGGCTGTGTTTCGTTACAGCCCCTTTTGCATGGCAAAAGATATCAGAGTCTTGATTGTGTGCCGCTCATAAGAACGGTTATTTTTATGCGTAGGTGGGAGCCTCTGGATCGTTGGGATGTGGCATATAAGACCCATAATGTGCAACAACTTAACTTCGCTAAAGACCCATTTTACGATGGTGTTTATTCTTTATCTAACAGTTACTGAACTGTTAGAATCTTTTTATTAAATAAAACATATGACCAATTAGGAATAGAACGATTAACACCGAACTAACCTGAACTGTGAGACCCGTAGAGTAAAATCTGCGGGTCTCACTTTTTCGCAAAGGAGTAAGCGCTAATGACCCTATATCAAAAGGACCAGGTACGCCGTATGCGCAGTGAAGGCATGGGCTACTCGAAGATAGCCGCTTAATGGACAGTGAATTGATGTTGACAATCCTGAGCAGCCTTGCTGAGAGTGAATCAATTTCTACTTCTCAAAACAACAAATGGTCTATTCAGCGCCGGTTTCAGAACGGGACATACAAGCTGTCTTATCCTCCATATGGATATGATTATTTAAATGGGCAGATTGTTGTGAATAAGGATCAGGCATTAGTTGTCAAACGTATTTTTATCGAAGCCTTATCCGGAAAAGGGACACAGAAGATTGCCGAACAGAGGAACTTTTAAGACTAATTCAATCCATACCATCACCGAAAGCAGAACCGTTTAAAATGTGGCTTGCAAAGATTGGTAACGAAAGAATAGATGAAACTGCTGATCCTGAACTTGCCATTGAACGTGCTCTGGAAACATATCTTAAAAAAGGCTATTCAAAAGAATGGCGGGCAAGAGTAAAATAATGTTCATTGACAACTGAGAATCAATATCATATATTAATCATGAAGATCGGGTCTGAAGGGACCCATAATTTTCAGACTCAATTGATAATGAATATCAATATCGAATTCTGGGGGAGGAGATTGACATTTGAGAAAAAAGTTAGCCGTAGTGTTATTAGGTCTGATACTTATCTTGGGTTTAGCACCTGCGGCTATGGCAGGTCAGTCCTTTAGCGGTGTGGTCGTGGAAATCGATAAACACCTGCACTCTGCTTATACCACTTATAAGCAGAGTGACGTGGCTGGGGCCAAAAACCTAGTGGATGAGGCTTACTTCGGACCCTATGAAAGCGGTCAAATGGAGAAGGCAGTCCGGCTGAATATCTCTGCCAAACGCAATGCAGAAGTGGAGTCGGCTTTCAAACAGCTAAAAAAGGACATGGTCAAAGGAGTGCCTGCCTCGCAAATCAAGCAGCAGATTGAACAATTGGTTAGCGGGTTGCATGCTGACGCTAAAACCCTTGACGGGGATCTGAGCGGGAGTTCCACTGGATTCGGGGCGTTTTTAGCTTCCTTCTTAATCATCGTCAGGGAAGGGTTTGAAGCGATCCTCGTCATCGGGGCAATCATTGCCTACTTGGTTAAATCAGGTTACAAAGAAAAGGTCAAGGTAATTTACCAGAGTACGGCTGTTGCACTTGTGGCAAGTCTGCTAACCGCATGGGTTCTGACCAAGGTGTTTAGTATCAGTGGGGCTAGCCGGGAAGTGTTGGAGGGAGCTACCATGCTGCTGGCAGTTGTGGTGCTGTTTTCAGTCAGCTACTGGTTGGTAAGTAAGTCAGAAGCCCAACGCTGGCAGAACTACATAAATGGCAAGGTACAGGGTTCCCTGAATAAGGGCAGCACTTTTGCCCTATGGAGCGCAGCCTTCCTAGCGGTATACCGGGAGGGAGCGGAAACCGTGTTGTTTTACCAAGCCATGATGAGTGGAACAACAGACTTGAGTATGGTTTTGGCCGGTTTTGGGGTAGGAATACTGGCCTTGGGCTTGATCTTTGCCATCATTCGTTACGCCAGTGTTAAGATTCCCATGAAACCCTTTTTCCTTGGGACAAGCTTCCTGCTCTATTACCTAGCCTTTGTGTTCGCTGGTCAGGGAGTAGGTGAACTGCAGACTGCCGGTGTAATAAGCTCCACCAGTGTAAACATTCCCACCGTAGCTTGGCTGGGGATATACCCTACCTGGGAAACCTTGGCCCCGCAACTGCTACTTTTGGCCATTGCTGTCGCTGGATTCGTATATCAATCCAAATATAGAAAAGCAGGGCTTTCTTAAATGAGAAAGGGTATCGTTAAAATTTGAGGAAAATGAAAGAGATAAAACAGTCATCGACCATAAACAAATGAATATGAAAATCATTTAAAATTGAAATTGGAGGAAAAACCGATGAAAAAATATAAACACTTTAGCCTTTTAGCCATTCTAATGATAGGAACTTTAACCCTAGCAGGTTGCGGAGCAGGAAATAAACCAGCTGCCACCTCTGAACAAAAGACTGCCAAATCTGACTCAGCCCAAAAGCAGGAGGAGGCCAAAGCAAGCGATTCTTCCTTCCGGGAATACCCGATCGGAGATGCGCAAGAAGTTGAGGGTATGAGCATAGGTGCGGTATATCTACAGCCTGTGGAAATGGAACCTGTCCAAAAAGCAGGCCTTAAACCTACCGAATCCGATATTCACCTGGAAGCGGATATCTCAGCCCTGAAGAACAACCCCTTGGGCTTTGGAGATGGGGAGTTCGTACCTGACTTAACTGTAAAATATCAATTGAAAAATAAAGATACCGGTAAAGAACAGTCCGGTAGCTTTATGCCTATGAATGCTTCAGATGGCTCCCACTATGGCGCCAACGTGAAGATGCTGGGAGCAGGTAACTATACCGTAAAGTTTATAGTCGAGTCCCCGGAAAAACGGGATTTCTTAATTCATACCGATAAAGCTACCGGGGTTCCAGGTAAATTCTGGACTAAGCCTATCGAGGTATCTTGGGACTTCTCCTTTGTGCCCCGTAAGTGGTAATTAGGCGTTGCCCGGTCGGTTTTTGACCGGGCTCTTTTCAACTAATTTTATATGCTAGGGGTGAGGAAATTTGTTAGGGATTTTAGACTATACCTTAAAAAGTAGTTTTGGGGTGGGATTGTTAGTTGTTACGCTCTTACTTTATCTAACTTTGCCTGACCTCACGAGCAAAGTTAAATATGTATGGATTGGTACCGGCCTGGCTTTAGTTTTTGCCACTGTCCTTGTGTATGGAGTCGACTTTTGGGGAAACCGAGAGCTGTTTGAGTTTGCCTGGTTAAGCTGTATATTTCCGGTTCTAGCCTTGTTAATCTTAACAGGTCGCTTAGCTTCCAAGTCTAAGTCTGCCCAGTTTGCGGTGGGCCCTCTGGTGTTGCTGACAACAGTCCTGCTGATTACGGTTGAGGGCATAGAGTTGGTTGGCTTTCCTATCAAAATTTTCGTGCAAGCTCGCAGTTTTATCAATACGGAATTGATTTTGAAAGTAATCGGGGCATTGTTCGGAATTTTTCTGGCAGCTCTGTTCGGCTGGACCTATTTTAAATCTACCCGGAAAATGAACAAACAACTGGTGATTATCACTGGGACAACTCTGATAACGATTGTCTTGGCTCGTGATCTGATCAGCTTGTTACAATTGGGGATGACCTTGGGATATATCCCAGTAACCCCAGTGCTAGTTTCTGTGGTAGCCCCAGTGATCAACACCTACTACCCGCTTTTTTTCTATGCTCTGGTGTTACTGGTAGCAGTGCAGGTGATACTAGCCAGAGTGGTTAGCAAGAAACCTGTTCAGCAGGAGTATGGAAACCCTGCTCTAAGGCGGAAGTCACTAGCGGAATACCGAAACCAGCTTCGTTGGCTGACTGTTACATTAGCACTCATTTTAACTACCGGGGCGCTCTTAGGAGTGGGACACGTCTACTCTAACAAAAAAGTTAAGCTCTCCCCTCCGGTCCCTGTGCAGGCGGAAAACGGAGTCATTGTAATCCCGGTGACTCAGGTGAATGACAACAAGTTGCACCGCTTTAACTTTGTTACCCAGAATAATGTAGCGATGCGCTTTATCGTTGTTGGCAAAGGGAACGGTTTGTTTGGCGTAGGGTTGGATGCCTGCGAAATCTGCGGGGTGGTGGGATATTACCAGCGGGGTGATAACGTGGTCTGTCTAAATTGTGATGTAATCATCAATAAGCAAACCATTGGCTTCCCCGGGGGCTGTAATCCTATTCCCTTCCCCAACAAGGTAGAAAACGGTAGTATTCTTATAAAAACAGCGGATTTGATGCAAAAAGAAAAAGTGTTTATAGAATAGAGGTGACACTATGTTCTGGCGTATGTTGAAAAAGTCATTCTCCAAAGGTCTGAAGGGTAAACTCTTGGCAGTAGTAACTATCGCCTTTGGTGCATCGTTGGCTAGTTCCATGCTCAATATTTCCCTGGATATCGGGGATAAGGTAAACCGGGAGCTTAAAACCTATGGAGCAAACATCTTAGTAGAACCCAGGGTGGAAACCGTCCCGGTAAATATCGGCGGGGTAGAATACAATCCTTTGCAGGGTCAATCTTTCCTTGAAGAAGCAAGTTTAAGCAGTTTAAAAACCATCTTTTGGGCCAATAATATTCTTTCCTTTACTCCGTACCTAGAACAGCCAGCAACAACTGGGAATCAAGACACCGTTCTGGTGGGTACCTGGTTTAACAAAGAAATTACGACCCCCGCAGGGGAAAAGGTAGTTACTGGTGCCGCTAGCCTCAAAGCATGGTGGAAGGTTAATGGCCAATGGGCAGAGGACAGCACGGAAAACCAGGCCATGGTGGGGTCGGAACTGGCTGAAAAGATTGGGATAAACCCGGGGGACAACCTAATTGTTCTGGTAAACACCCCGTCTGGAAGCAAGGAACAAGCCCTTAAGGTTACAGGGGTTTTTGACAGTGGGAGCGGTGATGACCGGAAGGTGTTTGTGCCTTTAGCCCTCATACAGAAACTACAGGGAACCTCGGGTAAAGTCAGTAAGGTGGAGGTAAGCGCTCTGACCACTCCGGAAAACGAACTGGCCCGCCGGGCCGCAAAAGATCCTAAGTCTTTGAGCAGCGAAGAGTATGAACGATGGTATTGTACAGCTTATGTTGGCGCCATAACCTATCAGATCGAAGAAATTCTGCCTGGGGTAAGGGCCAATGCTATCCGGCAGGTTGCTGAATCGGAAGGATTAATATTAGGAAAGATTCAGCTACTTATGTTGCTCTTAACGGCAGCGGCCTTGCTCAGCGCCGCCCTGGGCATATCAAGCCTTATGACCACCAAGGTCTTGGAGCGCAGCAAGGAAATCGGCTTACTCAAGGCTCTGGGAGCGGAGGGATGGCAGGTTATCGCGCTGTTTGTTGCGGAGTCAGTCATCAGTGGAATCATCGGAGGGGTACTGGGCTACCTGATGGGCTTGGGTTTCGCCCAGATTATTGGTCAAGCGGTATTTGGGTCCGGATTGTCGATTAAAATAATGGTTCTTCCCATTGTACTAACTTTGTCTGTGGGAGTTGCCCTCTTGGGCAGCCTATCCGCGATTCGCATGCTGGTAAACCTGCGCCCCGCAGAAGTACTGCACGGCAGGTAAGGAGGGGTAAAATTGACGAAACAGGCTATGTATTTACGAATGGTTACAGCAGCCCTGAAAAACCGAAAATCCCGTGTAGCTATTGCCCTGCTGGCCCTAGTACTGGGTATCGGGGTGATTTCTGGATTATTAAGTGTTTATAATGATATCACCCTGAAAATGAGCAAAGAACTGCGCAGTTACGGTGCAAATCTGGTGCTAGTGCCAGCCCAGCAGCAAGAAGGTAGTACTCTAAAGTTAGCAAAATTAAACCGGGTGTTGGAGCAGGTGCCCCAAGAAAAAACAATTGGGTATTCTCCCTACCTATATGGGATCGTCACAGGCAACAAGCAAAGATTCGTTGCAGTTGGAGTTGACTTTTCTGGGATCCAAAAGGTTAGTCCTTACTGGAGATTAGATGGAGCTTGGCCCAGTGCAGATAACCAGATTGTGATGGGTTCCGCCCTGGCGGAACAGCTAGAATTAAACGTTGGCCAGAAACTGAGCATAACCGCGGAGGAAACAGGAAAAACTGAGAGCCTACAGGTGGTTGGCACGGTTTCCACCGGAAGCACGGAAGATTATCAGGTGTTTCTGGAATTAAAAAAAGCCCAGGGACTTCTGGACAAAGAAGGGCAAATTCATACTGCCTATCTAAGTATCATGGGAAATTCGGCAGAGTTAATTACCCTGGCCGAAAAGATTAGCCAGGCCGAGCCGGACATTAAAGCAAACCCTATCCAGCAAATTGCCCGTTCAGAGGGCGTTATCCTTGAGAAAATTAGAACCTTGGTTTACCTAGTAGTCATAGTTATCCTAGCTTCAACCTTGCTTTGTGTCTCCACAACCATGATGGCAATGGTCATGGAAAGGCGAAAGGAAATCGGCCTACGCAAGGCCTTGGGCGCAACCAACCGAGCCATTGCCGGTGAGTTTTTAGGGGAAAGCGCTCTCTTTGGTATTACTGGCGGGGTGTTGGGTTCCCTGGTGGGCTGGGGGATTGCCCAGATTATCGGGCTGAGTGTATTTAAAGCATATATTACGTTTAGGCCCTCAGTGCTTATGGCGGTAATAATCTTATCTGTTCTAGTAGCCTGGGTTGCAGTGATCATGCCGGTACGGACAGCGGCCAACATTGACCCCGCCTTGGTACTTAAAGGAGAATAGAAAGGGAGGAAAGTATGAACATCTTGGAATTAAAGAATGTAACCAAATCCTACGGCAATGTCCACGCCTTAAAGGATTTTAATCTAAGCGTCGCCCCAGGGGAATGGGTTTCCATAATGGGTCCATCCGGTTCAGGAAAAAGTACCATGCTTAATATTATTGGCTGTATGGATAAGCCCACCAGTGGCTCTGTTTTAATCGATGGAATTGAGGTAACTACCCGGTCAAACAAAGAATTAACCGAGGTTCGCAGGGAAAAAATAGGTTTAGTATTCCAGCAGTTTCACCTTATTCCTCATCTTACCGCCCTGGAAAATATAATGGTGGCCCAGTATTACCACAGCCTCACCGACGAACAGGAAGCCCTCAAAGCCCTGGAACGGGTAGGCTTAGCTCAACGTGCCAAACACCTGCCTAGTCAGCTTTCCGGCGGAGAACAGCAAAGGGTGTGCATTGCACGGGCGCTAATCAACTATCCTGCGTTAATTTTAGCTGACGAACCAACAGGAAATTTGGATGAAGACAATGAAAAATTAGTGATCGAACTATTCCAGGAACTTCACAGGGAAGGGCACACGATTGTCATGGTTACCCATGACAATGAAGTAGGGGAACTGGCGCAGCGAAGAGTGAGACTAGAACATGGAAGGTTGACACATATCGCATGAAAAAACTTGGATTTCTTTTAATTCTGGGAGTTTTACTAGCAGTTATTCTGGTGGGGTGTAGCGGAACCAAAGAACCAGCTCCAAAGGTTGCTAAAATCCCTGCCATTCCTCATGAGGTTACCCAAGGCATGGACTGCAAGTCCTGTCATGAAAGCGGGGTTAATGGTGCAAAGATAACAAAGCATTTAGACCGGCCTAACTGTACCAGTTGTCATAAAATCAAGCAGTAAGTTAAGACTTATAGACCTTCCACTAGGTGGAGGGGCTATCATTTTAACTTACAAAGGGTATAGGTCAGGATAGAAAATTGAAAATTAACATTTGCTATACACGTTTATTAGACTTATGCTATATTTAATAAGATATCCTTTTTAAGGGGCCACTTATTGAACTACTCACGAATGAATTCGCGAGATTAGCGGGTTCATCCGATCATTTCCTAATTCATCATCCACTGCCACCGATTGTGGTCGATATACCATACGCAGAGGAAAAGTGACCTAACTCACATCTGAAGAAACGGGTGTGCGGTCGCCGTTAATCAACACGAGCGAAGGTTGATCTTGATTAAATTAAGGCGGATGAAATATGGCTTTAGGAACAACGATCCGGGATTTTCGCAAACAAAGAGGGTTCACACTCCAAGTGCTTTCTGATCAGTTGGGAGTCTCTTGTTCGTTTTTGAGTGCAGTTGAGCGTGGGGTAAAGAAGCCATCGGTAGCTATGGTTAAGAAACTTTCTGACGCTTTAAATATTTCTCCCACCTATTTATTTGGGATTGGTACGGAGAAGGTTTATGGGGAAAAGATAAGCTTTATTCGCAGGGGACGAAGTTTAACGATTGAAGAACTCAGTGAACTTTCGGGAGTTTCGCCGGAACGCATTCAGGCCTATGAAGATGGAACAGAGGAACCAGACTTAGAGACGTTAGACCATCTGGGTGAGGCTTTGAGTGTTACGATAAGATATTTTTTGGAAAAATCTACAGATGCGCTTTCGATAGGGGAACGTGTGCGTCGTGAACGGGAAAAACAAGGTCTTACAGGGGTTGCCTTGGCAGATAAAGCCGGAATTACTCCGGCGATGGTTAGCCAGATTGAGAATAACCAAGCTGAACCATCCTTAGATACATTGGAGAATGTTGCTAAAGCCTTGGGAGTATCGGTTTGTTATTTCCTTTTAGAACAAGAAGATGTGGATAACCTAGTCGCATCGCTTAATACAGATGTCTTGTCTCTCTTAGGAGATCCAAGGGTACAATCAGTCCTTAGGGCCGTTAGGGATTTAGAAGCTGGGGATTTAAAATTTATTCTTAATTACATTCAGTTCTATAAACGGAACCGATCGCTTTTGGATTAAGCTCTTCTCTGATCTGCTAAAGTGACATAGGGATCTAGTGCGAATTTTTCGCCTCTTGAGTTGCCTAACTCGGGAGGTTTATTTATTTTATCGCTGTAATTATAAAAATATATTTCTCCTAGTCAGCGGGAAGGAATAAAAGAAATGGTGTCGAAGTAAGTATTCGTAATATTAAAAATAAGTTCAAATAGATTGAACCACTAGTTCAAAACGGTAATATTTATAATGGGGGGGCTTGCGGGTGAAATAAGCCATATGCTGAATAGATAATATTTTTTTAATCTATTATTAAGTATTGGTATAAAATTATTTAACTTATCTTGTGAAGCGGCGAATTGAAAGGAGCACAATAAAATGAAACAAAACCTAACGACAGTTCAAATGTCCAAAATTCAGGAGATATTTAGTGATCGAGTGCGCTTTAATAGAGTTGAAAGAGTGGTTTACTCTCATGATATGGGGATCATGCCTGAACAAATTCGGGCAATGATTGCGTGTACTCCGGATGGCGTCGTTCAACCGACAAGTGTCGAAGAAGTTATAGCGCTTGCCAAACTCGCTAAGGAAGAAAAGATTCCCGTTGTACCCAGAGGTGCAGGAACTGCAGGATTTGGAGGCAGTGTTCCAGCAAAGGCCGGAATTGTTGTGGACTTCGTCAGAATGAACAAAATACTGGATATTAATACGGAAAATATGACGGCTACGGTTGAACCTGGTGTAATCTGGAACAATTTAGAGAAGGAGTTAAGCAATCGCGGATTAACATTGCGCGCGTTTCCCTCGAGTTCAAATAGTTCGACAGTGGCTGGTTGGGTTGCTCAGGGAGGGAGCGGGTATGGAAGTTATGAATTTGGAGACTGTCTTCAGAACATCGTTTCGGTGGAGATGGTGTTACCCAATGGCCAATTAAAAACGTTAATTGGTGAGGATTTGTTCCAGGTTTACAGTTTATGCGGAATCACGGGATCGATCGTGAGCGTTACAGTTTGGGCACGGGAAAAAGATGAAGAGAGTGTGATCCTCTCGGCATTTCCGAACATGCAAAGCGCCTCTGGATTCTTGAAAGCCCTCTCGGAGAAAAATGTGCAGCTCTGGAACGTCGGCCTATCCACACCAGCTTATGTTTCCCTCAAACAAAAGGCCCTTGAACATTATGTCTTACCAGAAGACCAGTATTTGGTCACTATGGTTTTCCCAAAACCCCGTCGGTCTTCTGTTGAGAACCCGATTCGGGAGCTCACAACAAAGTATAGTGGAAAAATCATGCGCGAGAAATTAGCCGTTGAGGAGTGGGACGATAAGTTCTATCCCATGCGTTTCAAAAAGCTTGGGCCGACCTTAGTTGCCAGTGAGGTAGTCATTCCAATATCAGAAGTTGCTGCCTTTGTCGGAGAAGTCGAACGTAAATTCAAAGGGGAATTTGCCCTTGAGGGAACAATGGTTGGGCATGACCAAATCTCCATCTTAGGTTTTATGCTTTCAGACGAAAGGAAGCTTGGTTTTCCGCTGGCTTACGCTTGTGCTTTGGATATTATGGATAGTGGTGAAAAACATGGGGGTAAAGTCTTTAGCGTCGGGATGTACTTTACCGATCGCGCCAAAACGTTCTATGGTGAAGAGCTCCTAAAAAATATTTGGAACTTTAAACAATTTGTCGACCCCGAGGGGAACATGAATCCTGGCAAGATAATTCCTATCTCAATGGATAAACAATCCCCAACAAAGATGCTTTCCGCGGCCATGAAAGTTGCGAATGCTGGGAGTGGCCTGATTGGGCTTGCCGGGCGTTTACTCATGAAGTGGCAAGGGAATGATTTTACCTCACCGCTCGATGACGAGTTGACGGATGACACGTTCGCCTGCGCGCAATGCGGCTATTGTCGCAATGTTTGTACGGTATTTGATGCTATTCCTTGGGAAAGTAACTCTCCACGCGGTAAATACTTTATTCTTAACCAACATATCAAGGGTAAACTTCCGATGGACGACGAAGTTGGAAAGGCACTTTATCCGTGTACGACGTGTAAAAAATGTGATTCAGTTTGCCAAATTCGTGCGCATAATGCCCACCACTGGATGGCGTTACGTTACGAATTCAACAAGAATAAACTACAGAATACCGGCCTTGGAATCATACGTGACAACGTGCTTAATACGGGTAACTTCTGGGGCGTCCCTGCGGAAGAGCGCTTAAAGTGGCTGGATGTCCCAACAGAAACCCATGGGAAGATCGCGTATTGGTCCGGTTGCTGGGCAGGCACGATCATGGACAATATGGCGCAAAACGCGACCCGAATTATGGATCATCTAGGAATTCCTTTTGTTCATTTTCGGGAGCGTGAACGCTGCTGTGGACTATATTTAACCTTAGGAGGATATAAGGAAGACTTCCAGAACCTTGTTCGAGAGAATTTGCAGATGTTTAAAGAAGCCGATATTGAGACGATTATCTTTTCCTGCCCAGGCTGCTACGCGACTTTTAATGAAAACTATCAGCAAATGGCGTTGGAAATGGGGCTTGAATGTAACATTCGCTTTAAGCATATCACTGTCTTTTTAAGCGAGCTTATCGCGGATGGCCGCCTGAAGTTTACTGCCCCTCTAAGCAACACGATTACCTACCATGATTCCTGTCATGTTGGGCGTTGGTTTGGGCACTATGATGAACCTCGAAGTGTTATTCGCGCTATTCCGGGCATTGAGTTTCGCGAAATGGAACACATCAAGGAAGAAGGGTTATGTTGTGGACTCGTTTCTGCGTTTGATTCCTTGCCCACGGTTGCTCAAAGCGGAATGAAACGCGTTGAGGAAGCGGTTGCAACTGGTTCGGAATACCTAGTGACCAACTGTGCGGGGTGTGGATCACAATTTAACGCAACCTGTCACGCCATGGGAACGGAGGTCCAACAAATGGATTTAACCGAACTCGTAGCCCGAGCACTTGGTATCCCGACAATGGATCCTTCAGAAAAAGTCGGAGTTTATATGGCTCAATGTGTTGAAATGCTCAAGGATAGTGTGCTTGCCCCCATTGTTGTTCCAGCAGAGGTCATGCAAAGATAACAAAGCATTTAGACCGACTTAACTGTACAAGTTGCCATAAAATCAAGCAGTAAATCTTATTGAGCCGAAGTCTATAATGTCGCCGACAGACAGACTGCTTTGGCTGTGATTACTGACTTCGCTGTTTGCGGCCGCTCCGCCCAGTGAAAGTAAAAATGACTTTTTAATATAAAGCAAGGGCAGTGTCACCATACGGAAGACACTGCCCTTGCAGGATAAGCGCAGGGGAGAAAGAAGCACAAAACCACATAATTAGCCCACTCATACTCAAACAACCCGCAACACGTACTTCTCAGCTAATACTTAACGCATCATTTGATGTTCTCCAGAGCTATCTGGGTTACCTTGCATAGGTATGGGTATGGGTATAGATTCTGACGGCTCACTGCTCTCATGTTGGCTGCCAGGCATAGTGTATCCGGAAGATGTTGACTCAGCAGCTTTGTTAGGTAAGTTTTGATTTGATCCTGACTCGGTGGAATCAGTGGAATGGGTACTTTCACCAGTCATCGAATTTCCCATTGAGTTGGACTTTTCCTCATGCATCCCGTTTTGGGGAGATATAGCCATGCTTTCTTTAGGGAAAAGTGAAATTAAGGTCGTATTTGCCTCGGCCAACATATGAAGGGTATCTTTCGAATTAGAGCCATCCGCATTTATAATCAATCCCTTTTCCTGAATCCGCTTGTAAATCTGATAATGATTCACACTCATACCAAGGCTTTGAGCTGCTTTACGGGTATTTTCATCGGTCTGACTAACCATCATGTTAGCAGAGATGTTTTCTTCAAGCATATGGCGCTCGATAGATTTTCGGAGTTTGGTCTGATCGATAACATCTACTGGTTGGTTATCCATAGGAATAATACTAGTCAGGATCAGGCGGTTAGCTTGATTAAAGACGCCTTGTCGATTCGCTTTATCGATAATCAAGTCTACAGCAGTATAGATATCCACCCCTTGAAGTTGTAGGTTCGATGGATTTCCAGACCCTTGAGTTAGATCAATTACCTTAAGAACTTTAGCATCACGGTCAATTACTAATTCCATACTAGTGTCCATATCCATCACAACAGCAGCTACAGCAGTAGTAGGTCCTGAGACTAAGTTAAAGACACTTAGAGACAAGGCGAGTAGCAGGATTGCAGCCACAGAAGCAAATTTGATGAATCTATGTCTTAAAGGTTTAGGCGTAGGTAGCTCGATTTCAAGAACCTGTCCGAGAGCAGGAGTGGCCTTAGGCGTTTTAATTTCTATATAGTCACCGCTTTCAGTATAAAGAATGGTGGCTTTTTTTGATGTCTTCATGACAATGCCTGTTGTCTTTTTCATTAAGCTAACCCCTCTCTTTGACGATAGAGTCTATCTGTGTAAAACTTTTCAACGACTCGAATTCTGGGTCTGATAGGATTAGAGCTGTTGCGATTAGATATTTTCTACCTCTTTCTAGAACCTTTCGCTTCACGCCGGTAAGGAGTTCTAACTCTTTAAGCGGTAAAAGCTTTGTTTTAGTTAGGTATTTTAATAAATTTGAGTGTTCACAAAACTCTTGGGCGACTCTCCATAGAGTTGCCTTACTGTCTCTATGTTTCGGGGAAACTTCGACTAAGTCTTCCAATAATATTCCATACTCGGCTAGTACGGTGGTATAGTTTTTTACAGTTTCAGCAAAATCACTTTGTTGTTCTTCCTCTTTATATTGTTTAAACGATGATGCTGATTCATAATCATAGAGATCATCTTTGTCAGGCTCCAACGGGGTAAGCGAGAGCACTTGATGTTTAGACTCTTTGCGAAAGTAGTCTATCAATCGCCTATTGATCACTGTTTTAGCAAAACCGTAGAAAGACGCCCGTCGTCAGGTTTAAAACTGTCGATAGCTTCATTAAAAGCAACTAGAGCGATGCTTAGCTCCTCATCATGTCCCCAGGTGAGATAGCGTTTACAGAGGTTGGAGCTGATCTTGATGATAAATGGTTTGTGATTTTGTATAAACTCTTCTCTAGAAAGTTCGTTTCCTTTTTTGGCTATATGAAAAAGAGAGTTTTAATGGTTTCGTTATCATTGGTTATGGTACTGGGAGTGGCAGGGATCGTGAATGCTACAACAATTGGCAAAAATACGACGGACATGCAGCCAAAAAATTCAAATACACAGGCCAATATGGATAACATTGATGTCACAAGCACGGAAGTTGAGCCGGTAGAAACCTCTCAGTCTGCTCAAACAGTTCCAGACAAGACGGATATCTCCGATCAAATGAGGAATTCTAACGTGTCCATGACTGATCAGATGCGAGACATGCCAGCGAATACTCAGATGCAAGACATGCCAGTAAATCCTCAAATGCATACTATGCCTATGAACACTCAAATGAATGACCAGATGAGTGATTCCGAACACATACAAGGAATGGCAGGAACGAACCACCAGAACAATTCTAACACCCAAAAATCAAGCGACAAGAATATGATGGGATCGATGGGCAGATAAATCCTAGGAAGCTAGCCTAACCCGAGCGTAGAATAAGAAAGGCTCAGACCATTTATTATTAAGGGTCTGAGCCTTTTAGTTATTTCTTTCAATCTCACGAAAGCCAATACCGAATGAGGTGGCGGATTAGTAAAGATCATAGCACGGGCTTTCTAACTGTCACGACCCTAGAAGTGCCTCTAATCGTTCATGAAATATATCTGCAGACTATTCAAATGAACCTTTCACGCCCAGTGTTTCATTTTATATTCGTATACTAGAAAAAATGCAAATAAATATCAAAAAAGTAGTTGTTCCATAGGAGCGCTGCTCGCTTAATATTGATAATATATATTTTTTTGAGGGTGCTCGTATTTAGAAAACTCATCCCACATAATTGACTAGGTATTTAGGGATACTATGTTGAAGTGAATGGCATAAAGAGTTGAGATCCCAGTTCTCTGATTTAAGAGAGTCATTCAAGACAAAACGGAATATGTTAACTGTCAAGGAAAGTCAGAGTCAGAATTAGACTTCAACGTGCTTAAACTGTCACCATGACCATGTATTAATATGTTGATCAATTCTGTGTTTCATGCCATCATTATGCTGCTGTAAAGCCAAACTGTTGGAATTGCCATTTACAGTCGATCCATCCTGATTCTTTTTGATTATCTTTACAATTTCTTTATGGATCAATGTCAATAATTAAGTGTTTAGAAAATCAATTTTAAGGAGGAATTATTTTTATGATGAGTGGTTGGGGATATGGTGGTTATGGAAGCGGCGGCTATGGGATGATGGGGATTGGAATGCACCTTATCTTCTGGATAGGGATTATATTTCTGGGTAGTTATATATTTAGACACAATGCCCCGCACAATCATACCGGAGGGCCAAGTAATCATAGTGGAATGGACATCTTGCGGGAACGATTTGCGCGTGGTGAAATTGATTCTGCAGAGTATCAGAGCCGAAAAAAGGATCTAGAGGGTAAATGAACAGAAAAAATATAAAGCGGCTGAGGATTTTAACCTTAGCCGACTACATAAAGCATAAATTTAGAGATTAGTATTCATAAAATCATTTTTGTTAGAGCATAATACTATAGAATTCAACACAAAGGAGGAGTTCTTAAATGACAGGACACGCTAAAAAAATGTCTCAACCTAACGGTGGGATCAAATGTGTCGTAAACACATGCCATTATTATAGCTCAGGGGATCATTGCTATGCAGATAAAATCGAAGTTCAATCCCCAAATGCAAAGAACACTGAAATGACTGACTGTGCAACTTTTCTCCCCGAGTAATTAATGGAGCGAAGTAGTCATCCTACCTACACCTAAGAATGTACAAAGTATAGCACATAACATGTAAAAGAGTAGAACACCATCAAAGTGACTGAGGGTAAAATCCTTCGTCACTTTGATGGTGTTTTTATTTAAGGTCCAGAACTGTTTAAGGCTTGATCCTAGGTGTTTACAATTCGTATTATTGTTTAATGTTATATTCTGTCTAAAATCCCAGCAAATTTATCGCGCAAAATAAAATCTTATTTTGCTACTATACTTGTCATCATGCCGCCATCCTCATGGTCAAGTATATGGCAGTGCAGCATCCACGTTCCTGGATTAGTCATGGTAAAGGCAATATCCACATACTCGCCAGCAGGCACATTAACTGTATCCTTCCAGATTTCTCGCTCAGGTTTGCTACCATTCAAAGATACAATCTGAAACCCGGTTCCATGAATGTGAATAGGATGATCCATTTTTTCGGCTGTAGTTACATCCTTGTTCCACAAACGAAGTTTAACAACTTGCCCCAATTTTACCGCTATAGGGTCAGTATCGGGATAGGACTTACCAAGCCATATACAGCAGACTATATAAAGACCATGAAAGAGGGAGATTTCATCCCAGGTCCGATTGCTAAACAAATTACTGGCGATCCTTCTGACATTAAAGCAAAGGGCAAATGGGAAAACGGTGTATGGACCTTGGAAATTTCGCGTAAATTGAAAACTACGTCTGATAAAGACGTTCAGTTCGATGATCTCGCCAAAACCTATTCCTTTGTAGTTGCTGCCTTTGATAATTCCCAAATCGGTCATGCCTATGAGAATTTAGTCCACAAACTAGCCTTTAAACAGTAAGAGCACTACCAAAGTATAAAAGCCTTTGCACGGTTAAACCAAGCAAAGGCTTTTGCTAGTGCGCCACGCATGACGATTAATTAGGTGGTGAAAATCCACTATGGAGGCTTGTAGTTGCCAACCATCAGCCAAGGGCAAGGGTGTGAAGTTCTTTTTAGCAATGCGAAAGGCAGCGTAAAGTGACCCGAGAGTTCCGGCGATGACTAAGACGTATTGCATTATAGGACTTTTGAAATCGATCTATTTTTAACATAACAGGTTATCATCAACATTTCCGGATTCTTAAATGATCTGGTAATACCATGATGGGATCAACGGAAAGTTGAGTAAGGAAGAATAGTTTTCCTCGAATATTCACAAATTCGCAGGATATTCACAGCTTATTCACATTGGTTCGATACAATTCGAATAGGTAAGACATTGTGGATATATGGGTTACCACAAAAAAGATGGATTAAGATGAAAAGTTGAAAACGATTATACATAACGAAGAAAGGAGGTGTAGTTTTCATGATGGGAATGATGGGAATGATGGGAATGAGTGGAGTGTCAGGTGCTGGCAGAATGCCGAGAAATTGTGGGATGCAAAGAATGCATGGAAATTCGCAAACTAAACAAACTGTTAAAGCGGATGATCTTGCAGCAAAACAACAACAAACCAATCAAACCACTGAAATAACTAAAGGGATACAAGGTAGTAAAGTTGATATAAGGATTTGATACGTTACACTAAGTACAGGAACAAATTTTATGAGTATACCCATTGTGGTTGCTTTTTTTTAGACAACAAATATAGGGTAGCCCCCTATACTATTTTACTACCTATACAATAATTGAAAAGGGTGGTGAGTGAATGAACGAACTGGTTAAAGAAATTTCTTGTTGCCAAGATAGAATGGAAGAAGACGGTAAGCTCAGGAGTCATCATGACGAAAAGACGATCCAGCAGCTCATCGCCCGGATGAACCGGATCGAGGGCCAAATTCGGGGCATTAAAGGAATGATTGAGCGTCGAGATTATTGTGATGACGTCTTAAATCAGATCTCCTCCGCCCAGTCTGCCCTTGACGGGGTATCGAAGTTACTTCTGGAAAAACACATGAAATCGTGCGTAAGGGAACGGTTAGAAGCTGGTGACACAGAGGTAGTGGACGAAGTACTAAAAACGGTGTTTCGGATGATGAGATAATCATCTGTAAAGAATAAATAACATAAAAGGTCGCTGAGACAGATTTCTAATGGAGGGAAAACGTAAATGAGTGAAACAACAAGAAGCGAACAGTTGGTACAGGTAAGTTTGCCGGTTCAGGGTATGACTTGTGCCGCTTGTGTGGCAAAAGTGGAAAAAACCTTAAAAACCATGACCGGTGTGCAGGAAGTTAATGTCAATTTGCTTTCGGGTAAGGCGGTTGTGACTTATGAGAGTGATCAAATCGGAGTTCCCCAGATGGTGAAAATGATTCAAGACATCGGGTACGAGGTGCCGGAGGAGGAAGTCTTGCTCACGGTGCGCGGCATGAGTTGTGCGGCTTGCGTCGCTAAAGTCGAGAAGGCTATCAAGGGGATGCCGGGAGTAACCTCTGTTGTCGTTAATTTAACGGCTGAGTCGGCCAAGGTCAAGTTTTACCCCGGAGCCATAGATAAAACTAGGATCAAAAAAGAGATCCAGGCTATGGGTTATGAAGCAAGCGAGAAGGTAACAGGTCAGGAAGCTTTAGACCGAGAGAAAGAGGCGCGGCAAAAGGAACTTCGGTTCCAGACTCGCAATATGTGGATTGCCTGGCCCTTAGCCA